>Ga0209578_10000215_pt1 | contig 100119 bp, 97 predicted proteins | sample tdAd472_FD_187127 | JGI IMG/M metagenome (GOLD analysis project Ga0209578, IMG submission 187127) | Marine sediment microbial communities from the Atlantic coast under amendment with organic carbon and nitrate - tdAd47.2 (SPAdes)... | ecosystem: Environmental > Aquatic > Marine > Coastal >...
CAAAGCGCGTTGGCAGATAGAGCTGTTCTTCAAGTGCATCAAGCAGAACCTAAAAATCAAATCGTTTGTTGGCACTTCCAAAAACGCCGTGCTGACACAAATCTGGATTGCCATGTGCACGTACCTGTTAATGGCCTGGATCAGATTCAGCAGCCGTATCGATCGTAGTCTTCAGCAGATGATACGCCTTCTTCAGCTCAATTTATTCGACCGCCGTGATCTACTTTCGCTGTTGAGAGGTGATCCTGACGAGCCACCGAATGGCCCTCAACAATTTCAACTACGGCTATCATGAATATTTATGGGACAGCAATGATGCAGGGTAATCAGTGAAATTTTCAATCGTGGTACATTCGGCACCTTACACTAGTGAGGGTGCCCATACAGCATTTCGATTCTGCCAGGCTGTGCTGGGCGAGGGCCATGAAATCTATAGACTGTTTTTCTTTCGGGATGGCGTACACAATCTGACACGCCTGGCTGTCGTAGGCCAGGAAGAGACAAATCTGCAAACCGCCTGGGAAAATCTGATTAACGAACACAATCTTGACGCAGTCGCCTGCGTCACTTCTGCACTCAAGCGTGGCATCATCGATCAACAGGAAGCAGAGCGGTACGAAAAAAGTGCCCACAGCCTTTACGAGGCGGCCAGTATTGCCGGATTAGGTCAATTGGTGGATGCAGTTTCAAATTCAGACCGGGTGCTGAACTTCGGGTAAGTTAATGACCGACACTGAACGTAAAAACCTGACTTTTATCAGTCGCAAAATGCCCTATGGAACAGAAAACAGCCAGGTGTGTCTGGAAGTTGTGCTCGCCTGTTCAGTATACGAACAGCAGGTTAATTACCTGTTCCTTGGCGACGGGATTTACCAGTTGTTGAAATCCCAGCAGCCCTCCGCCATTGCAGGCAAAAATCTTGCTGCCTCACTTACTGCGCTGGAGCTTTACGGCGTGGAAAAGGTCTATTTGGACAAGGACTCCCTGCTAGATCGAAACCTGAGTGTTAAAGACTTGATTCTACCGGTGGAAATCCTCGATTCTGAACAGCTGCGGACTCTGATCCGCGATTCGGACGTGGTGTTCAATTTATGAGCCATTTGCATACAGTAAACGACCCCGCGCTGTTAAAGCTGTGCCTTCGTACGATACAGGACGGTGACGCCCTGCTGCTGATTGAAGATGGTGTGTACGGCACGCAACAGCAGCATGCCGAGATAATACCTGCTGGTACTTCGGTTTATGCCCTGCAAAACGACATTGAAGCGCGAGGACTTGCAGGCAGAATTGACGCTATAGTGACGCCTGCAAGCGATGCCGACTTCGTCAGGCTATGCTGTGAACATGAGAAGATCATCAACTGGTTCTAACCAAGAACCGGTACGTTTCAGTTGCCTGCCATCATGACTAATTTCCTTCAGTGCAAAGACAAGAGAATCCCAGTAGACAAAGAGGGCTACCTGAAAAATCTTGGGGATTGGGATGAGGCTGTGGCTGAAGTTTTAGCAGAGAGCTGCCAGATCAAACTACGGCAAGCCCACTGGGAAATTATTCACATCGTAAGAAAGTTTTATCAGGAGCATGAACTTTCACCACCCATGCGACCGCTCGTAAAACTGGTGAAAAGAGAGCTGGGCGAGGACAAAGGACGAAGTATTTACCTGATGAAACAGTTTGGTGGGAGTGCCGCAAAAACCGTGAATAAGATTGCCGGGCTGCCTCGCCCCGCAAACTGCATTTAACCTCTGGCCCTACTTTTTCTCTACGTTATACGGCTCGAACCAGTTGAGCTTATCACGCAGCTTTACCACATCACCGATGATCAATAATGTAGGCGCCCTGACCCCAGACCTTTCGACCAGCCTCGGAAGAGATTGCAGATTTGCAGTGATGACACGATGCTCCGCAGTGGTCCCCTTTTGGATCAATGCCGCCGGCTTGTTCGATGACAATCCATGCTCTATCAGTCGCTCACATATCGTAGACAGATTCATCAATCCCATGTAAAACACCAGGGTCTGCCCTTTTCCCGTCAGGGTCTGCCACTCAGGTTCCTCTTCCTGGGATTTGAAATGGCCTGTCAAAAACTGCACTGAGTGCGCATGGTCACGGTGGGTCAGCGGAATGCCTGCATAGCTGGCACAACCTAAAGCGGCTGTGATGCCTGGAACTACCTGAAATGGAATATCCTGCTCGATGAGTGAAGCCATCTCCTCGCCACCCCTGGCAAAGATAAAAGGATCACCACCCTTGAGCCTCAGAACCCGTTTTCCCTGCAGGGCCTGTTCCACCAGCAGCTCATTGATACGATCCTGGGGCACCTGGTGCGTAGAGCGCTCCTTGCCGACGTAGAATCTTTCGGCGTCAAGTCTGACCTTGTTCAGTATTGATTCGGAAACCAACCTGTCATACAGCACGACATCTGTCTTCTGCATGAGACGCAGTGCCTTAAGCGTTAAAAGATCAGGATCTCCGGGGCCAGCGCCGACCAGATAAACTTCACCCCTGTGCGTTTCGCTCGACGAATTTTCAAGTAGCTCTTCAATCCGGTTTCTTGCCCGCTCCAGCTGACCACTGTAAACCAGCTCAGGACAATCACTGTCGAGGACAGTTTCCCAGAATCTGACCCTTGTATCGAAGCTCTTGATTTGTTCTTTGGCTGTCTGTCGGTACTGGCTCAACAGATCGGCGAGCTGCCCCATAGCACCCGGCAACTGCACTTCCAGCTGCTCCTTGATCTTGCGGGCCAATACCGGTGAACTGCCACTGCTGGAAATGCCGACAACAACTGGACTGCGATCGACGACCGCGGGAAATATCATTGTACAAAGAGCCGGCTGATCGACAACATTGACAGGAATATTGAGAGACTTGGCCTGTTCCGAAACCTGCCGATTGACTTCGTCGTTGTCAGTGGCTGCAACTACAAGCACAACACCATTAAGGTCAGCCTCATCGAACTGACCCTTGCGCGAGCTATGCGGTCCGGATTCCAGCAACTGCGTCAGCTCGTCACCGATTGATTCGGCAACAACTTTCAAGCTGGCGCCAGCTCGAAGTAACAATCGCGCCTTGCGCAACGCAACCTCGCCGCCACCCACCAACAGGCATTGCTTCTCTTTGACATCCAGAAAAACTGGCAGGAATTCCATACTTACTCGAGCACAGATTGACCACCCATGTAGGGCTGTAAAACTTCCGGTATATGAACCTTGCCGTCACTGGTCTGGAAATTCTCCAGGATTGCGACCAGGGTTCTTCCCACTGCCAGCCCGGAACCATTCAGAGTATGTACCAGCTCAGGTTTGCCGGTGTCGGGATTCCGATACCTGGCCTGCATGCGCCGTGCCTGAAAATCGATGAAATTGCTGCAGGAAGAGATTTCCCGGTAACAGTCCTGCGACGGCAACCAGACTTCAAGGTCATAGGTCTTGTGAGAACCGAAGCCCAGGTCGCCTCCGCACAGAATGACTTTACGATAGGGCAGATTCAGCTTCTGCAGAATGGCCTCGGCATGTCCGGTAAGCTCCTCAAGCGCCTGTTCGGATTGCTCCGGGTGCACCACCTGTACCAATTCAACCTTCTCGAACTGGTGCTGGCGAATCATGCCGCGGGTGTCCTTGCCGTATGACCCTGCCTCACTGCGAAAACAGGGCGTATGAGCCACATACCGCAGGGGCAGCAAATCGGCGTCGATGATCTCATCCCGCGCCAGGTTGGTAACCGGCACTTCGGCGGTTGGAATCAGGTAAAATGCCTGCTCCCCCTCAATTTTGAACAGGTCTTCTTCGAATTTGGGCAAATTAGAGGTGCCAAACAGTGAATCCGCATTGACCAGGTACGGGACATACGCTTCGGTATAACCATGTTCCGAAGTATGGGTATCGAGCATGAATTGGATCAGGGCGCGGTGCAGTCTTGCCAGTGAACCACGCATCACTACAAAGCGGGATCCTGCGATTTTGGTTGCGGCCGCGAAATCCATCGCTTTTCGCATCGGCTGGTTGTCACCAAGATTTTCGCCCAGCGACACATGGTCTTTTACTTCGAAGTCAAATCCTGCCGGCTCACCCCACCTGGCGACTTCCAGATTTGCGTCCTCGTCACTGCCCTCAGGAACTGATTCATGTGGAATATTCGGCACTACTGAAAGTATTCCGTTCAGCTCTTCCTGGGCTTCTGAAAGCGATACTTTTAGGGAATCTAACTGCTGGTTTATTTCTGCAACTGCCTGCATCAATTCACTGGCATCTTCACCAGCCGCCTTGGCCTTACCAATCATTTTGGATTGATTGTTTCTTTCTCCCTGGAGCCTTTCTGTTTCCAGTTGCAGCTTCTTGCGTCTGCTATCCAGGCTTTGAATCTCTTCAAGCTCCAGATTAAAGCGCTTCTTTTGCAGCAGCCCGGCCAGTTTCTCAGGTTCGGCGCGCAACCATTTAGGGTCTATCATGAAGTGCGTTCCTTGTGTCTTAACAATTAAATCAGTAGCCGTACCAGTGATATACCAGCCCAGGCCGCAAGCAGGCAGCTGACAACACTTACCAGGATATAGGCAAGGGCAGTGCCAAAATAGCCTTCCTGCATAAGCAGCAAAGCATCCAGGGAAAACGTAGAAAAAGTAGTCAACGCACCCAGAAAGCCGATCATCAGCAACGGCCTTAGATGGGCAGCCAGTTGGATCTTTTCTGTCACCAGTATGAACAACACCCCGATCAGTAAAGAACCGACCACATTAACCACAAATGTCCCCACTGGAAACACCGTGCTGTTGTGATGCTCTGCTAAACTGGTAAGCCAGTAGCGGCACAAGGCCCCTGCTGCACCCCCGAATGCAATTGCCAGGTAGTAACTCATTTACCGCCCACTAGTTCTGATCAATCTTTAAACCGCCTGTTGCTGCTGGTCTGGTTTCGCCGCTTGAGATACTCAAGCTTTTCTCTGATCTTCGATTCCAGGCCCACGTCCTGGGGAAAATAAAATTCTGCATCCATCAGCTGTTCGGGGAAATAGTTTTCTCCGGCAGCGAATGCCCCTGCTTCGTCGTGGGCGTAGCGATATTCTTCACCGTGCCCTAAATCCCTGGCCAGATCTGTCACTGCATTACGCAGATGCAATGGCACTTCCAGGCTGCCTGTTTGCCGGATTGATTCATGGGCAAGGTTGGCTGCTTCGTAAACGGCATTGCTTTTTGGAGCACAGGCCAGGTAAATGACCACCTGCGCCAGTGCCAGGTCTCCCTCAGGGCTTCCCAGTCGCTGAAAAGTCTCCCACCCCGCCAAGGCGAGCTGTAACGCCCTGGGATCCGCATTACCAATGTCCTCACTCGCCATCCGCAGCATGCGGCGCGCAATATATAACGGATCACAACCAGCGTCCAACATCCTGGTAAACCAGTACAGCGCGGCATCAGGGGAAGAACCACGCACTGCCTTGTGCAAAGCGGAAATTTGATCATAGAAAAGGTCGCCACCTTTATCGAATCGCTGCAGGCTTTCCTGGGTAACCTGAGCTACCGTGTTCAAGTCGATGCTCAAGGACTGGTTTTCGTCCTCATCGGCTAAATCGATAGCTATTTCAAATAGGTTTAGTAAGCGTCGTGCGTCACCATCAGCGGCGTGGGCAAGCGCCTGTTTGACCTGCTCATCAAGCAGTATTGTGCTACCTCCAAGACCTCGTTCTGTGCCTTTTATCACCTGGTCCAGCAATGCAACCAGCTGCTCAACACTGAGAGATTTGAGCACGTAGACACGAGCACGTGACAACAGGGCGTTATTGAGTTCGAAGGCCGGATTTTCGGTTGTGGCTCCGATAAAAATAATCGTGCCATTCTCTATGTGTGGCAGGAAAGCATCCTGTTGCGATTTATTGAAGCGGTGTACTTCGTCGACGAACAGCACGGTCTGCTGACCACGCCCCTGCCGGTAGTGCTCAGCCGTGGCTACCGCCTCTCTGATGTCTTTGACACCGCAAAGCACAGCAGACAGGCTCTCAAAGCGGCAGTCGGTAGAGTTGGCAATAATTTTTGCCAAGGTGGTTTTTCCAACCCCCGGTGGCCCCCAGAATACCATCGAGTGTATCGGACCTTCAGTGATGGCCTGGTAGAGTGGTTTGCCGGGTGCAAGAATGTGCTGTTGACCTACAAATTCCTTAAGTTCCTTTGGCCGCATGCGCGCCGCCAAGGGCTCGTATAGCTCGTCTGGTTGGTCTTTTAGCAGTGACTCGGTCATGAATTCCTGTCAGTCAGTAGCTCACGTTAAACTACTGCACATAGGTGTTCTCAATAACCTCGATATCAGCGGAAGGCACAAAAACAAACTCCCGATCCGATAAAGGTGAATTGCGGGTAATGTTGGCAAATTGCCAGACGGTTTTCTGCCCGTTGTCGTTATCCACATAGATCATGTCCAGCTGCCGACCGTTGAAAGTCAGGATAATTTCACGATACACGTTGTCAGCATCCAGCGGAACGAGCACGAATTCGGTGAACTCTGATCCCCCAGTGTCGCGCAGACCCAGGCTGTATTCCACCGTCAGGTTTTCAGTGTTCCCGCTCAGCAATTGGGCAGCTAGCTCGGAACGGCTGGCATCCCAGTTTTCCACCACGACCTGTTCCAGGTCAGGCTGATAATTCCACAGGTACCTGCCATCGGTGACTATTAGCTCAGGAAACGGTTCGACCGTTTCCCAGTAGAAACCATCCGGTCGCTTCAGCTTCATCCTGATTGCACTTTCTTCCAGCACGCCACCATCGGACTCGACGATAAGCTGGGTCACATCGGCTGTCATGGTTTCGATGCCGGCCAGCATATCGTCAAGCTGTCGCAGCACATCAGCCTCGGTTTGAGCGGCAGCGCCTTTGGTGAGCAACAGCAAGACACCAGCTAGGAAGATGTTTCTCAAAGGGTTCCCCTTTATTTAATGGCACGCCGTGTTCAACGGCACTGCGAGCGAGTTCAATAAACCAATAACCGTGATTATTCAGTTCATCAGTTTATAACCCTGTAAAACTTAGCTGAAGCTTAATATGGGGTAACAGGAAAGCTCGACAGGATGAATCTTGGCTGGTTGATTCCGGCGGCCGCGCAGCTAACTGCGTGGCGGCGGCGGAGCAATGACTTCCCGACTACCATTGCTTCCCATCTCGGAAACTACGCCGGCGGCCTCCATGGTTTCGATCATACGGGCTGCACGGTTGTAACCAACCCGAAGTTTACGTTGCACGGCCGAAATCGAGGCTTTACGGGTCTCGGTGACAAATTTGACCGCCTCATCATAAAGGTCATCGTCTTCCTCACCCTCGCCACCAGCTCCCCCGCCCATGCCAAGGTCTATATCATCGGTCCCCTGGGTGATTTCGTTGATATAATCCGGTTCACCCCGTTGCTTCCAGTCAGCTACCACGCGATGCACTTCTTCATCACTGACGAACGCACCGTGGACACGGGTTGCTACTCCGCCACCCGGTGGCAGCAGCAGCATGTCGCCGTGGCCAAGCAATTGCTCGGCACCACCTTCACCGAGGATGGTTCTGGAATCCACTTTTGATTGCACCATGAAGGCAAGACGAGTCGGGATATTAGCCTTGATCAGTCCGGTCAGTACATCCACTGAAGGGCGTTGGGTGGCAAGCACCAGATGTATGCCAGCCGCTCGGGCTTTTTGAGCAATCCTGGCAATCAATTCCTCCACCTTCTTGCCCACCACCATCATCATGTCAGCGAGTTCGTCGACGATCACAACAATGCAGGGCAAGGATTCCAGTTCAGGCGCGGACTGGTCTTCTTCCAGCAATAAGGGATCAGGTTGCCAAAGGGGATCAAGTATCGGCTTGCCGACTTTACGCGCATCCTCCACTTTCTTGTTGAATCCCGTCAGGTTTCTTACCCCGAGCGCGGACATTAATTTGTACCGTCGTTCCATTTCCGCAACACACCAGCGCAGACCGTTGGCGGCATCTTTCATGTCGGTTATAACGGGCGTTAACAGATGTGGAATACCGTCATAGACCGACAGTTCCAGCATCTTGGGATCAATCATGATCATCCGGACCTGATCCGGTGTGGATTTAAACAACATGCTCAGGATCATGGCATTGATGCCTACCGACTTTCCTGAACCGGTCGTACCCGCCACCAGCAGATGAGGCATCTTCGCCAGGTCGACAATGACCGGCTTCCCGACAATATCGTGGCCGAGTGCAAGGCTCAGCGCCGAGCTTGCTTTGTCGAACTCATTGGAAGCGAGCACCTGGCTGAACTGAATGACCTCACGGTCTTCGTTGGGAATTTCAATACCTATGACTGTCTTACCAGGAATGACTTCAACCACACGTACGCTGACTACGGCCAATGATCTGGCCAGATCTTTCACAAGATTGGTAATGCGACTGACTTTGACACCAGGCGCCGGTTGAACTTCGAAGCGGGTAATGACCGGGCCAGGATTAACCGCGGTCACTTCAATATCGATATTGAAATCCTTCAGCTTGATTTCCAGCAACTTGGACATGGCTTCCAGCGATTCCTTGGAATAACCACTATCAGCTGCTTCCTGCCAGGGGTCTAGCAGACTCAAGGCTGGCAACTCTTTTACCGAGGATGCCGCGAACAATCGGCCTTGTTTTTCTTTCTCTACCCGTTTGCTGGCCACTGGCTTTTTCTTGGCCGGCGTTTTTATGGTGGGTGGCACCCGCGTTTTTTCCTTGGCCATATGCTTGTTCAGCTGGCGTTTGCGGGATTCCACCAGGTCACGGGTCGCCGACTCCTGTTTGCGTTCGTCCTGCCAGCGACGCAGATTGCTGGTCACCGAAACCAGCAACCCCAGAGTCATCGCACCCAGGCTGTCAATTACCTGGAGCCAGGAAATTTCTGCGGTTATTGTCAGGCCAAAAAGAAAAACAGCAATCAACAGCAGCGTGCTGCCCAACACTGCAAATACCGGAACTGTCAGGTCAGCCACCAGCGATCCGATGATACCCCCTGCGTAAAACGAATCGGGCGCAGAGATCGCAATATGCAAAGTGGCAAGACCGCAGGTCGACAGAATGACCAGGGTAAAGCCGCAAACCTTCAGTATGAACATGGGCCAGGAAAAGCCCTTGGCAAGTTCTGATTCCCGGAATGATTGGTACACCTGGTAAGCCAGAAACGCCGGAAAAAGATAGGCAAGGTATCCAAACAGGTACAACAGAAAATCAGCAAGCCAGGCTCCATAGCTTCCAACAGCGTTGTAGATGTCCTCTCCGCTGCCCGTTGTGTTGAAACCCGGATCGTTTGGTGAATAAGTTAACAGTGCGATAAGCAGAAACAGGCCAGTCAGGAAATACACTATCAGTATTCCTTCTCGCATCAGTCGCTGAACCAGATGACTGGTATCGTCCTGCTTTTTTGCGGTTTTCATAACTATCTAAAATTCAACATGTTACAAGATGGCGACAAGCACCCTGACCAGTCGCCATTCTATCAAATTGTTAGCGGCTGAATGGGGTCAATCTTAACCTGGAGCCACGCTACGCGGCGGCGTATTGCAGCCCAAACAAAGCACAAAACAGGTAGAATACCGATTATCAATCTACCATGACCGTCAGACTGGAAAATTGCCTGGCTTGCCCCAATTTCAAGTCCATGACTCTTTCCTTGTGGGGAGAAACAACCGACCGCCGCGCAATCGATTGGCTGTAACCCGCAAGTCTGCGAAACAGGAACCTAGTTATGAGCGACACCCAACATCACCGCGTGATTATTCTCGGATCAGGCCCCGCCGGTTACACGGCCTCCATTTATGCTGCCAGAGCCAATCTCGATCCGGTAGTTATCACTGGTCTCGTGCAAGGTGGTCAGTTAACCACCACTACCGATGTCGATAATTGGCCCGGAGATGTGGAGGGTCTACAAGGACCTGATTTGATGGAGCGCATGAAAAACCACTCTGAACGCTTTGATACAGCAATAATTTTTGATCATATCAATAAAGTGGATTTGAACCAACGGCCATTTTTGCTTCATGGAGATAGCGGCAGTTACAGCTGTGATGCCCTGATCATTGCGACCGGGGCATCGGCACAATACCTGGGCCTGGAGTCGGAACAGGCTTTCATGGGCAAAGGAGTCAGTGCCTGCGCGACCTGTGATGGTTTCTTTTATCGCAACAAACCCGTATCTGTCATTGGTGGCGGCAACACCGCTGTCGAAGAGGCGCTGTACCTGTCCAATATCGCCTCTCACGTCACCCTCGTACACCGCCGTGACAGCCTGAGGGCAGAAAAAATCTTGCAGGATAAGCTGTTTGAAAAAGTCCAGGCAGGCACAATCAGCATTCAGTGGGATCACGTACTGGACGAAGTCGTCGGTGACGACATGGGTGTCACGGGTATTCACATAAAGCACGTTAACAGTGGCGAGATTACGCCAGTCACTGTTGATGGTGTGTTTATCGCCATCGGACACGTTCCTAATTCAGAAATCTTCCAGGGTCAGCTGGACATGGAGAATGGCTACGTGAAGATTCACAGCGGCATTGACGGCAATGCCACACAAACCAGTATAGAGGGTGTTTTTGCGGCCGGGGATATTGCCGACCACGTATACCGCCAGGCGGTTACCAGCGCCGGTTTCGGCTGCATGGCAGCTCTGGATGCGGAAAAATATCTCGACAACCTTTAACCAGTCAGGCAGCGGTTACCATGACCCTGGTCTGGCTGGATCCTGAGCGGATCGGTTTTCCTGAAGCGGATCAGGCGCTTGCCAATCCCAACGGCTTGCTTGCTGCAGGTGGCAGCCTGAGCCCGGAATGGCTCATTCACGCCTACCAGCGAGGTATATTTCCCTGGTTCGAGGACGACCAGCCCTTCTTGTGGTGGAGCCCCGATCCACGCATGGTGCTGCTTCCTTCAGAGCTGCATATTTCCCGCAGCCTGAGCAAACTGATACAGAACAATCCGTATCAAGTGTCCATTGACCTGGATTTCGCCGCAGTCATTTCAGCCTGCAGTGAGCCACGGCCAAACTCCGACGGCACCTGGATAACGGCAGAGCTGCAGGCTGCTTACCAAAACCTTCATTCGCTTGGTATCGCACACTCCGTAGAGGTATGGGAACAGGACAGTCTGGTGGGAGGATTGTACGGGGTTGCCCTTGGTAATGTGTTCTTTGGCGAGTCAATGTTTAGTAGGAGTTCAAATTGTTCGAAATTGGCGCTGGTGTTTCTCGTCCAACACTTGCGAAAATGGGGCTATGAACTAATCGACTGTCAGGTTGCCTCCAGGCACCTTGCCAGTCTGGGAGCCAGGGAAATCCCCAGGGGGGAGTTTCTGGCACAGTTAAGTGAGTTGATTGATGGCCAGGTTGAACCAGCTTATTGGCCCAGCTCACCAATCAAGAAGACGCGGCGGCTAGCCGACAATAACGGCCAATGAACTCTGAATCGAAACCAGTCAAGACTATCCGCTTGTTTCGCACGGCACCGCACGATTGTAGTTATCTGCCCGATCGCGAAGCGTCCACCCTGTTTGTGGACCCGGATGTCCCATTATCCCAATCGATAAATTCACAGTTGTCCGAGCGGGGATTTCGACGCAGCGGCTCGCACATTTACCGGCCTGATTGCGCTGGCTGTAACTTATGTCTGTCCAGTCGCGTGCTGGTCAATGATTTCACCTTCAAGCGTCAACATCGAAAGATACTTAATCGCAATCAGGATCTGACTGTAAAGGAAGTGGACTCGCTGGATAGCGAACGAGCTTATATATTGTATTGTGATTACATACACAAACGTCACGCCGATGGCGATATGTATCCACCCAGCCCGGAACAGTATGAGTCATTCATTTCCGTGAAGCCCGAAGGCACGCGGTTTTTCAAATTTTACCAGGGGGAGAGTCTGCTGGCGGTTTCCGTAACAGACCAACTTCGTCACGGCCTGTCGGCTGTCTACACGTACTACGATGCTGATCAAGATCGACGATCCCTCGGCAATTACGTCATTCTCTGGCAGATACTCAAAACAAGAGCATTGCGATTACCCTATCTTTACCTGGGCTACTGGGTCAAAAACTGCCCTAAGATGAATTACAAGATCAATTACCGCCCGCTGGAAATGTTCGTCCAGGGCAAGTGGGTACGGCTCAGCTAAGCAGCGACGCTCTTCCGCGACAAGGAATACCGCTTAGAGCACCATGCTCTTTCTAAACGAGACTCCACACTGGCGCTACGAAAAGAATGATCCGGTACTTTGCCAATCCAGCCAAAATCAGGCACAATGCGGCCCTCATTCAAACCACCGGTATTGTTAATGGCGAAAGAAGATCAAATCGAAATGGAAGGCGAAGTGGTTGAAACCCTTCCCAACACAATGTTCCGGGTCAAACTGGAAAACGGCCATATCGTGACCGCACATATATCCGGCAAGATGCGCAAGAACTACATCCGTATTCTCACCGGTGACCAGGTTCGGGTGGAACTGACACCTTACGACCTTACCAAGGGCCGCATCACCTATCGCGCACGATAGAGGTTAAACAGGCACCTTTTCCCGGTGCCTTACTCGCTTCCTGACAATTCCTTCTGCTTCTGGCGTTTTTCCTTTGCCGTGAAGGAAATAGCAATATCGTCATCCTTCACAGTCACCTGGATATCTCCGCCACCTTCCGCCAGGGAACCGAACAATATTTCCTCTGCTAACGGCTTCTTGAGCTTTTCCTGTACCAATCGAGCCATCGGTCGCGCACCCATGGACTCGCTGTAACCATTACGAACAAACCAGTCCATTGCCAGTTCGTCCACCTGCAGCTGCACGTTCTTCTCATCCAGTTGCACTTGCAGGTTAACAAGGAATTTATCCACCACGGTGCGGATCGTTTCTGGAGTCAAGGCACCGAACTGAATGATGGCATCGAGTCGGTTGCGGAACTCTGGAGTAAACATTTTCTTGATCACCTCCATACCATCGGAACTATGGTCCTGTTCGGTAAATCCGATCGAAGGTCGCGACATTTCCTGGGCACCGGCATTGGTAGTCATTATCAGAATGACATTTCTGAAATCAGCTTTGCGACCGTTGTTGTCGGTCAACGTGCCATGATCCATTACCTGCAACAGTAGATTGAATACATCAGGGTGGGCCTTTTCGATCTCATCCAGTAACAGCACACAATGAGGGTTCTTGGTCACTGCCTCGGTCATCAGACCGCCCTGGTCGAAACCGACATAGCCGGGAGGCGCTCCGATCAGTCGCGATACGGTATGACGCTCCATGTATTCCGACATATCGAAACGCAATAGCTCTATGCCCAGGATACTCGCCAGCTGACGGCTGACTTCGGTTTTACCAACTCCAGTGGGGCCGCTAAACAGGTACGAACCAATTGGCTTCTCGCCTTCCCGTAATCCGGCCCGCGCCAGCTTGATAGCGGACGACAATGCATTGATTGCCTCATCCTGTCCGAACACTACAAGCTTGAGGTTGGTTTCCAGGGATTTCAAAGCGTCGATATCTGAGCTGGACACATGCTTTGGCGGAATCCTGGCGATCGACGCCACAATTTTTTCAATATCCGATACCTGCAGCAGTTTCTTCCGCTTGCTGGGCGCCTGCAAACGCTGAAAAGCACCAGCTTCATCGATTACATCAATCGCTTTGTCAGGCATGTGACGGTCATTGATATAGCGCCCGGCCAGCTCGGAGGCCGCCTTCAATGACTTGTCTGAGTAGCGCAAGTCATGATGCTCCTCGAAGCGGGACTTAAGCCCTTTAAGGATTTTGTACGTAGTTTCTACATCTGGCTCGTCCACGTCGATTTTCTGAAAGCGCCGTGACAGTGCCCGATCCTTGTCGAAGATACCTCGATACTCCTGATATGTGGTAGAGCCAAGACAGCGTAACGTACCTGAGGTCAGCGCCGGCTTAAGAAGATTGGACGCATCCATGACCCCACCCGAAGCCGCACCGGCACCAATTATGGTATGGATTTCGTCGATAAATAGAATGGCATGCTCGTTCTTCTTCAGCTCATTCAGCAATGCCTTGAAGCGCTTCTCGAAGTCCCCGCGGTATTTTGTTCCGGCAAGCAAGGTCCCAAGATCCAGCGAGTAAATCACACTGTCCTCAAGCACCTCCGGGACTTCGCCTTCTACAATCTTGCGCGCCAGACCCTCGGCTACCGCAGTCTTGCCAACTCCGGACTCTCCGACCAGCAGTGGATTGTTCTTGCGCCGCCGACTGAGCACCTGAATCACCCGGGTAACTTCGTCTTCCCGGCCAATCAGTGGGTCGATTTTGCCTTCTTCGGCCAATGCATTGAGATTGGTGGCGTAATTCTGCAGCGGACTGGCAGATGGCTCGCTCCCGCCCGCTTCGTTTTCCTGCTGCTCTGAAGCACCGTCACTGCCCTCACCGGCATTACCAGGAGTTTCTCCGGGAGTTCCGTGAGTTATGTAATTGACCACGTCGATTCGAGCAATGTCCTGCTGTTTCAGCAGATAAACCGCCTGGCTTTCCTGTTCGCTGAAGATCGCAACCAGCACATTGGCACCCGTGACTTCCGATTTACCGGATGACTGCACATGAAAGACTGCCCGTTGCAGAACGCGCTGAAAGCCCAGGGTCGGCTGCGTTTCCCGTCCAGGCTCGCCTTCCGGGATCAACGGCGTGGTGGCATCGATAAAATCTGCCAGCTCACCTTTCAGACGCGGGATATCAGCCTGGCAGGCCAGCAATACTTGAGACGCAGCCTCATTATCGAGTAATGCTAGAAGTAAATGCTCTACTGTCATGAATTCGTGACGTTTTTTCCTTGCCGACTTAAACGCCTGATTCAATGTAGCTTCCAGGTCCTTGCTTAACATGACGATATCCTCATCTATCGATTTCGACACTGCAGAGCAGTGGCTGTTCACATTCCCGCGAATAATCATTGACCTGGGCGGCCTTGGATTCTGCGACATCTTTGCTGAAGACGCCGCAAACGCCCTTACCTTCGGTATGGACTTTCAGCATAACTTGAGTTGCCTTTTCCACGTTCATGCTGAAAAACACCCTGAGCACGTCTACCACGAAATCCATGGGTGTGTAGTCATCATTAATCAAGACAACCTTGTAAAGCGGCGGCTGCGCCAGCTTCGGTTTATCGGTTTCTGTCGCCAGTCCGCTATCGTGCCCAGCACCCGTATTTGAATCTCGGTCTCCCACGTGAATTCTCTCGCTTGTCTCTGTACTTAGTCGTTACGTAAATAGTCAACGGCCAGTCCACTAGTCTACCTGAATATCGACCGGCATTTTCAGCTCCGCATCACAGCCTGCCTGCTATTTTCTATAACATGGCTGCACTGCGGGTATTTTTCAACGCTCAACCGGAATATGTCCATTTTTTGACAACCACCCGATGATGTTGTATAGGTTCCATTGTAAGAAATAATAAATATAAATAATAAGAAGTATCCTAGAGGTATTGCCATGAGCACAGGGCACGTTAAGTGGTTCAATAATGCCAAGGGGTTCGGGTTTATTCTTCCAGACGACGGCGGCGATGATCTATTTGCTCATTACTCAGCAATCGGCATGGAAGGGTATAAGACCTTGAAAGCCGGACAACAGGTTTCCTTTGAAACTGTCGAAGGCCCCAAAGGTTTGCATGCCGCGAACATTCAACCACTAACCGAAAACTCTGATTCTCTGCAAGCAGACTCCGAATCCCAGGAAAGTCTTCAAGCAACTGACGCCTAGCGTTTGTTTGTAGCGTCATTCGTGTTTAATAACGCTTGAAAGTACGCGAGCTTTTTTGAGATTCCTTAGCAGTAGCAACCCACACGCGGTTTTCTGCGTGACGGGTGGCTATGTGCTCGCCGAAAATCTGCTTCCGCACATTAAGGTCAGCCTTTCCACCCTCGCTTCTATTTTGATCACCATCCCTGTCTTTGCTGTACTCCAGCGCAGCCGATTAATAATGACATGGCAACTCTGATCCTCTTCAACAAGCCGTTTGGCGTGCTTTCGCAATTCAGTGGTGAACCTGAAGAAGCTTTCCTGCGTCACTTCATTCCTATACAAGCTGTTTACCCGGCGGGTCGACTCGATAAGGACTCCGAAGGCCTGCTGTTGCTGACCGACGACGGTGAATTACAACACCTCATCAGCCATCCATCACGGAAAATGGCGAAGACTTATTGGGTCCAGGTTGAAGGGCTGATAAGCGATGATGCACTACAGGCGCTTCGCAACGGTGTCGTACTAAAAGACGGGCCTACTCAGCCCGCCAAAGTTCACAGAATCAAGGAACCCGACTTGTGGCCACGCAACCCACCGGTTCGTTTTCGCAAACACATACCTACTAGTTGGCTGGAATTGACTATCAGTGAGGGGAGGAATCGACAGGTAAGGCGAATGACCGCCGCAACGGGTTTCCCAACACTTCGTTTGATACGCAGCCAGATAGGACCATGGCAGCTTGGCAAGCTGCAGCCTGGTGAATGGCAGGAACTACAGTTTGCAATTGAAACTCTGAAGTCCAACGGATCATCCCGCAAAGCGCGAACCTGAGGGACGTGCAAAATGCTCCCGTTCAGCTCTGCCAGCGTTCGGCGGCCTGGTCGTCGCTTTCCCGATGCTCAACCCACGCAGTGCCACCACTTCCTGACTGGCGCTTCCAGAATGGAGCTTTGGTTTTCAGATAATCCATGATGAATTCCGCCGCTTCGAATGCCGCATGGCGATGCTCACTGGCGGTGCCGACAAAGACAATCTGGTCGCCTGGCTGTAATGCGCCGACCCGGTGAATCACTCGACAACCAGCCAGCGGCCAGCGCTCAAAAGCCTGGTCAACGATCTCAGTCAGACACTTTTCCGTCATCCCAGGATAATGCTCCAGGAACAGCTCTTCGACCTGCTCTTCGCCCGCGTCCTGCTGGAATTCACGCACCATGCCGCTAAAAGTACAGACGGCCCCGACATTGCTACCGATTGCACGCAATAGCCCTGCTTCTTCACCGATGTCGAAATCGCTTTGCTGAACGGCTACATGACGCATGATCGACTAGCCGCCCGTCATGGGTGGGAAGAAGGCGACTTCTTCATTACCCTGCAATTGGTGTTCACGATCCACCACAGTTTGATCGACTGCCACCAGCACCTTACTGTCGTCGGCCAGTACTGAAAAAACCTCCGGGTCACGAGCGACCAGATGACTGATAAGCCCCTGAACGTCGTTAAAAGTAGACGGCAGTTCCAGCGACTCACTGCTGCGCCCTGTCGCTTCTCGAATACTGGCAAAGTAATGGACTGACAGCATGTTAGCTCCTCGTGAAATGACCGCTTCTGCCACCGGTTTTTTCCTGCAGACAGATCTCGCCAATGACCATGTTCTTGTCCACCGCCTTGCACATGTCATATACCGTCAGCGCAGCAATCGAAACCGCGGTAAGAGCTTCCATTTCCACACCGGTTTGTCCGCTAACCTTACATATGGCTTTGATATTGACCGCCGATCCTTCGCGATCAAGTTCCAGCTCTACCTTAATAGACGAAAGCATTAGCGGATGGCAAAGGGGAACCAGGTCTGCACAACGCTTTGCACCCTGAATTCCGGCAATACGGGCAGTCGCGAGTACATCACCCTTCTTGTTGTCGCCACTTTCTATCAGCTCCAGGGTAGACGCAGCCATGGTTATTCGTCCGGTGGCCACTGCTACCCGGTCGGTACTGGCTTTATCCGACACATCCACCATGTTGGCACGGCCCTGACTGTCGAGATGTGTAAGTTTCCCCATTGAGCTGTCTCGCAAGTGAAAACCCTATTATCCACGTTTCCGGCCCCCACCTGAAGCGCCAGCCTTGGCGAGACCCTGAAGAAATCGAGTTGATTTTAAGATAGGATTACGCCCTTTGAGTTTACGACCCCCACCAGCGTGAATCTCAGACAACATCTTCGCAGCTGCGCCCGGCGCTAATATATTGATGAACTGGTACCCTCATAAAACAGTAGCCACCGTGGTGGAACGCGACGGACGCTTTCTGATGGTCGAAGAACAGGCAGACGGCGCTGTGGTGTTCAACCAGCCAGCGGGTCACCTGGAAGCGGGTGAAAGCCTGGTGGAGGCTGCATGCCGGGAAACCCTGGAAGAAACCGGTTGGGAAGTGAAACCGGTAAATTTCCTTGGTCTTTACCACTACAAATCAGCGGCCAATCAGGTAAGTTACATTCGCAGCTGCTTCATCGCGACGCCGATCCGGCATCAAGTCGACCGGTCGCTGGACAGTGAAATTATCCAGGCTCACTGGATGACGCTGGAGGAGATCCAGCAATTGGGAGATCGATTGAGAAGCCCCGTTGTACTGCGCGTACTGGACGACTATCAACAAGGTATAAGCTACCCTCTTTCGTTAATAACCACGCTATAAGCAAATCATCCGAGCACTCGAATCATGTCAGCGGACAGCAGTTCATCCAGCAAGAAGGTCATAGTCGGCATGTCCGGGGGCGTGGATTCCTCAGTCGCGGCCTACCTGCTGATTCAACAGGGCTACCAGGTCGAAGGTCTGTTCATGAAAAACTGGGACGAGGACGACGACACCGAATACTGCACTGCCAAAGCAGACCTGGCTGATGCGCAAGCCGTCTGTGAAAAACTGGATATCACCCTTCATAGCGCCAATTTCGCCGCTGAGTACTGGGACAATGTATTTGAACATTTCCTGGTCGAGTACCGGGCCGGGCGTACTCCAAATCCCGATGTGCTCTGCAATAGGGAAATTAAATTCAAGGCGTTCCTTGAGTATGCCCGGGAACTGGGTGCCGACATGATTGCCACCGGCCACTACGTGCGAAGAACGACGAAAGACGGGATAAATTATCTGCTCAAAGGCCAGGATCCGGAGAAAGACCAAAGCTATTTTCTCTGTGAGGTTAGTGAAGAATGCCTGGAAAGGTCCCTGTTCCCGGTTGGTGAACTCCTGAAAGAAGAAGTCCGGGAAATCGCCAGGCAACAAGGTTTCGTCACTCATGACAAGAAAGACAGCACAGGAATCTGCTTCATCGGGGAACGTAAATTCAGTGATTTTCTGGCTCGATACCTGCCTGCTCAGCCCGGTTCCATTCGTACCACCGAAGGCGAGGAAATCGGTCAACACAATGGATTGATGTATCACACTATTGGGCAGCGACAAGGCCTCGGAATTGGGGGTTTGCGCGATCATGATGAGGCACCCTGGTACGTGGTGGACAAAGATTTGAAGAACAACATACTGCTGGTGGCGCAAGGAAATGAAAACAAACTGCTGTTCTGCTCCGAATTACTTGCCAGCAAGCCCAGCTGGATCAACCGGCAACCTCCTGCAATACCTATGCAGTGCAAAGCCAAGATTCGCTACCGGCAGAGCGATCAGGCTTGTACTGTTGAGCAGGCCGATGACGAACGGATAAGCATAGAATTCGACGGACCACAAAGAGCAGTCACGCCAGGCCAATACGTAGTATTCTATGATGGAGAAATCTGCCTTGGCGGAGCAGTAATCGAACAACGCCTTGGTTAATCGGAATCACTATGCAATACAGTAAATGGGAATATCAGAACCTGGCACTGGCGGGAATCGCACAATCAGCAGCTTTGGTAGACAGCCTTGCCGTGCGTGGATCCTGCGATCCCAACTCAGTTTCAGCCTGCGTTAATCCGCTGCTGAATTTCAATCCGGGCTCACTATCTGAACTGATTCCCCACCCCATTCAACTAAGCCTTGGGTTGAGGACCTTGCAGGACGTTTTCAGCAATAGCAAAGAAGACCGAAATCCGGAAATCATTCGCTATATGCTGGGTATTCTGGCGCTGCGCCAAAAGCTCATGTCGGACCAGGGCATGCAGGAAAAGCTACAGACCTCGCTGAGCAAGCTGCGTCCACCGGAAAGTTTTGAAGCCAATGAATCTGGCGATGAATCTCGGCAGTTTTTCAAGGCAATAGCTGATATTTACCAGGACACTATCAGCACTTACACATTCAGAGTTCATGTCAAAGGGAATCTGGAATATCTGCGTGATGAAGTTGTTGCCGGCCAGGTAAGGACTCTACTGCTGGCGGGCATACGATGGGCTGTACTTTGGTACCAGATCGGCGGCCGGCGCTGGCACCTGGTGCTCTATCGTAAGAAGATCGACCAGACCGCTGAAGATATACGACGCAAGTTACTCACTACAGTTTAGGACCATAGGAATGACCGACCTCCCATTATCGGAACTCACCGCCATCTCAGCTATCGATGGACGTTACCGAAGTAAATCTGCACCACTGGCGCCCTACTTCAGTGAGTATGCATTAATTAAGTATCGAACAGAGGTCGAAATCCGCTGGCTGCAACAACTGGTCGCGGACCCTCAGCTGGAAGAAACCGGTACCTTAACTGACGATGCCTCCCGTTTTCTTGATGAAGTAGTTAGCAATTTCAATCTGGCTGATGCACAAAGGGTGAAAGAGATTGAAAGCACTACCAATCACGACGTCAAAGCAGTGGAGTACTTTATCAAGGAAAAACTCGCTGACCGGGAAGACCTAAAGTCTCAGCTGGAATTCGTTCATTTTGCCTGCACATCAGAAGATATAAACAATCTGGCCTATGCCTTGATGCTGAAAAATTGTCGGGAACAGGTGCTGGTTCCGGTTATGGAGGATCTTGTTGCCGAGCTTACCAGAATAGCCAGGCAATATTCCGATCAACCTATGTTGTCCAGAACACATGGGCAGACCGCCTCCCCCACAACGGTAGGTAAAGAATTCGCAAATGTTGTGTATCGTCTTAGGCGCCAACTCTCACAATTTACCGGAAACGAGATACTTGGCAAGATTAATGGTGCAGTCGGTAACTTCAACGCGCATTTTTCAGCCTATCCAGACATTGACTGGACAGCGCAGGCCAGAACGCTTGTTGAATCCCTCGGCTTAAGCTGGAACCCCTATACCACTCAGATCGAACCACACGACTACATCGCGGAACTTTTTGCTGCCCTTGCTCGATTCAATACCGTGCTGATCGATTTTGATCGTGATGTCTGGGGCTATATTTCGCTCGGATATTTCAAACAGAATACAGTAGCAGGAGAAGTGGGATCTTCCACGATGCCCCACAAGGTTAATCCAATCGATTTTGAAAACTCCGAAGGTAACCTTGGTATGGCTAATGCCATACTCCAGCACCTGGCAGAAAAGCTGCCCATATCACGCTGGCAGCGCGACCTGACTGATTCGACCGTGTTGAGAAACATGGGCAGCGGACTGGCCCACAGCCTGATTGGTTACCGGGCCCTCCAGAAAGGAGTCGGTAAACTGGGACTGAATCCCAAGACGCTGTTGGCAGATCTTGATCAAAGCTGGGAAGTGCTTGCTGAACCCATACAAACCGTCATGCGTCGTTATGGTATCGAGCAGCCCTATGAAAAGCTCAAACAGCTCACGCGTGGCCAGGCAATCACCCGCGCAACGCTGCACGATTTTATAGACACACTCGACTTGCCGGCAAACGTCAAAGACAGACTCAAAGCCTTGAGTCCAGCCTCTTATCTGGGCAACGCTACACAACAGGTTGATCAGCTTTAAACCTGCTGCGCGCCTTCGCCACTTGGAAAACGGAAACCCATCATGATTCTCGAGGGATTCGATCACGACGAATTTCTTCGTACCTACTGGCAACGTAAACCACTGCTTATCAGGCACTCTGGCGACCCTTTCCTGGATCCCATTGACCCTGATGAACTGGCAGGCCTGGCCTGTGAAGGGGTCATCGAATCACGCATCGTCACCAGTCATTCGGATGACAACTGGCAGTTGATGCACGGGCCTTTCAAGGCTGAAGCTTTCGCCGGGCTGGGCGAGAAAAACTGGACCCTTCTGGTCCAGGCTGTTGACCAGGTTGATCCGGACGTTGCCCTGCTCAAAAGCTGTTTCGATTTTCTGCCGAGCTGGCGCATTGACGACATCATGGTCAGCTACGCTTGTGCCGGAGGAGGTGTCGGACCACATTTCGACCAGTACGATGTGTTCCTGATTCAAGGTATGGGTAAACGACATTGGCGGATTGGCGAGCGCTGCGACCACAGCAGTACATTGCGCGAAAACACTGAATTACGACTGCTCCAGAAGTTTGCAACGGTCCAGGAAGTCGTGCTCGAGCCAGGCGACATTCTCTACCTGCCACCCCGATTCGCGCACCATGGCACCTCGCTGGGTGAAAGCCTGTGTTATTCGGTGGGCTTTCGCGCTCCTTCTTTTGCTGAGCTATTACAGGGTTATGGTGATGAGCTGACAGACTCGATGAACGAAGATGAGCGCTTTGAAGACCCAATTGCATCGGACTGGCCTGGAAACGGCGCCATCGGTATCGCTGCGGTTCAGACAGCATTTACGAAGATGCGCGAGCTTGGCAACCAGAAACAGCACTTTATCAGCTTTTTTGGCAAGTATGTGACCGAGCCCCGCTACCCGGAAAGGATCCAGGAAGCCAGCCGCTCATTTGAACCTGAAAAGCTGCGGGAGCTTAAGGGAAAAGTTATGCACCCCGCTGTTTATCATAAGAATCCCAGCTCACGATTTGCTTACTTCACTGACCAGAATCGATTGCTGCTGTTCGTAGATGGAGAGCAGTTTCATTGCCGACCGGGGCAGATTTCGCTGGTTAAAAAGCTGTGCAACGCATTGTGGCCAGAACCCTTGGAGCTGGAAAATCTGTTGCAGGACGCACAGACACATGAGCTGATCAACACACTGCTAGCCCAGGGGTCACTGCTGCTTGAATCCGCCCCAGACGAATAAAGAGGTCATGGCTGACCTGCAGATACAAAGCATACCCTACAGTGAAGACAGCTCATTGCTGATGGCACGGTTGCTGGACCTGCCGTTCCCTATCTTCCTGGATAGCTGTAATCACAACCCCCAAGGCGGTCGTTACGACTTCCTGACCGCATCACCCCTGGCAACACTGGAAATCGAGAACGGTGTCTTTACCTGCTCGGAACCCCTGCCCGCAGGTAAGTCTGGAGATGTCTTTGCAACCGCGCAGCAACTGCTGCAGCGTCACAGCCCGGAAAGCAGCGGCAGAAGTCAGGTAAAAGTGCCGTTTGATGGCGGTCTGCTGGGATTTCTGGGTTACCCAAGGCTTACCGGTCCTGGTCGCATCGCTGCGGAACAGGGCTTTCTGGGGGTCTATCCCTGGGTTCTGGTAGTAGATCATTTAGAGCGACGCAGTCGACTTATCTGGCAGCCCAATTGCCCGCAAGAAACCCGTCATGCGGTGCTGAAAAGGTTGCAGTGTAATGAAGAAATAGCTATCAATTTCGAGTTAATAAGCGATTTTTCTAAAGACCTGAGCGAACAACAGTACAGCCAATCTTTCCAGCGTATTAGCGACTATATAGAGGCCGGCGACTGTTATCAGGTCAACCTGACGCAACGCTTTTCCAGCCGCTTCGATGGACATCCTTTTGCTGCGTATCGCCGCTTGCGTCGTACCACGGGTAAACCTTTCTCCAGTTATTTCGGCTGGCGTGATCAGGCTCTGCTATGCCTCTCTCCCGAGCGTTTCATCCAGGTGGAGAACCAGCACGTAACTACCCAGCCCATCAAAGGAACCCGCCCGCGAAGTGCCGTGCCCGCTGAGGATCAACGCCTGGCAGCAGAGCTGGTGGGTAGTGAAAAAGACCGGGCTGAAAACCTGATGATTGTCGATCTTCTAAGAAACGATCTCGGTACGGTTTGCCAGCCAGGTTCAATTCAAGCCACCAGGCTTTTCGAATTGCAGCGCTTTGATAACGTTTTTCACCTGGTCAGCACTATTTGCGGCATGCTTCCAGAAGACCTTTCCCCGCTGGAGCTGTTTCGAAACTGCTATCCAGGCGGTTCAGTTACTGGAGCTCCCAAAGTAAGGGCGATGGAAATTATCGAAGAACTGGAAGCCCATCGACGCGAAGTCTACTGCGGAAATGTTTTCTACCTGGGTTTCAACGGCTGCATGGACAGTAATATCACCATCCGGTCACTGTACTGCAGGCAGCAGAATATCTTCTGCTGGGCTGGCGGCGGAATTGTCGCAGACTCTACCTGCGAGCAAGAATATCGCGAGTGCTTTGATAAAATAAACTCGCTTATCAATAGCCTACAGGGCTAACCTGACCTACCCTCAGAGCTATTATCAACGCACTATCTAGCCGCCATCGGTCCGCCATCAAAGGCACTAGTCGATACTGATGCGGCGCAGGCTGGCTTTTTGAAACTCAGCTTTAAGTTCGTCGTATTCGGCAACGGAAGGAAACTGAGGAAATTCCTGTATGACATTATCAGGCGCCTTGAACAGGATGCCGACATCAGCCTCACCCAGCATAGTGGTGTCATTGTAGGAATCACCAGCTGCAATCACCCGGTAATTCAGTTGATGAAAAGCGATGACTGACTGGCGCTTGTGGTCTTTCAAGCGGATTTTGTAATCAACAATACGTCCCTGCTCATCCGCTTCCAGTCGGTGACAGAACAAGGTCGGATAGCCAAGCTGCGCCATCAGGGGCAGAGAGAATTCGTAAAAGGTATCTGACAGGATAACAACCTGAAAGCGTTCCCTGAGCCAGTCCAGGAAGTCACGCGCCCCCGGGAGGGGAGCCATGGACGCAATCACTTGCTGGATATCATCCAGCCCGAGCTGATGTTCATCGAGGATACGCAGTCGCTGCTTCATCAGCACATCGTAATCAGGTATGTCACGAGTTGTAGCTCGTAATTCGTCGATGCCGGTTTTTTCGGCAAAGCCGATCCAAATTTCCGGTACCAGGACACCTTCAAGGTCGAGGCAAGCGAGTTCCAATGTTCAGGCTCTCCAAGCTGAGAATTCACGAAAAGCGACAATTTAGCAGAAAGCCTTAACATTACAACCACGAACTGGCTGTCCAAATAAAACTAAAGTTTTACTAGATGTTGTCGGGACTCCAAACAAAACATGCTACATTTTGTGTTGAACAGCCTCTTGGGCTGTCTAAGTGCTTAATATTATTAAATTTTTCCACGTGGAACATTGCGAGAAAAATCCTGTTCCACGCCCTCTGTTTACCATGCCTTTGCCGTGCCTTTACCTGTGGAGTCAAATAACAGAGAATGTGGCGCTTTCAAATTGGCGCCCAGCGAACACCGCAGGTTGCCAATCATTTGGATCAATTAAGGACGAGAACCCATGCTGGCTGCTGAACAACTGCAAGCGCTAAACGGCGAGGCTCAGAACCTTGAACCAAGAGATATCCTTGCGCAGGCTCTGGAACTGATTCCAAACATTGCCATCGCCTTCAGCGGCGCTGAAGATGTCGCTCTGATTGCCATGGCCGTCCGAATCCGCCCCACTATTCCCGTCTTCACCCTGGATACAGGCAGACTGCATCCACAGACCTATCGCTTCATCGAACAGGTAAGAGACCAGTACCAGCTGAAGCTTGAGGTGCTGAGCCCGGACCAGGAAGGACTGGAAAAACTGGTCAGCGATAAAGGCCTTTTCAGCTTCTTCCAGGATGGACATGAAGAGTGCTGCGAGATTCGAAAGATAGCGCCACTTCGTCGCAGGTTGTCTGAGCTGGATGGCTGGATCACTGGCCAGCGGAGGGATCAAAGCCCCACCCGCGCTCAGGTGCTGGTATACCAGGCAGATCCGACATTTGCGGGCAAAAATGGCGCTCTGACCAAGGTGAATCCACTGGCGAACTGGTCGCTACAACAGGTCTGGGACCACATTCACATGTTTGACCTGCCATACAATCCACTCCACGATCAGGGCTTCGTTAGCATCGGTTGCGAACCCTGCACCCGTGCTATCGCCCCCGGCCAGCACGAGCGAGAGGGTCGTTGGTGGTGGGAAGAGGCCACCATCAAAGAGTGCGGGCTGCACCGAGGCAACATTGAAAGTTGCGACAGCGACTGACCACACCATACGCCCCACCCTGAAACTCCTATTCCTCCAGCCCCTTGCGTCGAAAATCACTCAACAATCAACTCCACCCCTATGTAAAACAAGATTTTTTATTCTACAGCTCAGGGAGCTCCACGTCCGCAAAAAGCGCTTCGAGATCGCCGGGGGATCGGCACCGGATTGCCTCTTTGACCAGGCCGACACCCAGGTGCGGTGCCCACATTTCGATGAAGTCGTACATGTAACCCCGCAGGAAGGCGTCGCGACGGAATCCGATGCGCGTGATACTGGGCTCAAACAGATGGCCTGCGTCCAGTGCCACCAGATCATTGTCCACGTCAGCATCCCAAGCCATCTTGGCCACAATTCCAATACCCAGGCCCAGTCGCACATAAGTTTTTATGACGTCCGCATCTGCTGCAGTAAACACCACTCGCGGCTTCAGATCTTGACTGGAGAAAGCGTCATCCAGTTTTGACCTTCCCGTAAAGCCGAATGTGTAGGTCACGATTGGGAATCTGGCGATCTGCTCATGGGTCAGCGCCTGGCTTTCAAGTCTAGCCAGCGGGTGGCCCCTTGGTACCAGGACCGCCCGGTTCCAGCTGTAACAAGGCATCATCACCAGGTCCTTGAACAGTTCCAAAGCTTCAGTAGCGATCGCAAAGTCTGCGGTACCATCAGCGGCCAGTCGCGATATCTGCATGGGCGTACCCTGATGCATGTGCAGCGCTACTTCGGGATAGCGCTCTATAAACCGACTGATAACCGGAGGCAGAACATACCGGCATTGCGTATGGGTAGTCGCGATCGCCAGGTTGCCGCGCTGGCTATCTGAGAACTCACCTGCGATTGCCCTTATATCCTCAAGTTTTTTCAGAACTTCTTCTGACATGGCGAGAATTTCCTCCCCTGCCGGTGTAACGCGTGTTAGGTGTTTTCCATTGCGCGCAAACAAATCCACACCAAGTTCGTCCTCCAGTTGACGAATCTGCTTGCTGATCCCTGGTTGCGATGTATAGAGGCTTTGCGCCGCCTGGGAAATGTTCAAGTCATTGCGAAGTACCGACACTGCGTAGCGCAGCTGCTGAAGCTTCATGGGCCCTCCTGTTGCCGAGCACATATACCTTAAAGAAATAAGAATATGACTATATATTCTTATTTTGAATAAGGAAAGCAGGTTATAGTTCGGCCCAAAATCAACAGGGGACTGCCCCGACACTTGAGAGCGCCTGGGGCGCGATGTCGTGCAATGTCAGAATTTCTGCTCTATATGCTGGCTGGTGCCGGGGTTGGCTTCGCCATAGGCCTCACGGGCGTGGGTGGCGGCTCACTGATGACCCCTCTGTTGCTGCTGTTTGGTTTTCCTGCGCCGGTCGCAGTTGGCACCGATTTACTCTATGCAGCCTTGACCAAGGCCGGGGGTGTTATCTCGCATCATCGACGCGGAAACGTTGAGTGGCACATCGTGGCAAAGCTTGCCGCCGGCAGCCTGCCAGTATCGATCTTGCTGCACGTATTTCTGCGCCAAAGTGGTTTTCATGAGCAAGATGGGTTCGCCGAACTACTTACCTCAAGCTTAGGTATTATGTTAATAATAACCGCCATTATACTGATTCTGCGCGATAAAATTCGCATGGAAGCTGTAAAGCCAGAGTCCGGGGCACTGATGCAGCTTATCCACGACAAGCAAACCGCAAGTACAGTTATGATGGGTGTCGTTCTGGGGATTTGCGTTACCCTGTCATCCGTTGGCGCAGGTGCATTTGGCGCAGCAATACTGCTGGTAATTTACGCCAGCAAACCAGCTATCAGAATCATCGCTACCGATGTAGCCCACGCAGTTCCGCTGACCTTGATTGCGGGCCTCGGCTACCTGGCAGGCGGATATGTAGATGGTGTGCTGCTGGCAAGCCTGCTGGCAGGGTCGCTACCCGCAATCCAATTGGGAACACACGTAAGCAGCAATGTCCCTGAGAGGGTTTTACAGCGACTATTGATCGCCCTGCTGCTGATACTGGGAATGAACTACGCATTCTTATAGGCGACTTCCTTTTGAAACGCGCCCCACTCCCTCAACCCTACTTAAGAATAACAGCATAACCAATTAATAATTATAGGGTATCTGCATACGCTAATGATGTTAGTGCTCGCTAACAAACAGGGATCGCACTGCTTAGTCGTTGGCCACACCATGAGGGACGTGGCCGGTTGCCACGTGACTTCGCGCCGATTCGCAATGCCCTTGTTGATCGTCAAAGAACACATCGGCATGGAAAGCCTTCAGGAATTCGCCCTTGTCCAGCCCACCGAGAAACAACGATTCGTCTATGCGGATATTCCAGGCACGAAGCGTCTTGACCACCCGCTCATGGGCCGGCGCCGATCGCGCGGTTACCAGGCAGGTTCGAATTGGTGCCTCGCCAGACGGAAACTCCATTTGTATCTGCTGCAAAGCAGCCAGAAAAGGCTTGAAAGGCCCGCCAGTTAGGGGCTCGTTGGCAGCATTTTTCTCACTGGCAGTAAAAGCTTCAAGGCCAGACGTCTTGTATACCCTTTCGGCTTCGTCGGAAAACAGCACTGCATCACCGTCGAAAGCAATTTTCAGGTTCTCATCGTCTGCCAGACTGGCTTGCGATGGAAGAATGGTCGCCGCAGCGACCCCCAGATCCAGGGCCTGACGGACATCAGCACCATCTGTAGACAGAAACAGGTGACTGCTGAATGCACCGATGTAGCGGTAAGGACTGTCCCCACCACAGAACGCGGCCCTGGTAATATCCAGCCCGTAATGCTGTATGGAGTTGAAAATGCGCAGTCCGGTATCGGCGCTGTTGCGCGAAAGAAGGATTACCTCTACTCGAGATTTATCCAGCAACACGTTGAGATGTAACAATTTCTTTACCAGGGAGAAGGCATCCCCCGGTTCCAGCGGCTGCTCTTCTCTTTCAATCTGGTATTGCTGGTAGGCTGCCAATCCCTGCTCTTCGAAAACGCCATGGCTCTCCTCCAGGTTGAATAGCGCCCTGGACGAAATGGCGATGACCAGTTTGTCGATACCTTTACCTTTGGCTTGCATCAGAAGTGAACCTCGTGCGGAGCCATTATGGGGGCGGTGTTACCGCTAAGCAATGGCTGTTAAGCATAAGACCAGTCTGAGGCTATAATCCTGGCGCGCCGCACTTAACCTGGAAACCTGTGTAAATGGCTAAGAACAAAGAAAACAAGGTTGGCTTGATCCTTTCTGGCGGTGGTGCGCGTGCTGCGTATCAGGTCGGAGTTTTGCGGGCAATTGCCAACATCCTTCCCCGGGAAACCCGTAACCCCTTCCATGTCATTGCCGGCACATCGGCGGGCGCCTTGAATGCTGCGTCTCTGGCTACCCATGCCCAACGCCTTAGAACCGGGGTGAGAACCCTTGAATATGTTTGGAAAAACATCGAAAGCGGCCAGATATATCGACTGGATTCTGGCGGCATAATTTCCAGTGCATCAAACTGGGTGTTAGCCATGGTGACCAATCGCTCAACTGAAACACCTGTTTCTTTACTGAACAATTCGCCGCTGGAAGAACTGTTGAATCGAGTCATTAAGCTTGACCGAATACAGCGCCATATCGATATGGGATTACTGGATGCCGTGGCAGTCACAGCCTCGAGTATTACCAGCGGGGAATCAGTCTCTTTTTACCAGGCAGTGGAAGGCATAGAGGACTGGCGAGGACCACACAGAAAAGGCCAGAGAAGCATTCTGACTTTTAAACACCTGATGGCATCGACTGCGATACCAACCATATTCCCTGCAGTTCGAATAGAAGAGGAATATTTTGGCGATGGTTCCATAAGACAACTGGCACCTACCAGTACTGCCCTGCACCTGGGCGCTAGGAAAATCCTCGCCATTGGGGTCAGTGGTACGCGCAGTACGCAGAACCAGAATCCAGAAGAACCAAGTCACCCCTCACTGTCTCAAATCGTCGGTCATATTCTTAACAGCGCCTTCATCGACACTCTTGAGAACGACCTGGAATTCCTCCGCCACATGAATGACATTCTTCCCCACGTGCCACAGCGCAAACTGCTCAAGTACAACATTCGCCATCAGGTTGTGGACCTGCTGGAAGTGACTCCCAGTCGCGATCTAAGCGAAATTGCCAGCGAATATTTCAGTGAACTACCTAAACCGTTACGTTTGTTTATCAAGGAAGCAAGCGGTGGCTCGGTTCTCAGTCTGCTGCTATTCGAACCCGGTTACTGCAACGCATTGATGGCCTTGGGCCTGAAGGATGCCATGGAAATGGAAGATCAGATCAGGAAGTTTTTTGGTTACCAGTGATAGAGCTTGATAACTGACTGCGGGAGATGCGCGCAATTCCCCGGACTCACGCGCCAGCGTCTGACTCTGGTATGCACACCCCGGTGCCGCCGAGTCCGCAATACCCGGCGGGATTCTTTGCCAGATATTGCTGGTGATAATCCTCAGCATAGAAGAATCTTCTAAGTGGTGCTATTTCAGTGGTAATAGTCTCATAGCCAGCTGCAGCCAGAGCTTCCTGGTATTGCAATCTGCTCTGTTCTGCCAACCGCGCCTGCTTTTCATTTGTTGTATAGATCGCAGAACGGTACTGAGTGCCACGGTCATTGCCTTGGCGCATACCCTGAGTAGGATTATGTGACTCCCAAAACATCTGCAACAGATGTCGATAAGCAACCTTATCTGGATCGTAGAAGACCAGTACAACCTCGGTATGACCGGTACCGCCACTGCAGACATCCTCGTAACTAGGATTGGCAGTGAATCCCCCTGCATAACCCACCGCGGTACTGAACACACCAGGTAGCTGCCAGAACCGACGCTCCGCTCCCCAAAAGCAGCCTAATCCGAACACTGCTTGTTGCAGATGTTCCGGAACTGGCTGAATAACTGGATTGCCGTTAACGTAATGACGCGGATTTATCTCGACCTGGTTGTCCCGGTCCGGCAAGGCGGTATCCCTGTCGGGCAGGCTTTCTGACTTGTAGAAACGGCTGAAAAGCATGCGTTGAATGATACACGTTTATGGGGCATCATGCCGCCACTTGAACTTCTTCTGCCACTATACAATACAGACCTACTGCATATAGCACAGACCTACTCCGCCACCTATGAAATCCGCGCTGATGAAAAACTACGGTAATCCTGAGCTTGAGTTCGAGCGCGGGGAAGGATGCTACCTGTTCACCAAAAGCGGCGACCGGTACCTGGATTTTGCCATGGGGATTGCTGTGAATTGCCTTGGACATTGCCACCCCTCCCTGGTCAGCGCATTGGTCAAGCAGGCAAACAAACTGTGGCACACTTCGAATCTTTATCGGATAGAACAGGCAGAAAAGCTGGCTGCGAGACTGGCCGACCTGACATTCGCTGACCAGGTTTTCTTCTGCAATTCGGGCACAGAGGCCGTTGAGGCCGGATTTAAGATGATGAGGCGCTACCATCACGACAATGGCCGCTCGCATCGTAAGCGCATTATTGCCGTTTCCGAATCGTTCCATGGGCGCACACTGGCGCCTGTTGCAGCCTCCGCAAATCCTCTGCATACCGAAGGCTTTCTGGTGGGTGATGCAGGCTTTGATCAGGTCCCTTTTGGCGAGTTTCAGGCTATAAGCGATTGCATCAATGACAACACCGCCGGCATCATCATTGAACCCATTCAAGGTGAAGGGGGCATACGACTGGTGCCGACGGACTACCTGAATTTACTGCGGCAACTCTGTGACAAACATGACCTGCTGCTGATGTTCGATGAAGTACAGTGCGGAATGGCTCGATCTGGCACTTTGTATGCCTACCAACAAACAGAAGTTGTCCCGGACATTCTGGCATCGGCAAAGGGCCTTGGCGGGGGATTCCCAATCGGCGCCTGCCTGGCTTCAAACAAGGCCGCCTCGGCAATGGTTGCAGGCACTCACGGCAGCACTTTCGGCGGAAATCCCCTTGCTGCTGCGGTTGCGAACGCGGTGCTGGATGAAATCACCCAGCCAGGTTTTATGAGACAACTTGAAAACAATGCCCGCTATCTGCGAGCTCAACTCGACGACCTGGTCTCTGCCCATTCAGATAAACTCGACAGCATTACGGGTGCCGGGCTTATGATCGGTATTAAATGCAAACTGGAAAGTAGTGAACTGATCAATACTCTGACTGAGCATAAGCTTCTATCCGTGAAAGCAGGAGGCAATAGTATTCGACTGTTACCTCCATTGAATGTTACAGAGGCCGAAATTGATGAAGCGCTGGCTATCCTGCAGACGGTGCTCTCGAACTGGCAAACCTGACAATTAACAAGGAGCCCCCCATGAAGGCACCAAAAATTGCTGTTCTGACGTTCTTTACTTTACTTGTTAACACTAGCTGGGCACAGACTGCTACGACCGACCTTGGATCTGCCCAGCAAGGCATAACACCAGCAGGCACCGCGACTGGAGCGACCGCAGACATGAGCGATACCAGCATCAGAGAATTTACCATCTCAGTATCAGACCAGGCGATTGAGGATCTAGCGCAACGTTTGGCGCTAACCCGATTGCCCGATCAGATCAGCAATACCACCTGGGAATATGGAACCGACAGCAGCTTCCTCTCCGGATTGCTGGAATACTGGCGGGACGAATTTGACTGGCGCGCCCAGGAACGCATGCTGAACGAATTCGATCAGTTCAAGATTTCGATCGAAGGTCAGGATATTCATTTCATTCATCAACGCTCCCCCCACCCGGACGCCGTTCCTCTGCTGGTGGTTCATGGTTGGCCTGGCTCCATTGCCGAATTCCACAAGATCATAGGCCCTCTTACAGATCCGACTGCCTATGGTGGGCAGGCAAGTGACGCTTTCCATGTTATCGCGCCCTCACTGCCAGGCTTCGGCTTTTCCGATAAGCCCACCGAACCAGGCTACAGCCCTGAGAAGATAGCTCACCTCCTGGCCGCGCTGATGGAACGCCTGGGTTACGAACGTTATGGGTTACAAGGCGGTGACTGGGGGGCGATTATCAATCGTTATCATGCCTACAACTACCCCGATCGACTGGTCGGTTTACACTCGAATTTCGTACTTGCCGGGAATGCCGGCGGTGAAGCGGCCGCCACCCCCGAAGAGCTGGAAAAACGCTCAAGTCGGGAGGCTTACATGAGCAACGAAGTAGGCTATCAACAGATACAAGGCACCAAGCCGCAGACCCTTGGCTTTGCCTTGAACGATTCTCCCGCCGGGCTGGCAGCATGGATAACCGAAAAGTTTCATGGCTGGACTGATATTCCACAGGATGAGAGTGGCGACATCTACGATAAATTTACGATGGATGAATTGCTGACCAATGTCTCTGTTTACTGGTTCACCGAAACCATCACCTCCTCCATGCGAATCTATTACGAGAATCGCAACGCACCACGAATTGGTGAACCCCTGGGATTCATCAGTGTTCCTACAGCCGGCGCAATATTTCCTGCCGAAATCTATGTCACGCCGAGAGCCTGGGCAGAGAGCAGCTACAATATAGTCCGCTGGACGGTTATGCCCCGGGGCGGACATTTTGCCGCTATGGAAGAACCAGAACTTCTGATCGAAGACGTGCGCGCATTCTATGCCGAACTTCGCTAGCTGATTTGTCAGCCTGATAGTGGCATTACGCTCAGCAATGCCACTATTCAGGTCTTCCTACCAAGTCTTCTTACCGAGCCTCTTTACCCAGCCCCGTAAGCGGCAGTCGCCGATCCCTCCCGTTAGCCCTCGTATCGCCTATACGCCTTGTGTAAACTCGGCGTTCGGCGTAATCAACTTGCACGGGGGCATCATCAATGGAACAGGACAACGAGCGAAACGTAGCAGGAGCACAAGGTCTACTGGCGTGGATCGAACGTTCCGGAAATAAACTACCGGATCCAGTTTTCATTTTCCTTTGGTGTATTGGCGCCATCGTTGTCATCAGTGTAATTGCTGCGATGTCTGGAGTGTCAGCCACTCACCCTACCCAACTCGATGCCGCTGGAAACCCTCTAATCATCCAGGCGCAAAGCCTGTTGTCTGCTGCTAACGTACAACGACTGCTGGTAGAGATGCCTGCTACATTTGCCGGCTTTTATCCCCTGGGCTTCGTCCTTGTTGTCATGTTGGGCGCCGGGGTGGCAGAGCGCTCCGGGCTGTTTGCGGCCGCCATGAGCTCTGCGGTAAGTCGAGCTCCTTTGGGTATTCTTACCCCAACTGTAGCGCTGGTTGCAATGCTTGGAAATCTGGCAACCGATGCCGCCTATGTCGTGCTGATTCCACTGGCTGGCGTAGTGTTCGCCGCCGCAGGCCGACACCCCATAGCCGGGATTGCTGCTGCGTTTGCAGGGGTTTCAGGCGGATTTTCTGCAAACCTTGTAGTTGGCCCGCTGGATGCGCTTTTGTTCGGGATTACCGAAGCAAGCGCAGAAACACTGGATAGCAGCTGGGATGCCAACATCGCGGGAAACTGGTACTTCATCTCTGGCATGACTGTGCTGTTCCTGCCAGTAATCTGGTATGTGACAGACCGGGTGATAGAGCCTCGCCTGCAGGCACCGGATAACGAATCGGGCCCTATGGAAAGCAGTACAGCCGGCATTGTGAAAACCGCGGGTACCGGCTTGAGCTCTGCAGAGATATCCGGTCTTCGGCGGGCAGGATTCGCCAGCCTGGCAGTAATACTGATTTGGGCATTCCTTTGCCTGGGGCCAGGTACACCACTGATCGACGAAACCGCAGCACCAGAGTCCCGTCTTAATCCGCTCTATCAGTCGTTGGTAGCGGGCTTCTTTGTACTCTTCCTCGCTGCAGGCTGGGCGTATGGCGCTACCACAGGCACGGTACAGACCCACCGCGATATTGTCAGGATGATGAGCGAGGCGATGGCGGATCTTGGTTACTACCTGGTCCTGGCCTTCACAGCAGCTCACTTCGTAGCAATGTTCAACTGGTCTAACCTCGGCCTGATTTTTGCCATCGGTGGAGCTTCTGCGTTGGAAGCATCCAATCTCCCAATGGCAGTCTTATTGGCTCTGGTCGTTATTTTTACCGGGCTAATCAATCTTTTCGTGGGTTCAGCCAGTGCAAAATGGGCCCTGCTAGGGCCTTTCATAGTCCCGATGCTTATGCTTATCGGTATCAGCCCTGAAATGAGTACAGCCGCTTACCGTGTCGGAGACAGTGCCACCAATATTATTACTCCTCTAATGCCTTACTTCCCGCTGATACTGATCTTCTGCCAACGCTGGCAGAAAGACTTCGGAATCGGCAGCCTGGCAGCCACCATGCTCCCTTATTCACTGTGGCTCATGGCTACCGGGCTCATGATGACAATTATGTGGGTCTTATTAGGCTTACCACTGGGTCCAGGCGCTGCCGTTGAATTTAGCTTGCCCACCTAAACAGCTTTTCTAACGCAAGAATTAGAACTCCAACCAGGGTTCGTGAATAAACTTGCCAGGAAAGGCTGCAAATATAATAACCATAAAAAAATGAAATTAACCTTTTTCAAGCAAATATAGCCTAGTCCGAAAGGGTCAGAATCGGTCAGTTCGTTTGGTCACGTGCGCATACAAAACTCGAGGCATACAGAAATACCTCGCCTGACTTGCTAGAAATCAGGCTATTTAGACCAAGCAAACCAAACCAAACATCTTCTTATAAACGGCTATCTGCCTAATCACGTCTTTCAAGCTAAAAACAGCCTGGCTGTCCAAATACGCAAATCACCTTTCAAAAACAGTCCGCAGCTGTTTAAATAACCAGACGCTTATCTAAACCAAACACGCCAAGAGAAGCGCTTGTCCCTCGCTCTGGCGAGCACACTTGTAGGATAGTAATGAGCCACCAAAACAGCCTTTCAGCAGCCAATCGCAAAACACTACGGCGAGCTCTATTTGCAGCCACCCTGCCAGTTGATGCCTTTGCTGCTGAGGTGGCAATCAGCGTCAGTCAGGAGCCTTCTGCTATCTGGGATATAGTCATAGCGGTCTTCGTTTGCTCTGTGGCAGCGAGCGTTGCCTATCTGTGTTACGGCGCTGTTAGATTATGGGTTGGTTATTGGCGAGCCATGGCGATTACCCCGCTTCTGCTCCTTGCCCTTTGGGTCAGTACCTTGGTCGCTGGAACTTTACTGAATTCTGCAACAAGACCACTATGGAGCTTTGAGCTGCTTTTCTGGGCCATGGCGACAACGATTTACCTGGTAATGCTGTTTACCGCGAGAAGAACCTTCGAAAAAGCGGCATTAGAAAAGAAAAACCAACTCTGATAAACCTCTAATCTGAGATTTTTTTTCACATTTACGCCCTAGAGGAGCGTATTTTCCTATGTATTGGCTCGGCCAAAATGCTTAATGAGATACTCAGAGATAGCGCAGAAGATTAGATTGACGTCCCAGCCGAAGAACAGGTCACCAGCTCAGCCGCCGTATCAGCGCTATATTTACATCAGCTTTATCTTCCTGATTAACGCCAGGCATGCATCCACATACTGTTCTACAGGCTTACCTGCAACAACTATCTCTCCAATACTGGATAGCAGTTAACATTCGCTCCTCCCATCGACCTCATGGTAACGATACTTAGTCCAGCACTAAAAAGTTACCAGACATGTGAACCAGCCCACCATTTAGGCACCTCAGCACCACCTTTTTTAGTCGCGCGACAACTTCCCACATTGTCCTCTGCAGGCCGCTAAAACCAGCATATACACAGTATAAATATACTGTATAACTATACTGTCTAATACTTTCTTGACTTGTTTATACTGTCTATCTATACTGCATATCTCTTACAGTGAGCGGTGATCATCATGTTGAGCAGTAAAGAACTCATGGAGCAGACAGGAATATCCAGGGCCACTTTGAACAATTACGTGGCCCTGGGCATCCTTCCCAGCCCTATTGTAAAAACGCCTGAAGATGGTGATGGTAGAGCCACCCGCATTGGCTATTTCCCTAACGAAGCGTTTGAACGGGTAAAGAAAGTTCAGGAGATGAAAAAAGAAGGTGTGTCGATTGCAGAGATCGCCGAACAGTTGTCCAGCAAGACCAAGCTTCGTTATCCCCTCGAAGAACCGGTCGTCAAACAGAAAGAAGAGCCTGGCAAGCAAACAAGGCAGCCAATTTATGGAAATGGAACTTCCAACAGACTTTCCATGGAGCTTTCCATAGACAGCTTTCCGGGGCCCGCCTATATGGTGGACAACAATTTCGAGCTAATGTGGTGGAACGAACATGCTGAGAAAACAGTGTTCGGTCCTCGTGCTACTGCTGCAGGAGATCTGCAGACAAGAAATCTTCTTGGTTTGCTGGTTGAGGCTTTCGATGGTGGCGATCATCAAGAACTAATGGATACCTTGAAGCCGCATTTGGCTGCCGCAAAAAAGCGTATGTCCAAATCTGCTCTTTCCAAAATTTACGCCCCCCTGGGAGGGGAAATGCTGTCGCTTATTGAATCGCTTTACGATGGCGCGGCCAGCATTGAAAAACAGCCAATAGTACACTTCTGCGCAAGCTTGAAAGATGAGTCAGGCATGGATGTGCCCTGTGATCTGTATATCAGCTTTTATCGCGAAGGCATGCTGTTTACTTATAACCAGGTGTCCAAAAACGATGATTTCCTGTTGCAGTTCCTGGCTCAGCGTAACCAGGTAATTCGCGAACTCCTGCGAAAGCGAACGCCCTACCTGAGTCATGTAGCGGTTATGGTTGCCGACCTGCAAAACTCGGTACGTCTGTGTTCAGAGCTTCCGGCCGAGGAGTATTTCCAACTTATCAACGACATATGGCAGGAAAGCGAGCCGATATTCAGAAAATACTACGGCACCCACGGTAAACATGCAGGAGACGGAATGGTGTACTACTTCTTCCCACAACCTGACTGCAACTACGTACTGAATGCCATCCAGTGTTCCATCGAGTTACAGGACATGATGAAGAAGATTACTCAGCGATGGCAGGTTAGAAAAGGCTGGTTTAATGAATTAGTGCTCAATATCGGTTTACATGAAGGTCAGGAATGGTTTGGTACCTATCATGCTGGTGCCCATATCGAGTTCACGGTGCTAGGTGAGACCGTCAACTATGCCTCCCGAATCAGCGATTTTGCGCGCGATGGCAGTACCTGGGTCACCAAGAGTATGTTGACACAGGTCCCATCTGGCTTCAGAAATGCGATCAATTACGGTATCCCCCGTAAATATGATGAAGATGATCACATTTTTGTAAAGGATACCTATGCTAATGTTGGATCGATAATGGAACTGGACAATCCGATCAATTCAAAGTTTCGAGATATAGAAATGATACCGGTCACTCAGGTAAGAGGTATCAGCACACAGGACATCAGGGGATAAAGATATGGACAGCCTTAACAACCTGAACAAATTGGGCGACCATGCTGTAGGCGGCATGTTACCTAACGATGAAATTCAATCTTACGCAAAACGAGCCGAGCGCCGCATGATTCTTGAGCAGGTTGCTATGACAGTTCTGGCCGCGGGGCTTTTCCTGGCCATCATATAGTTTAGGAACTCCAGTACTTATAGAAAAGCCGGGCAATGCCCGGCTTTTCTATAAGCTGTTCAGATCCTCAAACAACAGGATCAATGGCCTTGTCGCAACTGCCGATTGAACAAGTAACGCTGAAACGGATTTAGCATTCTAGACCAACCAGAAGTGAACAGTAGCGGGCTGTCCAGGACCGAGTAGCACAGGCACCCTTCATCACTTCTAGGCGTATGTGTCTGGTCGCTCTGACGCAGAACAAAATCACCGCGCATATACTCACCAAGCTCATCCTCAAACGTCCCATCCAGAACAAGCGTAACTTCAACACCATAGTGGGTATGGCTGGGCGCCTGGCTGCCGGGTTTCATGTACATGAAATCACACTGCGAACCTGTATCCAGAGTTAACCTGGCAGTATTGATGCCGCCAGCGAGTTTGCGCCACACAACGCCCTTTTCTGCAGCTTTTGCCAGTACTCTAGGCAATTTGACACTGCGTTCGTGCATGTGCAGTTCGACCGGCTTATCAGAATTCGCGCCAACATTGTTTAGTGTAACAATCTGAGGCTGGCTGGTTATTTGATCCAGCATTGCTCGAGAATTGCTGAATCTCGGTGTCTTGTCAGCCGTATGCTCAAAACTCCTGCTCCCGGAAGCAGCTGATTCCGTGCCACGTACCGGCTCTGCTGCCAGCCATTCTCTAGCCAGTTCAGCATTAATCCTGCTTGATGCCTGTCGGCACTCATCGCAATACTCTATATGTGCAGAGATAGCGACACTCATTCCGGTAGACAGCTGTCCTTCACTAAAACTCCTCAACAAAGCCTGTGATGGATGATGATTGGTTTGAATAGTCATTCTTCAACCCCGATAAAATCTCTTAACTTGCTTAGCGCCAGCCGTAACCGCGACTTTAAGGTGCCAAGTGGAATCTCCAATTGTTGTGCTGCTTCCTGATGGGTCAAATCCCTCATGAACACATATTCTACTACCTGCTGCTGGGCCTCCGGCAGCTTGCCGAAATACTGGCTTATCTGGTCAATCTGGATCTGATTGGCCTGCTCCTGTTCATGATTAACGGATAATTCCTGTTCAGTCTCCGCATAGATATCGTCAGCGCTGATACCCTCAGGCTGTCGCTTTAGCTTCCTCAATATGTCAAAACATCGATTACGAACCAGAGTAAAAATCCAGGTTTGGGCCGACCCTTTGTCCAAATCGTATAGCGGCGCTTTTTGCCAGATGATCAGCATCGCCTCCTGCACCAGGTCATTCGCCAGCTGGTCGTTCCGGGTAATCTTCATTCCCAGCGCGTAGATCCTGCTGGCAAACCGGTGAAAAAGCATGTTGAAAGCTTCCCGGTCCTGAGAATTACCGACAGCAATAAGCAGCGTTTCATCCGTCTTTTGTTCACTTTCTTTATTCACCAATGTAGCCCTACTGGTCCTGCTCTGCGCCTGAGTTCGCGCCTGAGCACGACTCTGTATGAGGTCTGTAGCGCTCATCCTAAACCGGTTACAGCTTGCTGACAATTGATGCATGGAAGATAGATACGGCGTTCTGTCTCGTATGGTTCACACCGGGATGTAAAATTTTTTTGCGTGATCCAACCTGAGGATCTTTCCGTATCACTGCTCATCAATCGCCCAGGGGAAAAGTCATGCATCTAACAGAAACAATCGAGACTGTGCCTGCGAATTCAAAGGATCTGGCCAGCATGGTTAAACAAGCCTATGAAAGTCTCGATCCAATGGATTTGGCTCAGTTACGCGAAATCTATGCTGAGGATGTGTGTTTCGAGGATCCAATTCACGGAATTCAAGGCCTGGAAGCGCTCGAAGACTATTTCGGCAAGCTGTTCGAGAACGTTGAACAGTGTCGCTTCAAGTTCCATCGGAGTATAGCCAGTAGAGACGGAATTTTCTTTAGTTGGACCATGATGCTGAAACACCGGACGATCAAGCGCGGCCAGCTGATTCGCGTCGAGGGCTCAAGCTACCTCAAGTACCGCCATGGAAAAATCTACTATCACCGGGATTACTTCGATCTGGGGGCCTTGGTGTACGAAAATGTACCACTGCTCGGCCCACTTGTCCGCTACATCCGCGGACGCATGTCTCGCTGAAAACCTTGGCTATCCCATTGCTCAGTAGTGCTGATTGACAACCGACATGAGTGAAAAAGTACAGCATCTTGCGGTCATTGGCAGTGGTATTTCCGGGCTCACTGCCGCCCACTTGCTTAGCCGCAAACATCGCGTGACCGTGTTCGAGGCCAATGACTATATTGGTGGACATACCCACACTGTACCAGTAAGTCTTGAGCAGAATGGCCAGTGGCATCACTACCAGGTCGATACTGGCTTCATCGTTTGCAACAATCGCAATTACCCGAATTTCCTTAACCTCCTGCGCCAGCTGGACGTGAGATTACATCCCACTGAGATGAGCTTCAGTGTCAACAATCCGGCACACAACATCGAATACAACGGTCACAATCTGGACACACTTTTTGCCCAGCGCCGCAATCTGTTCAGGCCGATGTTCATGCGCTTTGTACTGGACATTCTGCGGTTCAACAAGGCTGCAAAAGCACAGGCTCAGTCAGCGGCTGCCAATGAGATCACCCTTAATCAGTTCTTGCAGGGAATCAAGCTAGGTCCCCTGCTGCGGGACAACTACCTGTTACCCATGGTGGCTGCCATTTGGTCCTGCAGCGTAAAACAGGCTGCTGAGTTTCCATTGGATTTTTTCCTGCGCTTCTTCCTGAATCACGGCCTGCTGGATATCAAAGACCGTCCCCAGTGGTATGTACTTGAAGGCGGCTCCCACAGCTACGTGGAGCCGCTGACTGCCCCGTTCAGTGAATCTCTTCATCTGAACTCCCCGGTCTCGGCGCTAACGCGTCGAGAAAGTGGTGTGGAAGTACTTTGTAACGGTAAATCAGAACTGTTTGACCAGGTTATCGTTGCGTGCCATAGCGACCAGGCACTTGCCCTGCTGGATAGTCCAACATCAGCTGAAGAGGCTGTTTTGTCCGGGCTGCCCTACCAGGACAATGAAGTAACCCTGCACTGGGACGCCCGCCTTATGCCGACCAGGAAGAAAGCCTGGGCAAGCTGGAATTTTCTCGCCGCGCAGCCTGATACCGATACCCTGCCCATAGTTACCTACTCGATGAACATTTTGCAGGGAATTGGCTCTATACACGATCCAAAACCCCTGCTGGTCAGCCTGAATGCCAGCCACCTGATAGATCCGGACAAGGTCGTTCAGCAATATCGCTACTCGCACCCGGTCTATTCGCTGGAAAGCTCAGCCGCGCAACAGCGACGTGGTGAGATATGCGGTACCGACCGGATACATTACTGTGGAGCATACTGGTACAACGGCTTTCACGAAGATGGTGTCCGCAGCGCCCTGGACGTTTGCAAACGATTCGGAATCAATCTATGACCGCTCACGCAGGGAAACATCCGTTACGTGAGAGCGCTCTGTACAAGGGATTCGTGCGTCACCGTCGCTTTATGCCAACCATGCACCAGTTTCAGTACCCGCTTTTCATGGCGTTTATCAAACTCTCTGAATTACCTGAGCTCGCGGACAGTCTAAAGCTGTTCGGTACCCGGCCCTGGCACTGGGCCAGGTTCCGCCGCGAGGACTATCTGGGCAATGCTGCCACCTCCCTTGGAGAGGCCGTAAAGCACCGGGTTGCCGAAGACAAGGGCCTGAACCTGCAAGATCTCGACGGGGAAGTTTATTTCTATGGTCACCTGCGCTACCTGGGTTTCTATTTCAGCCCTCTGAATCTTTACTTTGTTGAGCAGCAGGGTCGGATGCGCTACATGCTGGCCGAAGTCAGCAATACTCCCTGGAATCAACGCCATTACTACACCGTAGACCTCGATAAGCTCGAACCCCATGCAAAACAATTTCATGTGTCCCCTTTCAACCCTATGGAGCAAACCTATCGCTGGCGGGTGAGATCACCAGGAGTATCCACTACCAAATCCATGGTTCACCTTGAGGTCATAGCTGAAGGAGCCGAATTTCCAGTTTTTGACGCAACCATGGTGTTAAAGCGACGCCCGTTAAACCAATCGAACCTGCTTCGCGTATTAGTTGCAACACCCATGCAAACACTTCCAATGATGATAGGTATCTACTGGCAGGCATTAAAACTTTATTGGAAGGGAACTCCTGTGCATAGCCATCCGGCCAAACATTCCGTGAATTTGAAAGCACCCCGGTAACCAGCCTGTTAAACGGCATCTGAAGTAAGCGAGAGAGCAGAATATGAATCAGAAACCCCTCACTATCTTTCCAGAAATCAAGGCTCGACCCGCAGCAAGCAATGAACCTGCCAGGAAGTGGCTCAAGGAAGGGTTGTTGCAAGTACTTGATAACGCCACCAATGGCCACCTGGTAATTCGGGAGCGGGGTCAGTTTCTGGCGGAGTTTGGAAATCCAGGTGACCCACTTCGTGCGGAAATCAACGTAGTCGATCCTCGTGTGTATAAGCGTGCCCTGCTCGGTGGAAATACGGCGGCTGGTGAAGCCTACGTCGACGGATGGTGGACCACACCGGACATCACTCAGGTGACCCGCTTCTTTTCTCGTAACCTGCAAATGATGGATGCCTGGGGAGCACGCTTTGGTTGGTTGTTGAAGCCGTTGTCCTGGTTCCGCGCCATCAACCGGGCGAACTCCAGACAACAGGCAAAGCGCAATATTCTTGCTCACTATGACCTGGGGAACATGCTGTATCGCACATTTCTCGATTCAAACATGCAGTACTCATCGGCGATTTACCACGAAGAGAGCGACACGCTGGAACAGGCACAAATAAACAAGCTGCAGCGCATTTGTGAGCAGCTGCAGCTTACCAAGGAAGATCATTTGGTCGAGATTGGAACCGGATGGGGTGGCCTGGCAATCTACGCGGCGGGTAATTATGGATGTCATGTAACAACCACCACTATCTCAGACGAGCAATACAAGTACGTTAAGTCACGCATAGAGGAAGCCGAGTTAGAAGAAAAGATCACTCTGCTAAACAAAGACTACCGTGAACTCGATGGGCAATACGATAAACTTGTTTCGATAGAAATGATTGAAGCAGTCGGACGGAAATACCTTCCCGACTATTTTGCCCAGCTCGATCACTTGCTGAATCCAGGCGGCCTGGCAATGATCCAGGCGATCACCATCGCCGATCAACGTTTCCAGATTTACAGCAGCACGGAAGACTTTATACAGAAGCACATTTTCCCTGGCGGGTTTCTCCCTTCACTGCAGCTGATGAGCCAGTTGCTGGCGGATAGAACGGAACTGATAATCAGAGACATTCATGATATTGGTCTTGACTATGCAAGGACATTGAGAGACTGGCGCCAGAACTTCACGGCCAATGCCTCCGAGCTTCAGCGACTAGGGCATGACGACCAGTTTCGCCGTCTTTGGGAATACTACCTGGGCTATTGTGAAGGCGGCTTCCTTGAACGACGCATTAGCACAGTACAGATGCTGACAAGCAAGGCACCACACTACCCGATCAGCGAGCATTTATGAATGTGATAAAATTTGTCACTTCAGTACCCTTTAACATGGCAGTAAACAATTTGTTCTGGGCCGGCTGCGTCATTGGCAGGTACAACTTTTTGTGGGTTGTAGCCCCCGCTATTCTGTGCTACGTGGCTCTCCTTTTGTACGCAAGGGTAGTAAGTTTTAATCAGCTTCTGCTGCCCATCGGGCTAGGCATTCTTATCGACTCAATTTACACAGCGCTGGGGATTTTCCAGTTCGACCATCACAACATATTTCTGCCGCTGTGGATGTGCACCCTTTGGATTGCTTTTTCAACCACTCTACCCATGTCCCTGCGACTGTTTGGTAAAAATAATTATCTCGCCGCCGTAACTGGCGCCGTCGGTTTTTCTTTCAGTTACTACATTGGCTACAAGCTCGGAGCAATATCTTTTGGGCTCGCGCTGCCGCTGGTTTTTCTGCTGGTAGCGCTGACCTGGGCTATCTTTCTGCCGGTCATGTTCAAGTGGATAAATACTCAACAGGTAGTTTTCAATGAAGCCATCTAGATCACTCACTTTTTCAACGATACTTTTTGTTGTACTCCTGATTCTGAGCATTGCCAGAGCTTACTCATCACCAACAGCAGAGCTTCGGCCCGTTGGGTCGACCACGTTGAAGGTCATGTTCTGGACCATCTATAAGAGCACACTCTTTACTGCTGACGGGGAGTATCGTGGCATAGAACCAGGCCTGGCCTTGAAGATCGAATATCGTCGTAACATCAGCCGAAATCAATTGGTCAGCGCCACTCGCGGCCAATGGCAGGAACTGCGGCTCTATGATCCCTCGGCGAGTGAAAGCTGGTTACAGGAACTTACTGAGTTATGGCCCAATATACGGCGTGGCGATTCCATTACTCTCTACGTGGAGCAGGACATGTCATCATCGTTTTTCCACAATGATAAATCTCTGGGGCAGATGGGCGACGCACGCTTTACCGAATCATTCCTGGCCATCTGGTTGGCAGAGAACTCGACATTCCCGAAATTGCGCAATCAGCTCATCGGGCAGCACTGATCACCCAGGCGCTTACAGCAAGTCAACGCCAAATGGTCGCATCACCACCACTGTGACCCCGAAACAAACCATAGTCACCACGGCTGAGGCCCCCAGCGCCCACCAGAACCCGAAACGGGCTATCAGCCAGGGAAACAATAAGAACATTGGTAGTGTCGGTAATACATACCAGAATGTGTACCAGGCATGATTGGCGATCTTCACCTGGCCCTGGTTTTCTATATACAACCACAGCAAAGTCAGCACGGTAACCATTGGCAGTGCAGCGACAAATGCGCCTAACCTGTCACTACGTTTAGCGAATTCAGAAACCAGTACAACGATACCTGAAGTGATGAGGTACTTGGTGATTATCCATTGAGCAGAGGTCAGCATAACAACTCCGTTTTCTTACAGCCCTGAAAGAATTTGGCTGCAGCCTAGCAGACTTTGGCGGCCGGACTCCAGAATTGCCCGTTAACAAAAAAAAGGGGCTGAATAAACAGCCCCGGAGCTTTGGCTTAGATTGAAGTAAAAAAGGACTGGCCAGTGCTCTAATGAGCTGCCACATACCTGGCCAGGAAAACTTACAGTGATTTGACCATCAGGCCCTGTTCCGGGTCAGCCCGATTGGCAATCAGAAAATTAATCAGCTTGCGGGTGTAGTGCTCTATAACCGGATCCTTGATCAAGGACCGCAGCTGTTCAAGCTCGACAATCAGCTGCTGACATGTTTTATAACCCAGATAGCTTTTACCTTGGGGCTCTATAAGTTTAACGGCGGGAAAATTATATGCTCGGCCAAGAAAATGGAGTCGATAGACAATGCCGATTGGAATCTGAACACCTTCCAGTTCGGTGTCGTCATTGCCCAGCATGCCGAAATGAAATGTAACTCGCTTGGAAAGAGCGTATTGCCGAAGATCGTAAATCCTGGCCAACGATTTGCTTTCTGCAATATCCATTGCTGCGCCCTCCTTGGGCTGACTTTCCCTAGACCTCACAGACCGAACGACATTCCCTGGGTAACTAATGATCTTTCCTTGAGCCAACATATCCCTGTCCCTTCGGTCCTGTTTAGGTTCCTGCTAACGGGTCGAATCTTCTAAAGCATCCTGCAAGTAACCCTTATCGATGATTCGTTTACCTCGTTAGCGTGGACGCAATCTTAGCGCACCAGTTCACAAAAACTACGTGAACTGGTTCACACTTTTTTTGTGATGCGGGTCTACATTATGGATTTCATCGATAAGACGAGCGCTCCCGTCGATGAAATCAGCAATGAAGCAAGAATTTCTGCCTCCCGTTATTTTTGTCTGTGGCGGATTGCGGTGATAGCATCGATGAATCGCCAGCAGGGAGATGCCCATGGGACGTTACGGTCTATTCCTTTCCGGCTTCCTTGTTGTGACAGCAGTTGCTGTAGCTGTTATCGCGAGGTATAGAACGAACCAGAGCGCTGGATCAGAGGTAATTGGTCGAGAATTTGCTCTGGCAACCAGCGATTCTGTTACTGCCGATCCAGCTCAAAAAGAAGCAGATGTCGGTGTCAGCGATAGTTTGCCCCCCCCTCTTTCCCCTAATGCCTGATTCGCCCACTTTGAATGACAGCGATGCTGGTTCAGCCACAGCGCCTCCTGGCGACAACAATTCCACTGTCTCCAATCCTGACGGACGAGTTCAAAGCGACCCAACGGCACAAGACAGTCAGGAAAATGCATACAGCGAGGACACCAGTCAGGTCTTCTCACAGCAAGTGTTTGAAATAATCGATGAAGTGCAAAAACGCTTTCTCGAAGGGCAATGGATGGAGGGTGCCAATGAATTAAATGCGCTCTACGAAGATTATGACACGCTGAATGCCTTTGAAAAGGCAACGGTACTTGATTTTATACCAACCTGCTATTGGCCAACAACATGCTACCGGAGGCCATGGATGCATTCGAGACAATCCTGGAAATTGAAACCCTGAGACCGGACATACGGCTACGAGCAATCCGCGCAATGGGCCAAATCAGCAGGGCCGAAGGACAGCTAAACAACGCAGTTGTCTACTTTAACCAGTTTCTTGATGAGAGCAGCGATCGAAACGGCTCTGTGCTTTTAGATCTGGCCAATTCCTATTACGAACTGGGACAACATACTGAAGCGATAGCCCCGCTTACAGAACATATTAAACAGCATATTGCAGTAAATCAGGAGGTCGATAGAAACAGGCTTGGTTTGCTGAATGAGCTTGCCATTGAAACTGGCGAATGGGATTCAGCAGCCACTGTTAACGAATTGATGATTGAAGCCTATAGCTACCCCCGAGATTGGCGTAACCTGACAGAAATATACCAGCGCCTTGGTGAAACTGAGAGCCTGCAGCAACTGCTGGATGAGGCCCTGTCTACAGGTTACATTGACGAGTCGGGTAATTGGCTGCCTATTGAACCCTGATTGCCAATGCTTCGGTAAATCATGAAAACTGCAGTAGTATTTTCCTCGCTTATAAATCAGAATTACAGCTCAAACTAAGTCTAATTCAGAGAACAATGTATCGGGAGAGCTACTCATGGGGCTGTCAGGACAAATCCGCAAGTTCATCTATATATCCCTGCTGTTTGGCATGATTGGATCGACAGCCCACGCTGCCGAATTGAGACTGTTAAGATTCGGACCTGCTGGCGAAGAAAAGCCGGGGCTACTGGATTCTCAGGGTCAGATTCGGGATCTTAGCGGCCACATCGAAGATATCACACCTGATCTATTATCCGATGAGGGGCTGGAACGCTTAGCCAGCATAGACATGAATGAACTACCGGTAGTGGCCGGAGATCCCCGACTTGGCGTACCTCTCAACGGCACCAGCAAAATACTGGCAGTGGGCTTTAACTACGTAAATCACGCCGCGGAAATGGCAGTTGAGCTACCGACCGAGCCACTGATTTTTTCCAAAGCCATATCATCCTTGAGCGGACCGTTCGATAACATAATCCAGCCCCGCGGTGGATTCAAACTAGACTACGAAAGCGAGCTCGTTGTGGTAATCGGGCGTCGCGCCCAGTATGTCAGTGAAGCTGACGTGTTCGATTACATTGCCGGCTACACGGTAGGCCACGATGTTTCTGAACGGGCATTCCAAAGAGAAAGAGGCGGTCAGTTTGTCAAAGGTAAGAGCGCTGACACCTTTGGTCCGGTGGGCCCGTACCTGGTCACCAAAGACCTCGTTAAGGATGTACAGGATCTGGCAGTGTGGTCTGAAGTGAACGGTCAGATGCGCCAACAGGGCAATACCACAGACATGGTGTTTGGTGTTGCTCAGATCGTCAGCCATCTCAGCCAGTTCATGACCCTGCACCCTGGTGATCTGATTTTCACTGGAACACCCGCCGGCGTTGGAGACGGTATGACGCCCCCTCAATACCTGAAGCCTGGTGATGTTGTTCGAATTGGAATCGGCGACCTGGGAGTGCAGCGACAAACCATCGCAGCTCCGCAGTAACCTTTTAGCTGATACCCGGTAATGAAATTGAATAGTTACTTGTTGAAATGAGTGCGCGACTGAGCCACTTTTGGTGATCTTCGCGTTCAATAGTTGACCCACGACGTGCTATTGGATGCGTGTGACCCTGGTGTTTTTGACTCCCCATCTAATTAAAGCTGTAGATAGTTCGTATTCATATCAGTTAACCGGGTATTGTGTTAAGGTGACCACTTCAAGCTAGCGAGGTACCTTCCTCGCGGTAATCTTTCTTAGCGGACCTACTCGTTTAATTTTGGCTAATTCTGGCCGGAACGACCCTGTCGCCTCCTCTGAGCCTTTCACTCCAGGGGAAATTATGTCTACAAGACCGGACAATGCTTTCAGCATGCCGCGATTTACTGTTCTTAATAGAGAAAAAAAACCGAGTTTAGTACCAAAATCGCCAGGCACTAAAACCGGCACGGCTACTGCGATAGTATATTGTGAAGCGAATTTCGCGACGCTTGATGGCAAAACAGCTAATGGGCTTGTGCGCCATTCGGAAAAATATCAAATACTATCTGTCATAGATAGCGAAAAGGCCGGCTTCGATACCGGCATGGTTCTTGATAACAAATCAAATGGCATTCCTGTTTGCCGTGACCTGAATGATGCGCTGGATCACGCTGGCACCGTGCCGGATTTCTTTATATTCGGCATGGCACCTTCCAGCGGAATGTTATCGATACACGAACGCAGCCTGATTCTTGAGGCAATCAGCCATGGCATGAATATCGTTAACGGCCTTCATGAATTTCTTAACGATGACCCGATTTTTATTGCTGCCTGTGCCGCGAGTAATGTAGAAATACTTGACGTACGCAAGCCTCGCGCCAAGAAAGATCTGCGTATGTTCAACGGCCGCATCTCCGAAGTGACTTGCCCTCGCATTGCCGTGCTTGGAACCGATTGCGCGATTGGAAAACGCACCACCGCGACCATCCTGACCCAGGCTCTTAACAATTCCGGTATAAAAGCGGTGATGATCGGAACCGGTCAGACCGGCTTAATTCAAGGTGCCCGTTATGGCATTGCCTTGGATGCAATACCATCACAATTCTGCGTTGGCGAGCTGGAAGCAACGATTGTTGAGGCTTTTGAAATTGAAAATCCTGATGTAATTATTATTGAAGGACAAGGTGCGTTGAGCCATCCTGCATTCTCTTCTTCGTCTTTCATTCTCCGCGGCAGTTGCGCTAATGGTGTTGTGCTACAACATGCACCGGGGCGTAAGAATCGCTGTGACTTTGAAATGATGCCGATGCCGACAGTTGCATCCGAAATAGACCTGCTTGAGACCTTTGCCGATACCACTGTTATAGGTTTGACTATTAACCACGAAAACTTGAACGATATCGGAGTAAGTGCAGCCATTACCCGGTATGAGAAAGAATTCGGTATTCCAGCCACTGACCCTCTAACTTGTTCGCCCAAACTCCTGGTGGAAATGGTCATGTCCGCATTCCCGCAACTTAAGGGAGATATACCGGAGGTGGCTTGATGTCCGCCCCGCGGCTGGAATTTGATCTCGACAAGATTTATCACAACGCTCGCGAGCTGGTTACCCGGCTCGGTAAACATGGCATTTCTACAACCGGTGTAACCAAAGCAACGCTCGGCTCAGTCGAAATTGGCAACACGATGTTGCGGGCCGGGGTAACAGCTATTGGTGATTCCCGTATCGAGAATATCAAAGCGATGTGCCTCGCAGGGTCAGATACCTCGATAAAAGATGCTTCGATGACATTGATTCGCTCACCGATGCTGAGTCAAGTAGGGCAGGTTGTCATGTACGCAGACTTGAGCTGCAACACAGAAATAGCGGTAATAGAAGCACTATCTCTTGAAGCAGCGAGACAGAAACGTACCCACCAGATAGTGCTAATGGTAGAGCTCGGCGACCTTCGTGAAGGGATTATGCCGGACGATCTGATAGACACTGTAGGTGCAGTGATTAACCTGCCTAATATCGTGATTAAAGGAATTGGTACCAATCTGGCATGTCGTAGCGGTGTAGAGCCGGACGCCACCAACATGGCAGAGCTTTCCAGGCTGGCAGACAGCGTAGAGGCGAAATTCGATCTGAAGTTAGAATTAATATCGGGTGGCAATTCAGCCAATTTACCATGGATACTGCTGAATGGTGCGGGAACGGAAGCCGGACGAGTCAATAATCTTCGATTAGGTGAATCTATCCTGCTGGGTCGCGAGACTCTTCATCGTCAGGCCATCGATGGTTTATACACGGATGCTATTACCCTTGTGGCAGAAGTGATTGAATCAAAGCTTAAACCTTCCCTGCCTACAGGTAATATTGCACAAACCGCTTTTGGAGAACCTGCGCCCATATTTGATCATGGCACTGTAAGACAGGCCGTACTGGCTGTTGGCATACAAGATATTGACCCATCCGGCCTGCAAGCTCCTGAACAAACCAAGATTCTGGGTGCCAGTAGTGACCACCTTATCGTGGAATCCTCCAGAAATGATCTGATTGTTGGCCAGGAAATCACATTTCAGGTTAACTACAGCGCATTGCTCCGCGCCATGACTTCACCCTTTGTGATGAATGTTTATGTGGGATCGTAAAGGTTTTATCTGCCCCTCCTTCGCCTGATGTATTTGACAGGCTAATTATTTATTTTTAGTAAAGAGTTAGGAACACAGCGATGAATAGAATTTTGAAGAAACACCTATACCACATTGCAGTAATAGCTGCGTTTTTTACGTTTTTTGCAAAAAGCTTATGGGCACAAAATGAAAATAATTTTCCAGCAAACGCCTACAAGCAAACATATGGTAGTGGCTGGGGCTGTGAAAGAGGATATAAGAAAGCCCGAGATGAATGTATAAAGTTCGCTATCCCGGATAACGCGTATCTGGATTCAGCTGGCTCGAATTGGAAATGCGACAGGGGATTTTTGAAAAATAAAAATGTCTGTGAAAAAGTTGATGTACCACTCAATGCCTATTTGGTCGACGCCCAGTATGGCTTAGGCTGGGCTTGTGACCGAGGTTATAGAACCAATCGAAACAGCGTCCGAGGGCTTCAAGCGGAATGCATCAAAGTCAATGTTCCCGAAAATGGTGTATTGAGTGGTTCAAGTGTCGGTTCAGGTTGGAATTGTGAGCCTGGTTATAGAGGCACAAATAGTGCCTGTGTCGCGATTTCTATCCCCACAAACGCTTATGCAACAGGGTCTTCTTATGGCAGCGGCTGGGAATGTATACGGGGGTATCAGGTAAGCGGTGAGTCCTGCGCCGCCCTGGAAATACCTGAGTATGCTTTTCTGGATTCCCGGGGAAAAAACTGGCAGTGCGAACGAGGTTATCGAAAAGCTGAGCAGCATTGCACAAAGATATCTGTGCCGGAAAATGCTTATCTAGAGGCTAAGGGAAATGATTGGCGCTGTGAGAGAGGTTTCGAAAAGGCGGCTGATTCCTGCGCACCCGTGAGCATTCCAAGCAATGCCCATATTAATTCGCTAGGTAACTACTGGGCATGTAATAAACCGTACCGGAAAGTCGGGGGAATATGTGAAATTTACTGACCTGAATGGATACAGTTCAGCATCAATACATCCAAAAAATGCGTAGCATTTCTGTTTTGGAACTTAGTCAAAAGTTCCTTAGGTGTAGCAGTGTCATTACAAGGGAAAGTGGCGGATTAATTATCAAGCGTCCGGACACAAAAGTACTAGCACCTTAAATGCTGCTCACTTTTTAGTGGAGTTAAGTGCATACGTGGGTAAGTGGGGCAGAATTGACTCTTACTCGCTTGATTCCGATAAGTTGTTCCTATAAACCGGAATTCGCTGATACTGTGCTGATACCATTGCCAATACACCGGCTGTAGTCATTGAGCCCTGCCATGATAGAATTTTCTATATCGCATAATAACTCTCTAACGAGTCAGTAATGGAAGAACTTGATCCCCTTAATATTGTTCGAGACCGCATTGACGAAGCGGCGAGTTTTGTGCCCGGCCTTAAAAAAGGGCTTGTCGACTTTTTTAAGGCCCCTAAACGGACCATCAGTTGTTGCTTTCCAGTCGAAATGGACGATGGTTCTGTGCAGACCTTTCAAGGATTTCGGGTGCTGCACAGTAATATATTGGGCCCGGGGAAAGGCGGTATCCGCTATCATCCAAACGTGACGCGCCACGAAGTGATGTCGCTCGCGGCCTTGATGACATGGAAGTGTGCCTTGGTTAATTTACCTTTTGGTGGCGCAAAAGGGGGTATCGCCTGTAACCCCAAAGAACTCAGTGAAGCCGAGTCGCGACGAATAACTCGCCGATATGTTTCGGAGCTGGGTGACAATATTGGCCCGTATACCGATATCCCGGCACCTGATGTATACACAGACGAACAAACAATGGCTTGGGTCTTTGATACCTATCAGGCTTTTCACCCTGGCGAAAACAATCGGCCAGTTGTAACCGGGAAACCGATTGAGCTCGGAGGATCACTGGGGCGACTTGAGGCGACCGGGCGCGGTTGCCTGTCGGTGGTTCAGCGCTTTCTTGAGCGTATGCAAATTGAGGCGCTCTCGTCTGTTGTGGGAAAGCGTGTAATCGTACAAGGATTCGGAAGTGTGGGAGGTGTAGCAGCACAGCTTTTCCATGAGGCAGGCGCGTGTATTATTGGAGTAAGCGATTCTTCCGGCGGTGTCGTGTGCGAGGAAGGCCTGGATCTGGCTGCCGTTCTTCTGCATAAGGAAGCGGAGAAAACTGTAGTAGGGACACCTGATACTCGCACAGTGAGTAACGAGGATTTGCTGACAATTGAATGTGACATACTCATACCCGCGGCATTGGGAGAGGTGATCAATGCCAATAACGCAGATCAAATCAATGCGAAACTGGTAGTTGAAGCCGCCAATGAGCCGGTAACCCCCGAGGCAGATGCAATCCTGGATGCTAAAGGCATTTATGTACTTCCGGACATACTGGTCAACGCCGGAGGGGTCTGCGTCAGCTATCTCGAGTGGATTCAGAACCTAGCCAACGAGCGCTGGGAGATTGACAGGATCAACAGACAGCTCGACTTAGTCATGTTCGATGCTGTTGACCGGGTTGTGGATCAGTGGATCAAGATCAATAGGATGGCAAACCAGGCCCCGAACGATATAGTCAACCTGCGTACCGCTGCACTGGTTACCGCGATCGAGCGAGTAGCCCGCGTTACATTGCAACGGGGAGTTTGGCCATAGACTTTTGCAAAGGCTCCCAACCTCAGCGTTATAGCACCATGCAGCATTGCTGCCCAATTGAAGAGGCGACAACCATCACTCACCGCCAGCAATGGGTCTGGATTATTGGGATGATACATTCAAATAGATAGGCCCACTATTGTATGTTACCAATCCTTGCTCAACCTCGTAGCCAACAAAAATCTCATAATCTCCAAGCTCAGCTGCACTAAGAGCGATCTGCCCGCCGAAAGAAGCCAAGATATCCACTTCCGTAATACCTTTAAGTTCTAATTGTTTGAACGGCATCAGTCCTTCCACAGTTCCGTCGAAGTTCCTTAGTCCGGAAGGAGTAATCTGAAGCAGGTCGCCACCACTCGCCACTATCACGAAGATATTCGCGTTCCTGCCGATTTGATGTAACTCGGGATTGATGGAAGCCAGAATATCAATGACCTCCCCAGTCCTGAAATCGTCTTTAAAAGTTTCTGCATTCGCAAGCCGAACCCCACCTGAAATCCGCGCGGTCGTTTCCTCACCATCCGTCCTTGATGTGACGCGATGCGGCTGTGCCGGTGAAAGTTGGCCATTAAACCTGGAAACATGAACCTCGGCGCCTTCTGTCACGGAGCTCCAAGAAACCGGGCCGACTTTTGAGGAACCGGAAATGAAGAATGCGCTGATGTAAGCAATTTCTATACTCATACTTGAAGAAACGATGACCTTGTAAAGTTGGTTGGCATTGACAGCAATTACTCCACTACTGCCGCCGATTGCAGAGGACCCAGCCCATACTATCGTATCCGCATTGCCGTTTGCGTCCGTTTCGTATAATTCAACGGCCCATCCACTGAATCCACGTGCACGGGAAAGGCTACCCAGAAGGTTTCTGCCTCGCCTTTCGCTGTCGCTTTCGCCTGTCAAACGTATTTGCACCGGACCGTTGGTTCCGAATGCAGCCAGATCATAGACAACCCGCGAGGTGACGTCTATGTGCGCACTTTGTACTCCATTGGTTCCCGCGTACCATAGATCTACATTCAACCACGTGGCGGGACCGTCAATGGTCATAGTAGTGCCAGCCACAATGATGCCATCCTCTACTAGCTCACCGTCAATCACCGGGTCAAGCACTGACACACTCGTATCCGGGCCGGATGCATCAAAGACTTCTACTATCGAACCGTTCCTTGAATCGACGAAAGACTCAAAGCTATAGGGACCAAGTTCGTCCGGAGACGTCACTGCTTTGGTATAAGCCATCGAAGGCACGAGAAGCAGCCCAAAAGGCAGGATCAGACCTATATAGATTATACTAACTATTCGTTCAATATCTACTGTCTGGCTCATACTGTGTCTCCCGGCAAGTTATTTGGCAGCTTCTTGGCCATATCACCTTGTTCACAATCCCTGGAATCCCCAGCTTAGCTCCCGATCCACTTCCTGTACTTTAATAGTGTATTCGTCAACCAGATCACCAAATTCCCTTTGCTGGTCGACCGTCAGTAGTGTATCCATTCCCAGCGAATCCAAGTCCGCATAATTCTGCAACCAAAGACCACCGATGTACTGCCCTTGGGGCCCGCCAATCAAAGTCTGGAAAATCTGGTAACCCTCAATTCCTCTCTGACGCATCGCTGGTAGAACAGTTCCCGTCCAGAATTGTTCGAAATCGGGAATGCGACCTTGGCGAACCTGGAAATAGGCCATCCTGCGTAAGCCTGTGATACCGTCGCCAGGGATACTCATATCTGGTCGCGTTTGAACAACCAGGCGTTCGCGATAATCCACGGACTCACCAAAAAGCGCCGCACCAATCTCAGTTGGCACGAAGTTATCGTCGTCCAGCTCAGCAAAACTGGCTAGCGGTGTTGAAATGGTGACCTCAAAGCTTCTCCCAAAAATATCATGTGTGGTTAATCGCCACGGCATTCCGTCAGCTCTTTGATTTGGTGCAGTTTGTGTGAGATGTAATGCGCGAAAGCGTTCGGTCATTGCCGGTTTCAGATAGATTCGCATTACATTTATCTGAACGCCAGCTGCTGCTTCGTTTTGAGCCTGTGCTGAAGACCAGTCCACGGCAATAGGGAGCAGGATAGCGATAATTACTTTACCTATAGATTTTCTTATTGTATTTGATTTCATGTGCCTGACCTCCTAATAATATCTGTCATTGGTAGTCTGATTATGGCCTGCAACAATCTTCCACTGACCGTCATCCCTGCGGAATACTTCTGTCCTGTTAGCTTCATTGATTATGCGACCTTCCGGACCCAGCCCGCTCCATATTCCAACGAAATGCATGATTGCTATGTCACCAAATATTTTGATGGAAATTGGGTGAAGACCGATCCAGTACTCCCTGGTTTCGCGGATTATCGACCATTCTCGTCGGAGGTCTTCTAATCCACCTGGCGCCGCCCCTCTAAACCAGTACGTATAATCTTCCTCGGCGCAATCATTGGCCCATGCATCAGGCGTCCTATCGTCCAATGCTTCAACCCACAAATCCCAACAGGCCTCCAGATCGTCAATAACTTCTTGTTGCTCTGCGGTCCAGTTTTGTGAATAGCCTGGTGACCCTACTAGAATCACGAATATTGCTGCAGACAGTTGTGCAATTTTTCTCATACGAACCTCCATCAGGAACTAATAAGTTTTTTGTTTTGTACCACCTCCCTGATCAACTGCTTCCCTTAAAACCATTTACATCACAAGCCAAAATACCCAATACAAGAAACCTTATTTCGGCCATACTGCAGCCTATCTAAGCATAATATTGACCCAGCCACGGTACTCACGTGTGCCAGGCATTTGTGAAGCTTTGCCGTTACCCCAGAAAGCGCCGCGAGGTATATCCCCAAATTGATCCTCTGCCTCTTCAATCTTATTCTCCAGTTCAGTCTGCAATTGGCTGACCGCATACAACTGGGCGGCGAACTCAGTGTTTGTTGAAGCCAGGTTTATGATTTCCTGTTGAACCTGCTCCATCTCTTCGGCCGCTGTTCTACGCAATGTTCTGTCCGACACTCTTCTTGGCCCGGTCAGCACACTGAAAAACGATTTCACTACATTGCCAGCGTTCTGCCGTGCTTCCTCAACCTCCGCTAGGTTTAATTGCCGATAGTTATCCAGGAAGGCAGGTTCGCAGAACTGTTGTTCCTTGAACAGGAAATGATCTGTGCTGCGCACCTCGCAAACGATATCGAACCGGTCTTCACTGTTTTGATCATTGAATAGCTCATAGAGATCTTCCTCTGCACGCTGGAGTCTAAAATACACAGATATCAGCGTCGCTGGAGCAATAACAACAACTTCTTCTATCGGGCGATCAGTTGCAGGCCGGGTAAGTGCTTCATGTTGATCTGCTGTGGCACTGTTGGATATTTGATCAGTTGGTTGTGTCCCAACGAATTCTTGTTTTTCACTACTCTCCTGTTGGTAAAACGGCTGAGATACGCTCCTCAACGCAATCTCCTCGCTTAGACTGGACAGCTCAAGAGCATCACTAGCACTCAGGGTCTCAGAAATAATCCTATTGCTATCAGATAAATAGGAGAAAGAACTGACTTCCCTGGCAATGAAGGACACTTTCGGGACTTCGACGCTGATGGGTTCGGGTCTCTCAGTAGCAGTGTTCTGCAAATTACCTAATAGATCGGTTTCGATAGGCTCCTCCGCTGTCCTTTCGAAGTGAATATTTATGGCGTTCTCAGTTGAAGCAACAGCCAGAAACTCTTCTATTGCACCCGTCGGACTATCAGCCACAATCTGACCCGCGGATGTCACTGCAAAGGATGTTCCAATCCTTGGCCAAAGCGGAGACGAGGCAAAAAGAACGATTGAAATCACGACCAACATGATCAAGTTTACGGAACGATTGGAGACAATTGAGTGATCAATCTCCCTGTTCAGCAGGGTTTCTATTCTACTTGTCAAACCTCGCGAAGAGCTCACGCAACTTACTGTCTGTGAAATCGGATTAGCTCCCGTCATGGACTCGGCGATAGTAATCAGATTAGAGGCGTAGTCTTTGGCGTTGTGAGAATCCAACAATCGATTGTTATTGCCCGAATTGGTAAAACTAACTACCCAGTCGTCGCTGGCCAATTCTCGCTCAAAGCGGATATGGCGATTGATAAAGTGCACCATTGGATGCCAAAAGAAAAAAGCTGATACCAGGGATTGACCAAGGGCTATTAACGGATCGCGCCGCTTGATATGAGCTAGTTCATGCAGTAATACCTGCTCGATTCTGGAATCTGAGCTTTGCCAATTTGTATTTGACTGGTAGATGTTCGTTGGAATCAGGATAGTAGGATGCAGTATCCCGCCGGTTAGCGCAGATGAGATTGAATCGCTGTGCTTTACGACCGGTATCCTGTTCAGTTCCAATCTCTGAGCAAGAATACAGCAACGAGTCATTAACGAATCATCAACATAACTTGATTCTGCAAATAGCCGCTTGACATTCAAGTAGGCTCGAATGAACCTCAACATATTCAAATTGATCCCAAACAGCAGGAAAACGGCCAATAGAGAGCTTAGAATCTGTAAGGCGAATTTGTCGTTTGCATTGACGGCCAGGCCATTGGATATCAGGTTAGCGCCGTTTTCAGGCAATGGCGCCTCGGCGATGGGGAGTTCCGGAATTGTTTCCGCGGCTAACCGCCTAGCTGTATCTGATGCGTCAGGAATTATGCTACCTGTCGCCGAACCCAGCGAAGAAGGATTTACTTGCTCAGATAGTTCTGTACTTACGGGCGAAGATACTTCGATGGACGTGTTGGGAACCAGCACAAGAAAGGGCATCATTACTACTAAACATAGAGCCCCAAGCCAAAAACCGTGTCGCGTCGCTGCATTGAATGGATGAACTCTTATGATCGCCAGAACAATAAGAGCTACCAGTGACCCAAGCACCAGGTGATTGGCGATCACGATTGGAATGATTTCCAGAAATTTCTGCATTGACCCACTCCAGATTTCATTGTTATTAGTTAACGGGTACTTCTGCGAAACTACTGCTTTTTGATTAGCCTCTTGAGGCTTTCAAGCTCTTCTTTATCCAGATCTTCATCTTCCAGCAAATTGACGAACAATGTTTCTGGCGACCCGTCAAAAAAGCTAACCAGCAAATTTTTCAAAGCATTACGCCGCGCTTCGCGGCGCTCTACCAGCGGAGTGTACACAAACGAACGACTGGACTTGGTGTGGGTTAGATACCCTTTCTCCTCTAGTATCCGGAGCATAGTTTGCACCGTGTTATATGCTACGTTTCCATTCCTTTGCAGAACTTCTCTCACATCTTTCACCGAGGCTTTACGCTTATCCCAGATAACTTCCATTATCCGAAGTTCGCCTTCTGTCAGTGTCTTAGAAACTTTGCGCGCCATCCGCTATCCTGTAAGCCACTATAAACCTAATTCTTTAAGATTAGGCGTAAATTAATATGCCTTTTCGGGCATGTCAACTAAAGAATTAGGATACGGCTGCGCTACTTAACAAGCTAATACCTGAGCGTTGTCATCATTAGAGTAAAATGGCCCAGTAATTGCGTTTAAACTTGATCCCTAAGATAACAGCAACCAGGCGAACCCAGCAGCATTTGGTGTGTCAACTATTTAATCCAAAAATCGCCAAAATATTTGGTCAATTGTGCGTGCAACTCAACAGATATCTCTGGCCGGGATATTGAGCCGACGCTGATTACGGACAACACGTTCAAAATTCGTCAGCAAGTCACTTAACCTAGATTCGTATATATCCGGGGATCGATAGCCGCGGCAGCGAGCATGCCACTCCAGAGAGAGCCGGCGACTCCCGGTGTCAGCACATCCTGGCCGGTCAGGTAAAGACCGGAAACCGGTGTGCGTGGGCTGAGGGCATCGGATATCATCCGGCGTGGTGTTGTTTCGAGACCGTAGAATCCGCCCTTCTCATGGGCAGTGGACTTTGCGGTTGCCAATGGCGTGCCCAACTCGTGACAGACCACTAACGGAGCAAGCGCGGGAAACTTGTCCGTGAAAAAAGCCATAAACTTGGCCTCGACATCTAGCTTGAACGCAGCCCATTTGTCTGGATCCTCTTTGGCACTGCCCGCTGCAAAATCTGCGACAGTCGACCACCAACTCAGCCTGCACCATTAATTGGCCGGTGTGACGCTCTGACGGGCCAGGTTCATGCTTCTCATCTTTCAGAGAGGGGAAAGACACGAACATCATCTGAATCGGGCTTTGCGTATTCGTCCATGTACCATCGTTAGCGTCCCAGTTCACGAAGAACCAGTGATTCGATCGCGTTGCACCGGGCCTGGCAACATCTCCCTCGAATCCCAGGAACTGTTGGATTGCATGCGCGATTGCCCAGCTTTAAGCCGTTTATGCATCAAATAGTTGACCCATGGTGTGCTACTGGTCCCGTGTTGTGGAGATCTGTTTTAGGGGGCAAATTTAAATACAATCGACGGGTCAAAATTCGCTGCAAATCAACAACCTGGCACACGCAGCGGCGGGTGCGTGTTTATTAGCCCAGAGGCCACTACCTGTTTCTCTTTATTCAAACGTTCGATGGGGAGCATATTGATGAGATACCCAAGACCACCAATCGCTATTCTTGAAAAAATCTTCGGAAGGTACGGCACGAAAACTGGTATTTCGGTTGTCTAGGCAAACTGGCGACGAGTTTCGGAAACAGGTCGCCAGTTTGCTACGGTATTGGTCTGGCGGTGAACATCGAGAAACCTGAACACTCGGCCTAGGGCTCTGAATTTTCCTTGAAGTTCCAAGTCACGCTGTCACTGATGCTTGAACCATCACTTAAATCGAGGGTTATTCCCAAAGTATGAGAGCCCGGTGCCAAGAGTGACCCATCAAGACCTGGGCATCTAAAAGTTTGCCCACCGCCACCGCCAAGAAGCGTTCCAGGAATCAGGCAGCCTCCCAGGTCAGCTGACACATCGGTACCATCAAAAGTGGCGCTACCTCCTACCACCGAAAGATCGGGGCGACCTTCCACAATCAAGGCAAAGTCGAACACTTGGGTAGATATATAACCACTACTAGAAGGAGGCGAAATTACCAGTGAGGCAGGTGGTGAGATGCAATTGCCGACTAAGCATTGAAGAGTAAGATCATAGCTGAGCGATTGATCTCTGTCTCTTTCGTAGACAATGATACTGTACGTTCCCGTGTCGCCTAACGTTTCATCTATTTGAGATTCTGAAGAACTAATCAGGCCTCCGCTCGGGTCGTAGAGATCTATCTTAACAACTGGAAAAGGATTGCCACCATTCCCGTCGCTAATTTGAATTGATATGACGTCGCTGCTACTACCAACGAACGAGTAAGCGTCCATATCGCCAAAAGGATCAATCATGTGGCTTTCTGTGCAACCGAAACAAATCGGGATGGCGCTAGGCGACGGTGTCGGAGCTACCCGCTCGACTGCGATATTGTAGTCGGTTGTGTCGTCGCCTTGTAGTTCCGATACAACAAATGTATAAACTCCCGTCGCGGATAATGTTATCTCTTTCGTGGAGGTCGTCGAGGTCACAGTTGTCCCTGTAGGATCAACTACATCTACGTTAATAATTGGGAACGGATTGCTGCCATCTCCATCCGCGATATGTAGCAGAATCACTTCCCCTACTTGCCCTTGAAGCCTGAACAAGTCGCTATCTCCAACGACATCAATGTTGCAACTGATGGTTTCACCATAGTCGATGGAATCATCGGTAGGTTCTGATGAACAGGGGATACTCTCATCTACTGCGCTGGCTGGCAGGGAGAATAGAGTACAATAGACCAATAAGATGCCGCCAAATGTTATTCTTCGCATGCCTTTCTCCTTATGACTTATTATCAATTGGTGGGCTTTGAAGGGAGGATAGAAAAACGCTTAACGCAACCCGGAAATTATCCAGCTATGTGGATGATGGTATTGTTCCTCAGCCTTGGTTTGGTAGCTTTTGTAGCAATATTATCGTGCTTCTTATTCCTACACAAGTTTTGTGGGATTTCCCGAGCTCTAACACAGGAGCAAAGCGCTGTTTGTAGGATTGAATACGCGATTGACGCCGCTTTAAGCCGTTTTTGCATCGAATAGTTGACCTACGGCGTGCTACTGATTCCGTGTTGTTGATATCTGTTTTAGGGGGCAAATTTAAATGCAATCGACGGGTCAAGATTCGCTGCAAATCAACACACTCAGCAATGGCTCATACATCACAGCTGTTGAAAACTATCAATTCGCGATCACGCTAACGCCCAGTGATACGGAATCGGAGTTACTCCTCCAGGACATCGGCCTGGCCTCGTTTTCAATTTCCGCCAACCTGCCACGACCAGCAGCAGCCGTTAGACAGGATTTTAAACGCTTCGAACAGTGTAGTAGGGCTAAGGAGCAGTTTGACTACCTCCCTGAGCTCCTTCTTATGCATGTTTGACAGGGCCTATTATTTCTATACAGGATAAGACAAATTTACTTGGCATATATATTTGTGTACCACCGCCAGCCCCACCACCTGACCAGTGCCAATTTCTTTGCAGCGATTTTGCAATTCCTTCAAGCGCTAAGCAGGGATATTTAATTCTCACTTTTTTAAGTACGCGGCCCTCGTTCCCACCAAATATTGCTAAATCTTCCATACTCGCTCCCTTCAACGCGAACCAATTGCCCGAGTAAGAAAAGGTCCTCATATATTGGAATAATTCATCGCCTTCTTCGAGCTGCTGAATGTATACTGCTTTATCAAAGTCGAAACCGCATAGTGCGTTTTTGACCTTCTCTTGATTCTCGCCTTGTTCCAAAAGAAACTTTTCAGCCAAAGACTTTGTTAGAACCATAGTCATGTCCCATATCTCAATGTATAGCTTTTTTGCTTATTGGCTAGTTAATTTCGGTACAGCTGACTCTGTCAACCCAAAAAATAAATTGTCTGCTTTGGCAATGTCCTCGACAACTCATTAGGTTTCCAGTTGGCCGACATTCGTAGAATAATGTATTACGGTCAGGTTCGGCCAATAGCAGAAATATTCGATGCTAATCGCGGCTTTAATTTACTCACTTTCTTTGCTCGCGTTTTCTTTCCTTATTTTGTCGACTAACTCATTCATTTCTTTGCGTTGTTCTATTGAATGGGACCAATTCCTTACTCGCTCAATGAAGGGTAGAGCTAAATCGCTACGTCGGAGGCCAATTAGGTGGCGGCCAATAGTGTAATTGATACCAACGCTAAAGGGTTCCTCTTGATAGGCAAGCATCATGGTCTTGAGCGCCTCGATGCCGTCACCGTTTTCAAGTTGTCCTTGCCATAAAAACCGCAGCGCTTCTACGTTAGTGGGATCAATACTAGTTGCATTTTGGCTGAAATTAATTTGTTCTTGAATTAGGGTTACAACGTCGGTGGTATGCACTTCTTCTTGTTCTTCTAACCGACTGCGGTTGTCAACAAGCCAGTGAGCGTAGTTGGTGAGAACTTGGGAGTCATTGGGCGCCAAGGCTATAGATTTTTCGGCGTAGCTTTTAGCAAGTCGTATTTTATCTTCTTCATCTTTGTGATTTTCTAAGACGGCTGCTAATGAAAGCGCTTGCGCAAAAGTGGCATCGTTTTGGTCAATATCTTCTAAATATTCCAGAGCGACATCCTCTTTTCCGACGCGCCAGGCTATGTCGGCTAGTAAATAAACTTGCTCTCCCGGACCTAATTCGGCCCGTTCAATTTCACCTTGGAATTCTTCAAGGTCAACTGTGAGCACAGTAAAGCGGCGTTGGTTGCGGTATTTCCTTAATTCTGTATCCATTTCCTCCGGGGTTTTACCAAAGCTGGCAAAAAATGCCTCTTGAGAATCTTCACCACGATTAAAACGTTGTATGTAATCTGTTGTTTGACCTTCTAATTCGGGATTTTCTCGTAATGCGGATATTTGTAAGTAATGCGTAAACAGCCAAGCGTAAGCATAGAAGCGGCTTTGGTAAAAAAGTGAGTCGTCTTCTTGGTCGGGTGCTAGCAACTCATCAATTTTAAAAGGCCTTTCGGAGCGAATCGACAAAGAACGGCCTTCAGGGATAGCACCAATCGTTGCTTTGCTACCTTTTATAGTTGTGGCACCGAGCACTTCTGCTAAGCCCTCATCATACCAGCGCGGGTAAGTGAGCGTGGAATGCTCTCGCATTAGGTAGTGGATATACTCATGATACAGAATTTCTTGTCGACTTATCGTTCCACGGCTTGATCCAATAACCATGCGCGGGCCTGCAGTGGTATTAATAAAAAAACCAATGGTATTTTTTGGGCCAACCTTTCGATACTCACCACTTTTGGCATACATTAAAATCTTCATTTTGTTATTGCTGGGTTTGGGAGGTATACCAAGAGAAAAAAATGCGAGTTGACGAAAAATCTCAAACTCCTTTAATAACTGAATCGCTTTTCCAGGACGCACATCGGAGTAAATGGTGAAGTTCTCTGAACTGTAACTAGACCAATCCCTCGCATATGAAGGAATTGCTATTGAACTAATAACCAAGAGCAAAACGAAGTATCCTATTTTCATCGTCTTTTTCCTTTTGGTGTTCAAATTCTAATGTTGACCATTAGTAGAGAGAGGGAAAAGTTGTTTAGCCCATCATCGTATACGCTGCAAGTCGAAAGACTTTACGCCTTTTCAGCTCTTGAAAGAAACTACCCATGAAAACCCATTAACGGAGTATGGAAAATCCCTCCGCATGGCATGTTATTTTGAGCAAAACAATACCATATCAAAGCAGAAATTGAAGGGATTTAGTGGGAATTCGGAGTGATTCTGCAACAAACGCTAACGTCCGAGTTGGGCACAGAAGAGCCGATCCCTTTGAGCAATGCAAAAGGCGGCTTTAGGCCAAAGAAGCCGACTTTGTGTTTGAAACCTAGCGTCTGTCTGCTACAGGTGAAACCGGACATTGGCTGTCAGGTCAAGCTCAAGCATTTACATCTAAGTGGTGCGGGGTTTTTGTTAGACAGTGACAAGCCCTATCCACAAATCGAAAAGCAGCTTGGAGGTTTGAGCGAAGCATCCATGCAACTGGGCCTTAGTGGCGCACCACTAGAGTGGATCAGGCAAGCCCTGGCCGAAGCCAAAAAGTAGTCACCTCTGCCACCTCGCGCAGAAACGCGCTTGTTGGTGGTGCTTAACGACAGCTCAACGTGTAGCCTAAAAAGCTTCTACCAAGACCTACAAAAGCTCGATTTTTACTTAATCTATTGATTTTATTGGTGCCCGGGGCCGGAATCGAACCGGCACGGCCGTTAGGCCGAGGGATTTTAAGTCCCTTGCGTCTACCAATTTCGCCACCCGGGCAAAACGGAAGGTGGCTTGCATCCTGGATGCCCTTAAGCAGTACAGCAGTGCTTCGCACCGCCCTCTTGCGTTACCAGCACGAAACAGCCTGGTGGGCTTATAAGAATAGCTGGAGGCTGGAGTCGGAATCGAACCGGCGTAAACGGAGTTGCAGTCCGCTGCATAACCACTCTGCCATCCAGCCTTGATAAATTTACAGTCGTCAGTTTTTCGGGTTTGTGAATTCTATCGCCTGCCGTCTGATACCTGAATCATACTTCATCCCAGGCCGACAAGTTCTGACCTGTATTCTACTCATGAGAATGAAAACCTGCTGACCGGAATGAGGTAATGGAATTGGAGCGGGAAACGAGATTCGAACTCGCGACCCCGACCTTGGCAAGGTCGTGCTCTACCAACTGAGCTATTCCCGCTTGATCAAGGGCGCCTATTCTACTGCGTAACCCTTTGAAGTCAAGATACTTTAGCGCCTGCAGCCATGAATTGAGACGGCGTTATCAACTGTCGCTTGCCTGCTGATCATCGACCTTCAAATACTCCCAGGCGCCGCGAAAATAAATAACCATGGAATACACACTTAAGGCTGCTGCCAGGTAGATACCCAGATAGCCTACCTGCCAGTAGATTGCCGGACCACCCGGATCGCTGGCTAGCAGAATTATGATTGCGATCATCTGTACCGTGGTCTTCACCTTGCCGGCGAACGCCACTGCCACGACCTCACGCTTGCCTCGGCTGGCCATCCATTCACGTAAGGCGGAAACGAGGATTTCGCGACCGATAATGATACTTACCGGCAGGATAAACCAGGCCGTGGAGTAATTGGCCACCAGCAGCACCAGGACCAGCGCCACCAGTAATTTGTCAGCAACCGGATCCAGAAAGGCCCCAAACTCCGATGTCTGATCAAGCCTGCGAGCCAGATAGCCATCCAACCAGTCCGAAACACTGGCTAGAGTAAATATTGCTGCTGCCCACAGGTAGTGGCTGGGGAACTCCGCAAAGTACAGGACCACTACCACTGGCACCAGCGCGATCCTGGTTAGTGTTACTGTGTTTGCCAGATTAATCATGGAAGTGGATTATGCCTAGTCATGGTGCAGGTGGCTATAGATGGTTTCGGCCAGTTTCTTACTGATGCCTTGAACCTTCGTCAGGTCCCCCTGGCTGGCCCGATCGATACCTTGCTGGCCACCGAAATGCTTGAGCAGATCGCGACGGCGTTTGGGCCCTAGACCGGGGATTTCTTCCAGGGCTGACTGCCTTCTGGCCTTTTCTCGCCTGGCACGATGCCCGGTAATCGCAAATCGGTGCGCCTCATCTCTGACCTGCTGCAGCAAATGTAATGCGGCAGAATCGGTGACTAATACTATTTCCCGCAAGTAACCTTCGCCGTCAGCAAGGTAGAGGGTTTCCTGTCCAGCCCGCCGACTGATTCCCTTGGCAATTCCCAACAGCGTCACACCCTGAATCTGGTATTTTTCAAGCGCTTCAAGCGCCTGTTTCAATTGCCCCTTGCCACCGTCGATCAGCAGGATATCCGGGATTTTACCCATTCCGCCCTCTTCTCCTTTGGCCAGCCGCGCAAAACGCCGATCCAGCGCCTGCAGCATCGCTCCATAGTCGTCACCCGCCTTCACATCCTTAATATTGAAGCGGCGGTAATCGGCTTTCAGTGGCCCATTGACGTCAAAGACCACACAGGATGCCACCGTTTTCTCGCCCCCGGTATGACTGATATCAAAACACTCGATCCGTTGCGGGGCCTCCGGGAGGCGCAAGGCATCCTGCAACAACTGAAATCGCTGTTGCATGTTCTGTTTGTTGGTGACGTAGCTGGCCAGTGCTGCCTTTGCATTGGTGGTGGCCAACTCCAGCCAGCGAGCTCTGTGACCTCTTACCTGGTGCGCCAGCTTCACTTTTCGACCGGCACAGTAACCAAGCGCCTCAGTCAGTTGCTCACAATCTTCCGGCACACTGTTCACTATCAATTCCGCTGGAATATTAAGCGCTTTGGGGGAATCAGGATCACGCAGGTAGTACTGCCCGACAAAGGCAGAAATAAGCTGGGACTCATTTTCTACCAACTTGAGCTTAGGATAGAAATTTTTGCTGCCAATGATACGTCCTGCGCGTGAATAGATAACGTGGACGCAGCAATAAGGCGGCTGTATTGATGCTGCCAGGATGTCTGCGTCTGCCCCCTGATTGGCAACGTCTTGTTGCTCCTGGATACGCCGCAAATCGATAATCTGATCACGCAGCCTTGCTGCTTTCTCAAAGTTCAGGTCCTCTGCGGCTTTCTCCATATTCTCCGATAATTCACTGGTAAGATCATCACTCTTGCCTTCCAGAAACATTTTCGAGTAATGCACATCCCGGGCGTACTCTTCAGGAGTAATCAGTTCCACGCACGGAGCGGTGCAGCGTTCAATCTGATACTGAAGACAAGGTCTTGAGCGGTTGCGAAAGTAACTGTCCTCACACTGCCTTACACGAAAGACTTTTTGCAGGATCTGCAAGGTATCGCGAGTGGCGTGGGCACTGGGATAGGGTCCATACAGGGCACCCTTGCGCCGACGGCTGCCGCGATAGAACGCCAGCCGTGGGTATTTGTCGTAATCGGTCAGTAGTATATAAGGATAAGATTTATCGTCCCGCAACTGAATGTTGTAGGCGGGCTTGTGAGTTTTAATCAGGCTTTGTTCAAGCAGAAGTGCTTCGGTCTCATTGGCGGTGATGGTGATCTCGATGTCCGCCACCTTGTCAATCATTGCCATGGTCTTGGTGGTCAGACCGCTGGCGCGAAAATAACTACCAACCCGATTTTTCAGGTTTCTCGCTTTGCCCACGTAGAGCACCTTTCCCTTGCTGTCAAGCATACGATACACACCAGGCCTGGAGGTCAGGGATTTTAGAAATGCCTTGTGATCAAATGCTTGTTCTGGGGACGGGCTTATCATGGCTTTACGGACACTTACGGAACTGGTTCGACACCCGATTGGTATCCAATACCGGGTCAATTATACGCCAGATACAAAAAGGCTCCCGGATGCCGACACCCAGAAGCCTTTTAACTTACACTGCGTAACTTGCCAGCTACCTACTCTAAGCTAACTAATTTGAGTTAACTATTTAAAGCTAACGACCTTAACCTATCTGCCGCCGCTCACCGTATTCGATGTAATCTTCTGAGGTCTCACAGACACCATTTTTCATTGCCAGAATAGTCAGTTCCACGTCACTCTTGATTCCCAGCTTTTCGAAGATGCGATATCGATAGGTGTAGACTGTCTTAGGGCTAATTTTCAGTAGTTCGGCAATCGCACTTACCTTACTGCCATCAGACAATGCCATGGCAATTTGCAATTCCCGCTTGGATAGTCGATCGAACAGTATCTTTCTGCGGATCCCGCCCTTACGCTTCTTGGCAAATGGATCGGTTCCCAGTTTGGTAGCTACTGAAGGTGTCACATAGTGTTGGCCTGCATGTACCTTACGGATAGCCATCAGCAGTTCTTCAACGCCGACACTTTTAGTGATGAATGCCCTTGCTCCGGCAGCCAGCATACGAGACGGAATGACTCCGACGTCGATGGAGGACATGCCTACAACCCTAGCCAGAGCGTTTCTTTCGATGATGCGCTGGGTTGCCTCGATACCACCTATTCCGGGCATCTTTACATCCATCAGAATGACATCGGGAGTTAAATGATCCAGTAATTCCAGCGCCTGTTCGCCGCTCTCGGCAAATCCGATAACTTCCATATCAGATTCATCATCAAGCAGGCGGGAAATGCCTTCGTTCATGAGGCTATGGTCGTCGACCAGCAGAACCTTTATCTTCGTGGGGTCTATTTCTTCACTTGAATAGTTTAATGTATCCATCTGTTTTCCCAGGGTATTTATCGTAGCCTTTATAACGACATCCCTGCCTTGCCAACTCCAGTCCCGTAACCAGGGATCCGGGCGACCCTTTCGTGGTCGCTAAACTTGTCAGCGATATTTGCACACTAGCATAGACCTGACAATTCACACAAACCCCGTGGGATTAATGAGGCTCCCACGTCCAGATACCAGGCGCTCATCTGTTACTATCGGTAGCTAGTGGAATACCCTTAATTCAGGGAAAACAAGCCAGTTTGGGGCAACCACCCTATCCCGCCGGCAAGTTCTAGATAATACGAACTTCAGGCTCCAGGGGAATACCAAAGTTGTCCAACACGGATTTCTGCATATCCCTGGCGAGAGCCAGCAGTTCTGTTCCTGTAGCACCGCCATAGTTCACCAGCACAACCGCCTGCTCCCTATGCACCCCACAGGCACCCGCGCGCCTGCCTTTCCAGCCAGCCGAATCGAGCAGCCATGCTGCCGGGACTTTCACAAGGTCAGGATCGTTGTCTATGGCAAACACCGGCACCGACTCAAAGCGCTCACAAAGTTCCTGGTACTGATTCTTACTGATCAGCGGGTTTTTGAAAAAGCTGCCGCAATTTGCCAATACCGTCGGATCTGGCAGTTTACGTCGCCGGATTGCCATGACGGCTTCGGCAACCTGTTCCGGTGTCGGACTCTCCGTATGGCCTCGATCCTTAAGCTCTTCCTGCAGTGCCTGGTAACTGGTCCTGGATGCCACCTGGCGGCTCAGCTGCAAGGTGACCGATGTGACAATCAATTCGCCCGGTCGACCGTGTTTGAAAACACTATCGCGGTAACCAAACCTGCATGCCTCACGGTCAAATGTCCAAATCTCGCCCGAATTCACTTCCAAGGCCTGCAGACTGACAAACACCTCAGCGATTTCTACCCCGTAGGCACCGATATTCTGAATTGGTGCTGCCCCGACCGTACCAGGTATTAGTGCTAGGTTTTCAATACCATAGAATCCATTTCTAAGACAATACATTACAGAGTGGTGCCAGTTCTCCCCAGCCCCGAAGCAAACCTGGAGCAGATCGCCATCCTGCTGCTCGACAGCAATCCCCGGCAGGCCAATATGGATCACCAGCCCAGGGTAGTCGGCAGTAAACAACACGTTACTGCCGCCCCCTAGAACCAGCACCGGCATGCGGTTTTCGTGCGCATGATCTAGCGCCGACAACAGCGTATTCTGATCAGTCACCTCGCAGAAGGCCTCAGCCTTGCAGCGGACGGCAAAGCTGTTGTAACTGGTGAGATCAAATTCGCTAATTATGTCCACTTTGCTGTATTCGACTGCCCCTCACGGTGACAATCCCTTACTGAGAAGCTGCTGTGAGCTTAGTCGTGCAGATGACGCTGGACCAGGGTTTCAAGCAGGCGATCTGCAGCTTCCTCCACCATATCAAGAACCAGCTCGAAACCGTCAACTCCGCTATAGTAGGGATCTGGCACTTCATTCTCGACACGGTCGGAATAATCAAGGAACAATTCGATACGACAGTCGGATGTCCCCGGACGCTGAGCTTGCAGCGAAGCCAGGTTTTCACGGTCCATCGCCAGCAAGTAATCGAAATCCAGAAAATCCTGCAGTTGGACCTGGCGGGCTACCAGGTGGTCCAGCTGATAGCCTCTGGCACTGGCAGCTTTGGCCGTGCGACGGTCCGGCGCCTCACCGATATGCCAGTTTCCGGTACCTGCAGAATCCACCAGAATTCGGTCCTGCAAATCACGTTGCTGAACCCGCTGCTGAAAAACGCCGTGCGCAGTCGGCGAACGACAAATATTCCCCAGACACACCATCAGCACCCGGACCATTCCATCCTGACTGTTCAGTGAAGCGCCTTCGCTCATGACATCAGCTGGCACCCGCTCCCAGCAACTTTCGAGCCGTTTGCAAATCCCGTTCGGTATCGATCCCTGCGGGCACTTTTTCGCAAGCTGGTGCCATGTGTATTTTTATACCGTTGTACAGGGCCCGCAATTGCTCCAGCTTCTCCTGCACTTCCAGTAGACCGGGCGGCCAACTGACATACTTCTGCAAGGTTGCTACCCGATAGGCGTAAATGCCAATGTGACGCAGACAGTTCTTGGCCTGCGCACTGCTGCCGTAGGGAATGGTTGAGCGACTGAAATACAAAGCATAACCGTCGATATCGCAAACCACTTTGACAGCGTGCGGACTGATTATCTCATCAGTATCGCTGATTACTTCATGTAACGATGCAATTCCGGCCAAAGGGTGATGCTCGAGATTACCCGCCACCTGATTAATGGCGGCCGGAGGTATCAATGGTTCATCCCCCTGCACATTGACGACGATTTCTTCCTCTCCCAGGCTCAGTTTTTCTGCCACCTCATAAATACGATCTGTACCGGAAAGATGATTACTGTCAGTTAAAATCGCTTCCGCGCCAAACTGCCCTGCCGCCTCTTGTATTCGCTCATCATCAGTGGCGATATAAACTGCGGTTGCTTCACTCTGCTGCGCTCGTTCGTATACATGTTGAATCATTGGCTTGCCATTGATATCCAGCAACGGTTTTCCAGGCAATCGGGTAGCGCCGAAGCGGGCAGGTATAACAACGGTAAAACTCACAGGTATTTTTCCCGTTCTTCTTCACTTAACGATCTGGCCTCATCACTGAGCATGACAGGAATGTCTTCCCGGATTGGGAAGGCTAGCCGATCTGCGCAGCAGACCAGCTCGCTGGCACTCTTGTCATAGACAAGCTCTCCCTTGCACACAGGACAGACAAGGATACCCAACAACTTGTGATCAAGACTCATTGCGAAAATTCTCGGTTGGTGATTCTGGCTGCTTCAACTCTCGGGTTTCTTGCGATTTTCCACCAGTTGCCGGATATCATTCAGCAGCTTCTGCAGTAATTCATCAGGCAGCTCAACTTCGACTTTCAGAAACCAGTAATTGGACTTAGCAAACTCCTGGCATTTTACCGCATCCTTTTCGGTCATTACGACAGGATGTCGCTCATCGATATCCAATAATTTGAAATCCTCTTCACAGAAAGGATGGTGGTCAGGAAAATCGTGCCGCGTCACTTCGTAAGGAAGCGTTGATAATAAGCTGAAAAACCTATTCGGATTACCAATACCCGTTACTGCATGCACCGTGGTACCGATATTGAATGGCGCTGCACGGAATGGCTTTTTCTCTCCGCTACGCAAGTTGGTCAGGTAAGTTGGTTTCAGGCTCATTTCATAAGCCCGATCCAGCTCAGGCGGAATTTCACCCTCTCTTCGCTCACCATTTATTATCAGATAGGGAATTGATTCCAGGCGGCTGACCGGCTCTCTGAGTGGACCGGCTGGCAGGCACCATCCGTTTCCAAACAGCCTCTCGCCGTCTATGACCACGATCTCCAGATCCCTTGGCAGGGCATAGTGCTGTAGGCCATCGTCACTCAAAATGACGTCGCACTGATATTCCGATGTGATTTTTTCCAGAGCTTGGACTCTATCTGGATCGACTACCATAGGACAATCCAAGGCACGAGCAATCAACAGCGCCTCATCTCCCACTTCTTCTACTCGCGAATCGCTTTCTACTTTAAATGGGTAATGTGGCGCCTTTCCCAGATAACCGCGACTGATCACGCCTGGCTGTAAACCCGCCTTCTTCAGGGTCCGGGCCAAGCCGATTATTAATGGCGTTTTGCCAGTTCCTCCAACAGATATATTGCCCACAACTACAACAGGTAGAGCTGGCAAGTTTGTTCGGGCTACTGACCAATGGTAGCGGCGTCGCATTGAAGCGAGCAAGCGAAAAAGCAGGGAAACAGGCCACAATAAAATCAGCCAGCCGGCTCTCCGGTACCATGATTGCTCGAGGGAACGCATTACTTCTCCAATTTACCCGAGTCCGAGAACTGCATGCGATGCAGTTTCGCATATTGCTGATTTAGATCAAGCAGTTCGTGGTGGGTACCTGACTCGATGATTCTACCGCCATCCATCACCAGGATCAGATCTGCGTTCTCTATGGTGGAGAGACGGTGCGCAATGACGATGGTAGTCCGTCCTTGCATGAGCGTCTTTAATGCTATTTGAATATGATGCTCTGACTCGGAATCGAGTGCCGAGGTAGCTTCATCCAGAATCAATAGCGGTGCATCTTTCAACAAAGCCCGAGCAATGGCAATGCGCTGTCGCTGCCCTCCTGAAAGCTGGCCGCCTTCATCGCCGACTTCCGTATCAATGCCTTCCGGCAGCTGCTGAACAAACTCCATGGCATGAGCGTTCTCTGCAGCCTCGATAATTTTCTGACGATCAATATTGCCCATGCTGCCGTATGCGATATTCTCGGCCACGGTCGCGTTGAACAGGACAACCTGTTGAGTAACCAGGGAAATCTGTTTCCGCAGGTCTCCCAGCGAATATGCCGAGACTGGCACGTCGTCGAGCAGGATCTGCCCTTCGTCGCAATCATAAAATCGCGTGATCAGGCTGACAAGGGTCGACTTGCCGCTCCCGGACTTACCCACCAGAGCAATCACCTGACCAGGACTGGCCTGAAAAGATACCCCATGTAATGCTACCAAATCGCGGCCGTAGGAAAATGTGACGTCTTTGAATTCCAATTTACCGTCAACTCTGTCGGCATGGAAATCTCCACGATCTTTTTCGCTTTTCTCATCCATCAATCCGAAAATACTTTCAGCCGCCGACAATCCTCGCTGGATAACTGCATTAACCTGAGAGAGCTGGCGGATGGGCTTGGCTAACAAGCCAGCCATGGTCAGGAAAGCAACAAAGTCACCGGCAGATTTGTCGGCAAAAAAACTGGGTGTCATCGCCAGCCAGATGAGTACGGCCATGGCGATTGCGACGAACAGCTGGATCAAGGGTGTGCTGATCGCCTGGGTTAGCGCCATCTGCATGTTCTGCTTGCGGTTCCGCTCACTGGCCCTGCTGAACTTTTCGGACACGAAACCCTTCGCACCAAAGGTTCGCACTACCCGGTGACCCTTGACCGTCTCGTTGGTAATTTGGGTGACATCGCCCATGGAGTCCTGCATCTTAGTGGCATATTTGCGAAATCTCCTGGCAGCGGCAGAAACCGTTAGTCCCACAACCGGGGCAACGATAAGAAACGTCATACTCAGCTTCCAGTCGGTAACCAGCAGTGCGACCAACAGCCCGATGACCGTCAATCCTTCCCGGAGCACGACAGTTAGCGCATTGCTGGCCGCTCCAGTTATCTGGGTGACGTCATAAGTAACTTTTGAAACAATTTTTCCAGCAGTACTCTTGTCGTAATAGCTGACCGGCAGGTCGAGCAGATGCTCCACCATTTCACAGCGAATTTTATGCACCACATGATTGGAAACATAGGCAATACCGTAGTTGCCCATAATACCGCCGAGCCCGCGGACCACTACAATCAGCACACACAATACAGGACTGAGAATTCTTAGCTGATCATAGTTTTGCAACTCAATGGCATCGACCGTCCAGCCCAGCCATTGGGCAGTGGCCACGGAAGTTCCGGCGAAGATAAGGTACCCGACAACGCTCATTTCGAAAGCCAGCAGGTGGGGCTTCACATAACGCAACAAACGCTTGTAAAGCTGCCAGCTATCTTTGAAATGGACTTGTCGTTCGGGCTTCGTTTTTCTGTTTTTTTTACTCAACGACTGTTATTGCCTGTTATTGCGTTTCAGTGCCACCACCTGACTCGTCAGGTCGCTGCGTTGCAATGCTAAGCCGGGTAAAACCCAGCTGACCAATCCCATCCATGGCAGTTACTACCGATTGATGAGTTGCCTCCGCATCGGCGATCAACAGGATCGGAACAGATCTGTCATTTTGTGTAGCCAGCTCCAATCCCTGCATCAATGTATCGATTTCAGAATTCACCAATGGTCGACCATTGATAGTATACGCTCCATTTCGGCTTACCGTGATCTCAACCTGGTCGGGCAGTGGTTCTGTCGGTGCTGCGTCAGCCTCCGGAAGGTTCACCATCAATCTGGTTTCACGAGTAAATGTGGTTGTGACCATGAAAAAAATCAATAGTAGGAATACCACATCGATCAGTGGTGTAATGTTGATATTCAGCTCGTCGCGGATTTTTCGCTTGAACTTCACTGGTCGCTCTCTTTAACTTCCACCGCACGATCGGTATGCAAGGCATCGACCAGCTTGATGGATTCCTGCTCCAGGCTCAGCACCAGGCTGTCTACCTTGCGGGAAAAGTAGCGATGAAACATATAGGTGGGTATCGCAACGGACAGGCCCGCTGCTGTCGAGATCAGTGCCTCGGAAATTCCCCCGGCCAAAGCGTTGGCGTTCCCGGTCCCCTGCAACATAATTTCACTGAAAACTCGAATCATACCGAGCACCGTGCCCAACAAACCCAGCAACGGAGTTATAGCGGCGATGGTGCCCAGCGTATTGAGATAGCGCTCCATGTCATGCACAACCTGTGCTGCAGTTTGTTCGATACTCTCGATCATTGCAGCCCGACCATATTTGGAATTAACCAATCCGGTCGCCAGGATCTGGCCCAGCGGCGATGACATGCGCAATTCACGTAACTTGCCTGAGTCCAGCTGGTTGTTTTTGATCCACGTCCAGACCTGGGCCAGCACATATTTGGGCGTGATTCTGGCGGCGCTAAGCGTCCAGAAACGCTCGATGATGATAGCAATCGCCAGGACCGAACAGAGTATGATGGGGATCATCAGCCATCCACCGGCCCTAATTAATTCAATCACTAGTATTCTCCTGCTCTTGCGCGCGATACTTTACCATAATCCTATCGGTTACCCGATTCCTTGCGGGAATTCACACTGCAGCATCTCGGTTTCAAGGGTTTTGCTCCCTATCGGCCTGATTGAGCAGATCTAGACCAGTGCCAGTAACGCTTTGAAATCCCTCGATGACGGTGAACTTTCGCTTCCATTGCATCTTTTCCCAGCACGACACTGATCATACCGCTGTTGGATGTGTTCAACTGCACTCCCCCCATTCGGTCGATTCGCTCCTGAACGCGAGCGCTTGGGTGACCAAATTGATTGCGATAACCCGCTGAATGAATTACCAGCCGGGGACGCAGATTAGCCAAAAAACTGAGACTCGATGATGTATTACTGCCATGGTGGGCGGAAATCAGCACCTCCAGCTGGTCATCGAACTGCAACTGGCCCAGAAGGCGACGTTCAATTCCCGCATCAATATCCCCCGGCAGCAACAACTGAAAATTTCCCGCACTGACCAGCAACACGCAGGAACTGTTATTCCCCTGGTAACCATTGCTTGCAGCAGGATGTAGAAAGCGGAAATCGACACCGTCCCAGGTCCAGTCATGGTCCTGCACACAGGGCTCGGTAGAAACAGGCAGGTTGTCCGTCTGCTCACCGGCCAGTATTCGTTGAACCGGTATGGCTGCCAACAACCCTGCGGCACCTCCTGCGTGATCATTGTCTCCATGGCTTACTACCAGCACGTCGACCCGCCGTATTCCAAGTTGACGCAACACCGGGTAAACAATCGCAGTTCCGGTATCGAATCCACTGCTGAATCGAGGGCCCGTATCGTAAACCAGGCTGTGGGAAGCTGTCCGGAGCACAACTGCAAGTCCTTGCCCCACATCCAGCACATGTATCTCAAGGACATTGTCATTTGCTGCTTTTGTGCCTGGCCATACCAGTGGCAAAAACAGCAGTATTGCCAGCCATCGATTGTTGGCATAGCCGGGAAGCAACCACAGCAAGGTGCCCAACCCGGCAAGCAGGATTACTTCATCTGTTACCGGATTCACCTGCCAGTTTTGGCTCAATCCGGGCAGTCTTGTCAGGATTTCAAGCAATTGATTCAGCCAGCCAAAGATCAGGTCGGCAAAACTGAACAACCATTGGCTCGCGCTTGTCGAAAAAGCCGATACCAGGCTGGCGATTAGGCTGAGAGGCACTACCAACCAGCTGACTACCGGAATGGCAATGATATTGGTCAATGGTGCCAGCAATGCAACCTGCCCTTGCCAGTATCCAAGAGGAATCGCAAGCCCAACAAAAACTGCCAGCTGCAGAATTACCACCCTGAATGCCTTGACCCTGCCGCTACCATCAGTCTCAATCGACTGGTGACTTTTACCAGCAAGCAACAGGGAAGCGACCGCTGAGAATGAGAGCCAGAATCCAGCTCCGGTTGCAGCCAAAGGATCAACCAACAACACCAGCAACATGGCGAGCTGATATGAATGCCAATTGTTGCCATTGAGAGCCAGCAGCCGGGCCGTTACAAAAACGACTACCATGACCACAGCCCGTTGGGTTGGAAGCGCAAATCCTGCCAGTGCGCTGTAAATCACCGCACCCACGACACCCGCCAGGGCACCTGCCTGCTGGGCTGGCAGTAAAATCATCAAGCGGCTGCTCAAACGCCAGACTCTCGACATGCTCCATGCAATTAACGTTGCAACCAATACAACATGCAAGCCGGAAATCACAACCAGATGATTGGTACCAGTGCGAGTAAAAAGCGCCCATTGATCATCTGTAAGCAGGCTGCGTTCTCCCAGCGTCAACGCCAGCAAAACTGACTGAAAAGTGAGTCCATCAGTCACCGCAAGCAGCTGATCCCGCAAGGCGGCACGCAATGTCAGCAGCGAAGGTCTGGTGCCGGGCAACAGCCGGTTATCAGTGTCGGCTCTTACGTATCCTCGGGCAGCAATTCCCTGCTGAAACAGCCAGGCTTCGTAATCATATGCGCCGAGGTTGGCAGATCCATGGGGTTGCTGCATTCTCACCAGCAGCTGCCAACGTTGACTGGCTTTGAACTGGTGTTCACCATAGGAATTCAGCAAGATTCTTCCTTGCGGGAATAGACTCTCGGCACGTTGCACTACAAACTCGAAACTCTGGCCGGCAGGTCTTTGTTGCGGAATACTCGCCACGTAGCCCTGCACCAACAGATCCCGTCCTTCAAGCGACTCCGGTATTCGCTGGTCCAGCCGTTGCTCACCATGAAACAGATGCCAGCAAACTCCCGATAAAAGAAATCCAAGGAACAACAGAATCTTCACTAGACCGGGTGCCAGGCCTTTTAGCGCGCGAGCCAATCCGAAGAGGAGGAGAACCAGCAGAAAAGTCGGAAACCAGGCAATCAGCCCAGGCCAGAATCCAACCCAGATTACTCCTGCCGAAATAGCGAACATCCTTGTACGCATAAGATCAGTCGTTAACAAGATTCGGTGATATCTTTAGGCTAGATTCCTGACTGTGTATTTGCCAGAAACAGGACTATTAGTCCTGCCTGATACACTCAGGCCGGGTGGAGAGCGCGCGGCAAGTTCTGTTAACGATCTTTTAGCACAGCTATTCGGTACGGAGCGCCTCAGCAGGATGCAGCGCCGCAGCCCGTCGGGAGGGATACACGGTAGCCAACACAGAAAGTAGCATTACTCCGATAGAGATCCCGACGATATCCGACAGTTTGATTTCAGATGGCAGAAAGTCGATCGGGTAAACCTCTGCATTTAATAACTGAATACCTAAGACCCTTTCCACCAGTTCCGCGAAATCACCAACGCCAAGCGCAGCCAGGACGCCCAGCACCAGCCCTATTCCAGTGCCGATTATTCCCACCATGAATCCCTGCAGCATAAAAATCCTTCTTATAGTGTGCGGACTGGCGCCCATAGTCCGAAGTATTGCTATATCCGACCTTTTGTCTCGCACTACCATTATGAGACTGACCACTAGATTAAAGGCAGCAACCGCTACCAGCAACCACAGCATGAGCCCGACAATGGTTCTTGAAAACAAAATGTTCTCATAGATGTTACCGAACAACTGGGTCCAGGTGGTAAGGCGGATTCCTTCCGGCATCAGCGGTTGCAGTTCAAGCCGCACCTGGTCCGCAGTCAGCACATCCTGCAGACGGACCCTGAGGCCAGTGTATGGGTTACGCAACTTGAACAGCGCCCTGGCAGCATCGATATTGATTACTGCCAGTTCGTTGTCCAGTTCCAAAGTTCCAACACGATAGATACCTACCACATTGAAAGCCCGATACGAAGGTAAGGGTGTCAGAGGATTAATATTTACCGACAACGAGAAAAGATCGAGTTTGTCACCGACCCCTACACCCAGGCTATTGGCCAGGGATTGCCCGATTACCACACCCCATCGCTCATCTGCCAGATCTGCCAACGATCCTGCGACCATAAACTGATCCAACATTGAAATTGATTGCTCCCGTTGCGGATCGATGCCATTTACCAGAACACCTTTATTGTACCGATCAGTGGATACAATGCCTGTCTGCTCTATCAGGGGAGCAACTGCCTGCACATCGGAGCGCTCAAGAATCAGTTGTTCGACTTCCTGCCAGCTTTGCAGGTTAAAGTTTTCTTCAGTCGAAATTGTGATATGAGGCACTATGCCAAGGATATTTTCCCGAACCTCCCTGTCGAATCCATTCATGACGGAGAGCACGGTTATCAAAATAGTGACACCGAGGGCAAGCCCGAAGATCGAAACTGCAGACATAAAGGAAACCAGCTGACTGCGTCTCCCGACACTGATGTAGCGAGTAGCAATATAACGCGCCAGCCAGTAAGAACCGGAATTACTCATGCTCGCGTAACTCACCGTCGCGCAATAGCAAGCGTCGGTCCATTGCTGATGCCAGCTCCTCGTCGTGAGTTACTACGATAAAACTAGTGGCGAGACTGCTGTTGAGTTCCTGCATAAGGTCCTGTACTTCGCGCGCAGTATGACGATCCAGGTTTCCTGTCGGCTCATCCAGCAACACGCATTTCGGGTCGGTGACCAATGCACGCGCAATAGCAACCCGTTGCCGTTCACCACCTGAAAGTTCGCTGGGTTTATGATCTGTGCGCTCCGCTAATCCGACTTTGGCCAGCATCTCACCAGCGCGGGATTGCGCTTCCTGTACGTCCACCCGAGCTATAAGCAGGGGCATCGCTACATTCTCCAAGGCAGTGAATTCTCCCAGTAGATGATGAAACTGATAGACAAAACCAAGGTAGCGATTGCGTAACTCACCCCGCTCTGCCTCGTTCAGTAATGCGGCATTTTTACCGGCAACTATCACTTCTCCAGCAGTAGGTTTATCGAGCCCGCCAAGCAGATTCAGCAACGTGGTTTTGCCCGAACCGGAACTGCCCACAATCGCAAGGCGCTCTCCAGGGAAGATCTTCAGATTGACATCGGCAAGGACCTCTACCTGACGCGGGCCTTCCGAGTACACCTTCCGTAAGTGAATACATTGCAACACAGGCTTGTCTGACTCCGCCCGTGAACTACTGCCCGTTTCAGCCATTCCCGTCATCTTATTCGTACCTCAGTACGGCCGCCGGTTGCACCCGAGCAGCACGGTATGCCGGATAAAGCGTCGCCAGAAAGCTTATCAGTAACGCCGCCAGGGCAATGACTGTGACATCGCTCCAGATCAGCTCAGTTCTGAGGTAAGAAATCATATACAATCGCTCAGGTGCCAGCAGGCTATTCACAAGATTTTCGAACGCCGCACTGATCGTGCTGAGATTGAGAGTTAAAACCACACCGAAGAAAGTGCCGAGTAAGACACCAAGCATTCCGGCCAAAGTACCCTGTACGATGAAGATAGCCATTATGGCGCCCTTTCCAGCCCCCATAGTCCTGAGAATCGCAATATCCGCACTTTTGTCCGAGACCACCATGACCAGTGTCGAAACGATATTTACAGCACCAATCAGGACTATCATCAACAGCATGAAGCCGGTCAGCATCTTTTCCATCCGCAGGGCATCAAACAGATTACGCTGGCTTTCGTTCCAGGGGATTACCGTCACTTGCTCTGTTAGATTCAGCCGAGCAGATGCCCGTTGACTTATCCCTGCTGCGTCGAATACATCCTGGACCTTCAACCTCAACTGCACGTTTTGAGTTGAAAACAGCTCCTGGGCTTTTTCGATTGTTACCAACGCAACACTGTCATTGCCATAAAATCCGAAATCGGCGGCTCCCAAGACGGAAAAACCCTTGGCATCATCCAGCGATCTTGCCAACAGACTCCGAAGTGGTGTGACACTGACACTCTGATTACTGAAAATTCCGAGCTCCCTGCCCAGCCTCGAACCAAGGATAATGCCATTATCCGTGCCACCCAGCTCTTCCATCAGCTGCTGTAAATGCGTGTTCGGACCTTCCATAACGCGCAACTCAGTTTGAGGATCTACCCCCCTGAGGCTGATAAATCGATCCCGCCCCTGGTGGCGGATCCAGGCTTCACCCTGGAGAAATGGAGCTACCGCCTCAACACCGGACTGGCCGCCAAATTGCCCGGCCAGCTGCTGCCAGTTGGCTTCACTGCCGGTAAATTCCACCACAACATGAGGGACCGATTTCAGGGTTTCTTTGCGCATCACCGTCGTTGATCCGTTAATTACGGATAGCACAACTATCATCGCAAGCACCCCCAGGGTGATGCCCAACATGGAGATGATTGAAACAAAGGAAACGAAAACATTGCGTTTCCTGGTTCGTGTGTAACGTAACCCGATGTAAAGGGATACCGGCTTGAACATAGAATTACCGGTGGAAGATGAAAGTAAAGTAAAGGAATACAGCCGCTACAGCTGTTCCCCGTGTCTCTGTAACAGCCGTTGCACCGTCTTGAAGCTCACTGGCACTATAGGGGTACTGACTTCCTTGGAAATTGCACGCAATGACTTTCCGTCCCTCTTCAGCTGCACAATACGCTTGAGAACACGTTGCTCCATAGGGTTCTCAATGAGACGACCATTCTCATGGATCATATAGCCGAATGGCCTGCTACCGCCAAGGTAGCGTCCTTTGGATCGCTGTTTCTGTTTGACCCGTTTTATACGTTCCGCAGAACGACGTTTTTCCAACCCTGAGAACATGCGTGCGACACGCTCAAATTTGACCATATATTCAGAGTTGGTCACGTCCCCACCAAGCTGTGCGATATGCAGGCCAACATCTTTTTGCTTGAGCTGCTCGATAGTAGAAACCGCGTCGTGGCAGGAACTGAAAATACGCTCCAGGCAGCTGGTAACAATAATATCGCCTGGTCTTAGCAATTCGAGTAGCCGAGCACCATTTTCGCGACAAGCGAAATCAACGTTCCAGCTGATGTCGAGATCCCTGACGGTTTCCATGAGAAACCATTGCTCTTGCAGGCAGTATTTTCTGATAGAAAGTGTTTCACGCTCCAAAAGAGTTTCGAGCGTGTTTGGATTTTCCTCCTGTTCCAGTTCGGAAAATCTACAATACGAATAGATGGTCATGATTCCTGCTATAGCCCATTTCGTTACCTACACACACGAGTGTGGCAACCGCTTGTTTTTAATAATTATTTATTTCCATCCAGGCAACCTGGATTGCCAGATGACGTGTGTCCCTGTAACGACAAAGCCACGCAGACTCGGATTGTAAACGTATCCGATTTTGAGAATCAAGGCGCTGTGTCAGTGCTCACGGCTTCACCCTACCACCATTACAAAAATTACGCATCTCCTTGTTTTATTTGTACTTTCAGGTTGCGTTCTATTGAGTTCGGTGGGTATTGCTGGTATAGTCACGCGATTCTGGCCAGGCCCTAGCGTTGGCTGGGAATTGACCTGCAGCATTGAGGGTCTGCCGCAGTGGGTTATCGATCAGGCCCTGGTGGTTCTGAGCGAAGCAGGCCAGATTATATCCGGCCCTCAAGAAGCGGCCGATAAAACAGATACAAAGTCACCAGCGGCTGCAAAGCTGGTGAGTAAACAGCCGAAACTCACAATTCTGACGGGTTGTTGACGCGCTGACACACGAAAGAAGTACAAAAGCAGTACAAAAGAGCATTAACTTTAATTAGATGTCACCTGAAAAATTGGTGACTGGTTTTTTTAAAAACCAGACAGATATCAGGAATTCAGATTAGCAGGCTCGAACACGACAAATTTGCCGCAGTTCGCGTCATTGAAGCAAAGTAATATAAAACAGGTCTTCGTTAGCCTGGATCAAAGCCAGACAAAGCTAGCAATAGCAAGTTTCTTAAAACAGACAAGTTTGCGCCTGGCGCACACTTAAACGCAGCTTTGATTCAGCTGAAACCAAGCCAAAAAGGTAGATGAAACAAAGGATTAGTAGTTATTTCTAGCAGTATTGCGTATCTAAACAGATCGCACTGGAACTGGCGTAAGTCCTCAATAAGCTACATCTTACCATGTGCAATAAACTGGCCTAAGCGTCGGCACCGACCACAAACCAGCTAGCGTCTGGTTCAGCACAATGGCGCTTATATTACTTGTGCCCTTCTCACCACGCGGGAAGCAAACCCTGCAGGTGTGTCAGTTAATCCCTTCCTGCTATCTCGTCCTGGAACAGACGGAACGTTGAGATACGTAGAGATACTATGAAAAGAATGTTGATAAATGCGACTCAGGAAGAGGAGCTGCGCGTTGCCCTGGTAGATGGGCAACGCCTGTATGACCTGGACATCGAGAATCGCACCAGGATCCAGAAGAAAGCCAATATCTACAAGGGCAAAATCACCCGGGTAGAACCAAGCCTGGAGGCGGCATTTGTGGACTTTGGCGCAGAACGACATGGCTTTCTCCCGCTGAAGGAAATTTCTGAACAGTACTACGCCAAGCCAGCTGCCGTAAAAGGTGAACGAACGCCGGTCAAAGAGCTGCTCCCTGAGGGCACGGAAATTGTACTGCAGGTAGAAAAAGAGGAGCGTGGCAACAAGGGCGCTGCCCTTACCACCTATATCAGCCTTGCAGGTCGCTATCTGGTATTGATGCCTAACAACCCAAAGGCCGGTGGAATATCCCGACGCATAGAGGGTGATGAGCGCTCTGAAATCCGCGAAGCGCTGAGAAGCCTCGATATCCCTGATGGCATGGGGTTGATTGTGAGGACTGCTGGCGTCGGCAAGGAGCAGCAGGAACTGCAATGGGACCTGGACTATCTGTTAGCGCTCTGGAAATCAATACAGGAAGCCGCAGAAGATCGACCCGGACCATTTCTGATCTATGCTGAAAGCAATGTCATCATCCGCACCATACGCGACTATTTGCGCGCGGATATCGGTGAAGTTCTGCTGGACACCGAAGAAGCATACGGCGAGGCAATCAACTTTATCCGCCAGGTTATGCCCCAATACGAAAACCGCATCAAGCACTACCAGGAAAGTCTGCCGCTTTTTAATCGCTACCAGATTGAAGGACAGATCGAAAGCGCGTTCGAGCGGGAAGTCAGACTTCCTTCCGGAGGATCAATCGTTATTGATCCTACCGAGGCATTGATCTCCATCGACATCAACTCATCCAGGGCTACCCGTGGCTCGGACATCGAAGAGACTGCGCTGAACACCAACCTGGAAGCTGCCGATGAAATCGCCCGACAATTGCGGTTGCGGGATATGGGCGGTTTGATAGTCATCGACTTTATCGATATGAGTTCTAACCGCAATCAGCGTGAAGTGGAAAATCGCATGCGCGCGGCATTGGAAACAGACCGTGCACGAGTTCAGATTGGTCGTATTTCAAGGTTTGGTCTGCTGGAGATGTCTCGTCAGCGACTGCGCCCGTCACTGGGAGAAACCAGCACCATCGTTTGTCCACGCTGTAGCGGACAGGGAACCATTCGCGATGTTGAGTCACTGTCATTATCAATCCTGCGAATTTTGCAGGAAGAAGCAAACAAGCAAAAGAGCCAGGAAGTCAAAGCTACCGTACCGCTGGTTGTGAGCTCCTACCTGCTTAACGAAAAACGGGTAGCATTGGCAGAGATCGAAACTCAGAGCAAAACCCGTATTGTTATTCAGCCCAGTCCGGAAATGGAAACACCCCATTACGAAATTACCGGCCTCAACCAGAAAGCCCAGCCTTATGAAGTCGATTCCGTTTCAGAAGCTGACGTTCCGGTAGTTTCCTCCAAGGTGGAAAAGCCAGAACAGCCCGCCGTTCAGGCCCCGACAGTCACCGGCACTCCGCCAGTACGTAAGGAAGTACCAAAGCCGAAGAAGAAGGGCTTTTTCGCCAGGCTGTTCGCCGCTCTTTTTGGAAGCTCAGAACAACAGCCAAAGCCCGACAAACAACCTGCTAACCGTCAATCAGACCAGTCTCGTGGCAAAGGCCGGGGTCGGCCGGCAAATCGAACCGGCAAACGTGAAGACAGCCGTCGAGGCTCAACAAGGACTGATCAGCAGGGAAATGCTCAGAGACGAAGAGCCGGGCCCAAGCGCGATGACGCCGGCTCGGGTTCAGACCGGAACCGACCACCCCGCGGTAAAAAAGAGCAACAGCAAAAGGATAAGCCGAAGCAGAGTAGCGACGCGGCCAAGCAGCAGCCTCGTCAAACTCAAAAGAGTGACGATGAAAGCTCCGGAGAACAGAAGGGAAGCAGGCGCCGACCTAGCAGCAAGCGACCTCGCAATAATTCACCTCGTAAGCGCGGTCCGCGACCAGAGCAAGCTGCAAACGAGTCTGCAGCTGAAGCCGATATACAAACGGCACAAGGGGCTGCGGCGCCTATAGAAAGCCTTGAACAATCAACTTCCCAACAGCCGGTAGCAGCGAATGAGCAACAACCGGTTGTCGAAGCGACATCACAGCCGGCTTCCAGGCCACAGCCACAACCGAAGGAATCCACCAAGGGGGCTGCAACAGTCACCACTGAGGAAAAGACGGTACTGATGTCTCCCGGCAGCAAGCAGGTCAGTGACGAGGGTTTTAATGCCGTGGTAACTGAAGCCCTGGAAGAAGCCAGCACAACTCAAAATCAAGCTCGAGCAAAGGCCCAGAAAGTGGAAGGGGAAAGAACAGAGTTGGCCGCTAGACCTGTCGGATCGGATACGGATGGGCAGAAGAAAGCTGACAGATCGGGAGAAGCTAAACGCCCTTCCAGGGATTCTCAGACTAAGGAACGCAAGTCGGCTGACCAGCAAAAGGAATCCAGATCCACTGAACAGCGTAGGGAGACCAAAACTGCTGATCAGCCAGAGACATCGAAACCTGAAGCGCAGAATAAAGAATCTAAACCTGCCGAGCAACCTGAGCCTGAAATATCAAAATCGGAGACACCTGTTGCGAAGCCGGCAATAACTCCCCCGCCAGGACGCGCACCCAATGATCCCAGGGAAATAAGAAAGCGCGAGGCGATGAAACAGTCGCCGCAGCAATCAGACTAGCCTGGGCAATGCACTAATCAGGCTCTGATTTGGAGTTCTGCAACTCACTAATCAAAACGGCCGTGACCTGATATCCAGGTTACGGCCGTTTTCACTTATATGGTTGTGCTCGTTTGTGCTCGGTACTGTTGGATGGTAGCGGTGAGCCGCGGCAACCCGACTAAGCTAGAGTTTACTTTCAAGCTCCGGTAAAGCCTGAAACAAATCCGCTACCAAGCCATAATCGGCGATCTGGAAAATGGGTGCTTCTTCATCCTTGTTGATGGCGACAATAACTTTGGAGTCCTTCATACCTGCAAGATGTTGAATAGCCCCGGAAATGCCAACCGCGATATAGAGATCCGGAGCAACAATTTTTCCTGTCTGTCCCACTTGCATGTCGTTGGGAACAAAACCGGCATCCACGGCTGCTCTTGAAGCTCCAATTGCGGCGCCAAGCTTGTCGGCGACTTTTTCCAATAGCGCAAAATTTTCACCGTTCTGCATACCGCGACCGCCGGATATTACAATTGAAGCCGAGGTAAGTTCAGGCCTTTCGGACTGAGACAGCTCTTCTCCGACAAACTTCGACAGGTCCTGCTCTGCCACTGAAGCGGAGCTTTCGATAGTGCCTGTTCCGCCCTCACCTGCTTCATCAAAAGCTGTAGTACGAACGGTTATAACCTTGATCTCATCTTCTGACTGAACAGTTGCGATCGCGTTTCCCGCATAGATAGGCCGCACAAAAGTATTGTCTGAATTAACTGCTGTAATGTCAGAAATCTGTCCGACGTCCAGCAATGCCGCAACGCGGGGCATCAGGTTTTTACCAGTGGTCGAAGCTGCGGCAAGCACGTGAGTGTAATTTTTGCCGACTTCAGCGACCACTGGCGCAACACTTTCCGCTAATTGATGCTCGTGAGCCGGATTGTCTGCAACAATCACTTTGGCTGCGCCCAGGGCAGCAGCGGCGGCGCTGGCGACTTCCTGGCAGCCTGAGCCAACCACCAGCACATCAATCGAGTCAGCAATCTGCAAGCCCGCTGTAATCGCACAGAGCGTGCCACTCTTCAGGGTACGGTTATCATGTTCTGCTACAATCAATACACTCATTGGTTTCCCCTTAAATAACCTTCGCTTCGCTTTTCAGCTTCCCGATCAATTCGTCTACTGATTCGACCTTGATCCCGGCAGTGCGTTCTGCTGGCGGTTCAACGCTCAGGGTTTTGATCTTACTTTCGACCGACACACCAAGATCCGCCGGGCTCACGGTATCAATGGGCTTTTTCTTGGCCTTCATGATATTGGGCAGAGACGCGTAGCGAGGCTCATTCAAGCGCAGATCGGTTGTCACGATAGCCGGCAGTTTCAGTTCCACAGTCTGTTCGCCACCGTCGATTTCCCGTGTTACCACGATATTGCCATCGCCAACCTCAGCCTTACAGGCGAATGTACCCTGCGGCATATTGGTCAATGCTCCGAGCATCTGGCCAACCTGGTTGTTGTCTGCATCAATGGACTGCTTACCCAGAATTACCAGGTCCACACTCTCCTTTTCGACAATCGCCTTTAGAATCTTTGCAACACTTAGCGGCTGCGCCTCCTGGTCAGTTTCAACCAGAATACCCCGGTCGGCGCCAAGCGCCAGCGAAGTGCGAATCTGCTCCTGGGATGCGGAGGTACCGATCGAAACTACGATGATTTCGTCCGCCTTGCCCTGCTCCTTAAGACGAACAGCCTCTTCTACGGCTATCTCGCAAAATGGATTGATAGCCATTTTGGCATTTGCCAGCTCTACACCACTATTGTCCGACTTAACCCGGACCTTAACGTACGCGTCCACAACGCGCTTTACTGCCACAAGAACCTTCATGGATTCTCCGTAACTAAGCTTTAATTGAAGCTTGAATTGAATGGATTATCTGACCTCCGCGCTGCTTCCATGAGCCTGGAGGTCCCGAAAAAAGGCGCATATATTGCCGCTTTTACTCTCACAGGTCAACCAGGCCGCTTACGCTTTCGGCACTTCAGGGATCAACATTGCCCAGTTCAAAAAACTGTCCGGCACTCCAGATCCCCAGCTTGATTTTCTGTTGCTCCTGACGGGATTCTGCCAGGTCGACCAGCTGGTAGAAAACACTGCGAGACAGCAAGGCAAACAATCCGTTCCTCACATGCACGGTTGGATGTGGTTCGTCCGAGCCAGTGCTATACCCAACCGTTAAATAGTGCTGCTCATCAACCAGCACCCGTTGATCTGTGTTGAGAGTAAAAAGCACCTGCTGATCTGTACCGTTGCCGGTAATTTCAACCGTTCGTGCAACATAGGGACAGTCATCAACCTGGATTCCTACTTTCTCAACAGGAGTTACCAGGTAATACCTTTCATCTTCTCGTTTCAATACCGAGGAAAAAAGTTTAACCAATGCGTCACGGCGAACAGGTCGACCCTCATGATACCAGGTACCATCACGGGCAATTCGCATATCCAATTCCCCGCAGTAAGGCGGATTCCAGAGGTGTACGGGTGCCTCGCCGGGCTGCTTGATATGTTTCGACAGCGCTAGCGGATCTACCCGCCCCTCATGTTCCTGAGATTTTTGAACAGAACCTTCCGCACCAGTAATGCTGGCTTCATCGCGCGAATCAGACACGCCTACTCCATTGACAGACCGGAATGATCCACCATGATATTGCGCTCGACGATGCAATGAAAGCCATGTCCACTTGCAGATCGATACGGGTTACTTACCTGACGGCAGCAACATTCAACTCGTCTGAAGGCTGGAGTGCTTATACAATGCATTGTTTAACCCGGTTGCCAGCTTTGACTGATTCAAGGCTGATCCGGCCATTAGACAATAAGCATCTGGTCTCAAGAACGTGCATGCCTGAAATTATCCCCGCCGAAGCCTATCGAGATGTGTTGTTAAACAATACACCATTGATTGATACCAGGGCGCCCATCGAATTCAGCAAAGGCAGCTTTCCAGCCGCGGTAAACCTCCCATTGCTGGATGACGATGAACGCCAACAGGTGGGCTTAAGGTTTCGTGAGGCTGGGCAACAGGCAGCTATCCAGCTGGGTGAACAACTGATTAGTGGTGAACTCCGGCAGCAAAGACTTGATCAATGGGTAGGCTTTGTCCGTCAGCACCCCGATGCCCTGCTGTTCTGTTTTCGCGGAGGACTGCGTTCCCGAACTACTCAGGCATGGCTGGCGGACGCCGGTATTGAGATCCCTCGAATTGCCGGCGGCTACAAATCCATGCGTCGCTATTTGCTAAACACACTAGGCGAGGCATGCATCTCCTGTGATTTTCTACTGGTTGCCGGTAAAACCGGTTGCGCCAAAACCAGGCTACTGAACCAACTATCGCCAAGCATTGATCTGGAAGGCCTGGCAAACCACCGGGGTTCAGCGTTTGGTCGCCGCGTCAAGCCACAGCCTGGCCAGATCAATTTCGAGATTTCCCTGGCCATTGCTTTTTTACGCCTTCCATTCGAGCAGTACAGCCGAGTGATTCTGGAAGATGAAAGCCACGCTATCGGCAGCCTGTCACTGCCGGTAGACTTGTTCACCCGCATGAAGCAGTCTCCGGTGGCCGTTATTGAAGAATCTTTAGCCTTTCGAGTCGAAACGGTATTGCGAGCTTATATTGAAATGAACTTCAGTGACTTCTCTCAGGAAGACCCGTCAAACGCGGAAACCAGGTTTAGTGAATACCTATTGGGAAGCCTGCAGCGAATACAACGCCGACTCGGGTCGGAACTGTATAGTAGCCTGCAGCGAGACCTGACGGAGGCATTACGTCAACATTTCCAAAACCATGACAGTAGCTACCACCAGGTCTGGATCGAGAAGCTGCTGCGGCACTATTACGACCCTATGTATGAATATCAACTGGAGAAGAAGCAACACCGCATCGTGTTCAGAGGCAATAGTGAGGAATTTCTGTTCTGGGCTTCACGATTGGACTATAGCAAAGATTAGCCCTTGAAAATGATCACCCGATTCAACATAGACTCGCTGCAAGACTTTTTTACCGATGAATACACTATTCTGGTTCCAAACCAGCGAATTCGAGATGCCCTGCTTTGTAGTTACGCAGAATACTCCAGCGCTGAATGCTGGTTAACCCCGGACATCAATGCCATTGATATCTGGCTGAAAAACCAATGGCAAAGTCTGGCAAGCAAGGGCCAATCACCTTTTTTCGGATTGAAACTGTTAGACAGCCTGGAAGAATCCCTGCTATGGGTAGATATCGTTGAACAGGACCAGCAGGATACTGCCCTTCTCAACATCGAGGAAACAGCCGCGTCTGCGCAACAGGCCTACCAACTGTATCGACTCTGGCTAGACGACGGTAGCGACCCGCAGAATACTCCTTCCGCTTCCGGCATTGCGGAACTGAAACTTTTTGCCAAATGGTGCCGACTTTTTAGCAAGCACTGTCAGGACCAACAACTGATCAGCCTGGCAGACGCGACTCACCTGCTAATCCAGGAGTTTTCCAGAGGTTCTATCGAATTTCCGGACAACATTGTAGCGCTTAATTTTTATCAGCCACCTCCGCTTTATCTTAAGCTTCTGCAGATTCTGATGTCAGATTGGGACACGCACTACATACAAACTGCTGATCAGGGCAGTAATCCTGCAGTTGTTTGTCACACCTTTCCTGATAGCGAATCTGAAATCCGTGCGTGCATACAATGGGCTGAACAACTGTTGACCAATCAACCTAACGCACACATCGCGATAATCGTTGCCGATGAACACAAGAGTCAGTTCCTTACCGAGCGCCTGTTGAGGGACACCTTCAATCCTGTCGCCTTTGCAAATCTGGATGCTGATCGAGCGCTAGTCAACGGCATATCTTTTAACAGCGCTATTTTGGAACACAAACTTATCAGCGATGCGATGCTGCTGCTGAATCTGGCCAATCCAGTTCAGAACAGTGCAGATTTCTGTCATCTTCTGCAGTCACCGAACCTGCTGGGTTACTCGGAGGAACTGGAGGCGCGGATTAAACTGGAACACTATATTCGGGAAAACCTCGGCACCCGCTGTAATACTTCCCAGCTGCTGCAGATCATGAGCAGGGAAAAAAACCCTTACTACTGTCCAATACTGAAACAAGTTTTACTGGAACTGATCAACCAGACCCGTGCCCAAAGGGCCGGATTAATGCCCGGCGAGTGGGTACAACTGTTTAGCGAACAGTTGAAGATGCTGGGCTGGCCTGCTCTCCACCCCAGCCACACAAAAGCACACCAGGCTCTGCTGACTAGCTGGCAGAAGGTTATTGATTGCTTTTCAAATCACCAGCCAGCGGCTGGCAGAATTATTCGCAGCACAGCATTGTCCAGATTACGCGGACTGTGCCAGAAAACCGTTGTTCCACTTCCCTTTGATCCAAACAAAGCCATCTCGCTCTACCGACTAACCGATGCAACGGGACTGGAATTCAGTCACACCTGGTTCCTCGGCTTCAGTGATCAGTTCCAGCCGGAACCACCCAGTCCTTCTCCCTTTCTGGCCCACAAACTGCAGCGGCAAGCCGGCATCCCCGGGAGTCACAGTGAAGTTCAGCTACAACTGGCGGAGGCTGCGTTTAAAATAATTAGTCATTCCACTAACGGAGAGCTTCATGCCAGCTATCACCTTGCCGACGGAGATGAGAATTTTCGACCCAGCAGCCTGATCGAAGGATTCCAGGATACCGTTGAACCTGCGGGCGCCCATCAGCCATTGAACAGCCTGGCGAACTCAAATTTTGAGAGCTTGAAACTGGGACTTTTTAATGATGAGCAAGCCGTAGAGTTGCACAACAACGAGCGACCAGGCGGCGGACAACTCATACTCAGCGATCAGTCACGTTGCCCGTTTCGGGCATTCGCCAATCACAGATTGCAGTCACGAGAGCTCGAACATTTCACCAACGGGCTCAGTGCAAGGAACCGCGGAACCGCTATCCATATCGCACTGGAGAATCTTTTTTCAAGGATCACCGACTCCCGGCAACTCAATCAGTTGTCAGCCATGCAGGTCCATGACCTGGTGTCACAGTGCTCTGAAATAGCCACCGACTATCTTTCCCAAAGAAGACCCGACCTGATGACGCCCCGATTCGAGGCTATCGAGCGACAACGAATTCACCGGCTACTTGATGACTACCTGGTACTGGAAAAACAACGCAAGGATTACCAGGTGTTAGATACTGAAAAATCGCTAAGCTGGCAACGCAATTCACTACAGATAAATCTCAAAATCGATCGCATTGACCGGCTCGAGAATCAAAGCCTGGCTATCATCGACTACAAAACCGGCAAGTATGTGCCGGCAGTCAGCAGACTGACCGATGAGCGTCCGGATAACCTGCAATTACCACTCTACTTCTGCGCTGTTTCTGAGAGCCTTGCAGAGACAGCTGATTCTCTCGTTATCGCTCAAATCAGCACCGGGAATGTCCAGTTCCACGGACTGGCCAAGGAAGAAAACTTTCACCTCGACGTAAAGTCGGTCAGCAGTCGCAGGGAATTCGACTCTGATTGGTCGGCGTTGACTACCGACTGGCAAACTAAAATAGATGATCTGGCAAATGAATTTGTCCATGGTGTGGCGCGGGTAGACCCGGCTAACGGCAAAAAAACCTGTGACACATGCAAGCTGCAACCATTGTGCAGGATCAGACAAATAGAGCCACTACAGCAGTATGCAGATGGCGACGAGGACTACCATTGATGGGCGCGCTACCTGATCAGCAGCATCGCGAATTGGCACTGGATGTCGACGGCTCGTTTATCGTGCAAGCACCCGCCGGCTCCGGGAAGACCGAACTGCTCAGTTTGCGTTACCTCAGTCTGCTCAGCATTTGCGACGAGCCCGAAGAAGTGCTAGCCATAACATTTACCCGCAAAGCAGCAAGCGAAATGAAGGATCGGATCATCAGGGCCTTGCAAAGCGCTGCTGTTGCCGGACCCGCACCGGTATTCGACAGTCCGTTGGAAAAACACCGCTACAAGATAGCTCATGCTGCGTTGCAGCGGGCCGAACAATGTCACTGGAATATCCTTAAGAATCCTGGCCGACTTAAAATACAGACCATCGACAGTTTTTGTTTCAACCTGGCCAGTCGCATCCCCCTGCTCTCTCAACTTGGCAGTTCTCCCAACGTTAGCGATGATGTTCAGCTCTGTTTTGATCTGGCGATTTCCAACACCCTGGCAGCTTTAAACGACGATGGGGAGCTTGCCGCTGATATCGAGCAACTTTTGACTCATCTGGATAACGATGTGTCCCTTGTTGAAAAGTTACTCAGCAAGCTGCTAAGAAACCGTGATCAATGGCTGCTTTATGTTCTCGACATCCCTTCGACCAAGGGTATCGATAAAGAGTATTTACAGTTCTCACTGGAAGAACTGATTCGGGAATCGCTCGAAGAAGTGCATGAACAACTGGCCGAGCACCAGGACGAACTGGTTGTACTCCTGAACCATGCCGCCAGCCATTTACCCCAAACCCATCACCGCTTTATCGAGGACTATCAACCACTGTCAACGTTACCTGATTGCGAGCCCGATTCAATAGCCTACTGGTTGCTGCTGGAAGCCATCCTTTTAACCAAAACGGATGCCAGTTGGCGATCCAGGATCGATAAGCGAGATGGTTTTCCGAGCTCGGTGGAAAGCGATAAGCAACTGACCGCGATTTGCAAACAGCGTAAAGTGCAGTGGGCCGCCCTGTTGGAACAGCTATTGGAACAACAGGAGCTCAGACAGGCACTTGCTTATCTGAGACTGTTACCGAATCCAGCACTGGAAGAGAAGCAATGGGATTTCCTGACAGCCCTGGCGAGGATTCTTCGTAATCTCAGTGCGCAATTACAACTGTCCTTCCGAAACCTGAAGCTCGTTGATCACGTTCAGGTCTCGGCAGCCGCTCTCGAAGCGCTGGGCTCTGAACAAGAACCAACCGATCTGGCACTGGCACTGGATCACCGAATTAAGCATATCCTGGTTGACGAGTTTCAAGACACGTCGAAAATGCAAAGCGATCTGCTTCGGCAACTGACTGCGGGCTGGGAACCTGACGATGGCCGCACCTTGTTCCTGGTGGGCGATGCCATGCAATCGGTTTACGGTTTTCGCAACGCCAATGTCGGAATTTACCTCAACGTCAGGGAAGAAGGAATCGGCCATGTACAGCTGCATCCGCTGGTGCTGCAAAGCAACTTCCGTTCACAGTCCAATATAGTGCAATGGGTAAATGACGTTTTCAGCGAAATCTTTCCTGCCCGGGCAAATTCATCGCGCGGGGCTGTTCCCTATACCCGGTCAATCGCTCACAACTCGGCCATCGCAGATCAGGGAGTGACCACAGAACTGATCAGTTGTGAGCAGGACGAGAAACCCCTGGCGCTAAGGGTAGAAGCCAGACGAATCGCTGTTCGCGTTCAAATGCTGCAACATGACGACCCCGACGCCTCAATAGCGATACTTGTCAGAAACCGTTCACATCTTTCCGAACTGATACCGGAACTGCGAGAGGCCGGAATTCGCTGGCAGGCTACTGATATCGACAAACTGGATAGTCTGCCGGTCATCGATGACCTGCAAAGCCTGACTCGCGCAATCATTAACCTCGGTGACAGAATCGCCTGGCTAGCTATATTGCGTGCCCCCTGGTGCGGCCTGTCCCTGGCAGACCTGCATGCTCTGGCTGCGGCGGCCGAAGACGGAACCATTTGGTCTGCGCTACAGAAGGCGCTGGAAATACCGGAGCTGACTGCAGACGGTCTGGCACGGCTTGCCGATTTCTCCAGGGTGCTCAGCTATGCACTGGCCATGCATAATCAATACAGCCTGCACCAGGTAATTGAGTCCGCCTGGACATTGTTACGTGGAGCGGCACTGGCGAAAAATGAGGCAGAGCAGGATAGCGTTGCGTATTACCTGGAGCTGCTGAGAAAGCATGAAAGCGGTGGTACTGTGCGGGACTACCATGATTTCGCTGATAAGGTGGCCACTGCTTTCATTCCGTCCCAAGCTCGCGCTGATGAAACCAGCGCAGTGCACCTGTTGACCATGCACAAAGCCAAAGGACTGGAGTTTGATCATGTGATTCTGCCAGCTCTCGGCGCCGACTCCCGCAGCAGCGACAAGTCACTGCTGCAGTGGCACGAACGGCTCAATCAACACGGCGAACCCAGGCTCTTCATCGCAGCCCTTTCACCCTCCGGAGCCGATGACGACCCCCTTTACAATTTGTTGCGGTTCGAAGAAAAACGAAAAGCTGAATTCGAAGACGTGCGGCTCCTCTACATCGCCACCACCAGAGCCCGCAAAACAGCACACCTTACTTCAGTACTGGTCAGGAACAAAGCTGGTGAGGCAACACCCAGGAAAGGAAGCCTGCTCCAGTACATCTGGCCGCGACTCCAGGAGCTGGGCAATCAGCACAGCCAGATTCTGGCGTTAGAACAATTAGACGAAACGCTCCAACCTGCTCAGACACCAGCACAGCATTCCCATGGGCTGTCGGTGGTAACACCTGTTCAACGCTTCACAACACCATTGAGACTTTCTGAAGAAGAGCTGGGCTTTATCGAACCTGGTTTGCCAGATGACAACGAGCTTTCCGCTGAGGCGCAAGACGATGGCCCTCAGGATGATGAGGAGCGAGAGCTAAAGGCAAAGATCGGCACACTGATTCACCAGGCACTGGAGAATCTGGTCGCATATCCTCAATTGCTCAACGAAAAAACGTCCATGGCTAATCTACAAAGCTACTGGCGACGCCAGCTTGAACCTTTGATTTTCGACCCTGCAGTGCTCGATGATACGCTGAACTCAATACAGTCGACCCTGAGAAAATGCCTGGATGACAACCAGTGTGCATGGCTGTTCGAGTCTGGCCTGCAAGACAGCAGGACCGAAGCAGCCATTAGCAGAACAGTCGCCGGCCGGCTTCAGCACTTTATTGTAGACAGAACTTTTATAGATAGCGAAGGAACGCGCTGGATTATCGATTACAAAACGACAAGCCCTGACAACGGCATCGATATTGATGCATTCATCGACCAGCAATGCCGGTTACATACCGATCAGTTATTAATTTATAGAGAACTATTCGAACAGATGGAACCAAGACCAGTGCGAACCGCCCTGCTCTTTACCAGCTTACCGAGACTGATTGAAATCCAATGAAGACAATTTATAAATCGGCATCGTCAATAGCAAAAATACCGGCAGCGTTCCGCAGATATCCCTTGTAGTCCATCCCGTAGCCAAACAGGTAATGGTCGGCAGCCTGCAGTCCGACAAAATCCGCCTTGATCGGTGCGGACTTTCGGTCGTGCTGTTTATCGATCAATACCGCACAGTAAACTTCGGCGCTTCCCTGGTCAAGGCAAAACTTGCGCACCTGAAACAAAGTCTCTCCCTCGTCGAGAATATCATCCACCAGCACTACAATCCGGTTCTGCAAATCCAGGGTCGGTCTGCTTTTCCATTGTAGATCTGCCCCACTGGTTTGATCTCGGTAGCGGGTAGCGTGCAGATAATCAAGCTGCAGTACGAATGGCAGACGTGCTGCCAGCTTGCCGGTCACAATAAGACCGCCCTGCATGACGCACATGAGAATTGGATTGGTATCCGCCAGTTGCTTGCTAATCGCACCAGCCATACGGTCCAGTGCGGATTCCACTTCCACCTCGCTGTAAAGACAACGGGATCGGGCCCAGACCTCCTTTATCTGTTCAGGGGTCAAGCGCACTGCTCCGTGCCTTCAGGAAGATTCGCAACCAGCTGCTGGATACCATCCAGCGTAGTGGTTGGGAACGCAAAATCTGCATCGTGGGAATGGACAATCTCGATAATTTTGAGCAGTACATCCTGTTTGATCTCATGAAACTTTACCCAATTGGTAGTCCGGGTAAAGCTATAAACGAAGAAATCCAGGGACGATGTCGCATACTTATTGAAGTTGACAATTAAGGTCTGGGATTTGTCGATTTCCTTGTGGTTCTGCAGCATTTCTTTCACGTCTCGTATTATCCCGTCCATCTTGTCGGCGTCGGCATAGCGGATACCGATGTTTTCGTAGATCCTACGATTTGTCATACGTGACGGATTTTCCAGCGCCAGCGTGGTAAACACCGAGTTAGGAATATACAGGGGTCGTTTGTCGAAGGTACGCACAATGGTCAGTCGCCAGCCAATATTTTCGACGGTTCCTTCTATTTCCCGATCAGGCGATCGTATCCAGTCGCCGATGTCAAACGGACGATCCAGATAGATCATCAAGCCGCCGAAGAAATTGGAAAGCAGATCCTGGGCAGCAAAACCGATGGCCAGTCCCCCAACGCCGCCTGCAGCGAGCAGCGCGGTAATTTCGATCCCGAGCGTAGGCAAAGCAATCAGTGCGGCCGAGATCACGACAGAAAGCCTTAACAGCTTGGCCAAGGCAGTTATCGTGGTTGCATCCAGCTTACCGGAATCAGACGGACTGGTTTTCAGCTCTGCAAGCTTGGCGGTTTCCGCCTGTGACACAAAACGGCTGGCAAAAAACATCGCCAGCAGAATAACAGTAAGCTGGCGAACCAGATCGATATTGCGTTCCGACAGGATCGCAGTTTCGATATTGTTATTGGCTGCATCAGCGGCGAAACACAAACCCATGATCAGGATAAACCAACTGACAGCAGGCCGGGCAGCGTTAAAGAGCGCATCATCCCAGATGTTGGCAGTACGTTGAAAATGTCGCCCAAGAGTTTTAAGCACACGCAGAGCGATGGAACGGATCACCAGCGTCAGGAAGACGATCACAAAGATCTGCCAGCCCCAGCCAAGATCCTGCATACTCTGAATACCGAATAAATCGTTTAACAAGTCTTCCACGCTATTCTCCCGTAGACACCAATTCGCCGATTAGTGTGCTGGCGCGCTGCCACTGTTCAGTCTTTCTGAGATGATCACGACTTTGCCTGTTCCTGCCCTGCAAGGCGATCAGTTTGTCGCTGGAAGCATAAGCACTGGAATCCAGCCAGTCGATTACTTCAAGTGCTTGCGGTCGATTGTTGCACACCAGGATCATATCGCAGCCAGCCTGCAGTGCCAGTTCGGCTCGCTGCACCACACCACCCGCCGATTCGGCGGCCGCCATAGTCAAATCATCACTGAAAATAACCCCGGAATAACCCAGTTGTTGTCGCAGAATGTCCTGTAGCCAGACTTGTGAAAGCGCAGCACAATGCCGGTCCACCTGCGGATAAACCACGTGCCCAGGCATGATAGCATCAAGGTCATCGGTACAACGGACAAAAGGCAATAAATCAGCTGCCAGCAATTGCTCCAGTGAGCGGTCGTCCACCGGCAACTCTACATGCGAGTCTTCTATCACAGAACCATGGCCCGGGAAATGCTTGCCAGTAGCCTTCATACCGGCCTCGTGCATTCCTGCCACGAAGGCCTGAGCCAGCTCCACAACAGCTGTCGGACGATCAGAGAATGCACGGTCAGCGATGATGCGGCTATCACTGCGGTAAAGGTCGAGGACCGGAGCAAAGCTGATATCCAGACCGCAGCTCAACACTTCTGCTGCCATCAACCAGCCACAGGCACTAGCGAGTTTGACTGCCTGTTCAGGCTCCCGGTCATAAGCTTCACCAAAAACATGCATCGGCGGTAAGCGGGTGAAATCCTGTTGAAATCGCTGCACCCGGCCGCCTTCCTGATCCACCGCCAGCAACAGATTTTCGTTACATTCCCTGATCGATTCAACCAGCTCCTGCAGTTGCGACAGCGAGGAATAATTGCGCCCGTAAAGGCCGAGGATAACACCACCCACTTGAGGGTGCACAAGGACTTCCCGATCCTCACTGCTTAACTGTAAGCCCTGCACATCGAGCATCAGGACGCCCAGTTTTTCATGTCCGCTCATGGTTTTTCTGTTTCCCACACTTCAGTTACATCAATTATCACAGATGCCGAAGCCAGATCAAAACAACAGTACCCAGCAAAATTTTTTCCTTGATTCAGAGTGGACAACAGGCGTATAAGTTCCTATAGCCCGGCATGGAGCCGGCTGTTGTTTTGAGGAGTGTTACCGAGGAGTTTTATACAGGAATTTGTCGACGCAAACTATTGCGCCACTTGCACCGCAGCCCACCGACAGGAGTGTGGATAATGAATCATCTGGCAGCTGAAATTTCGGCCTGGTACCAGGACCTGGCGTCCGGTTCAATTTTCGAAGTGGTGGCTATAGATGAGGAAAGCGGGACCATCGAATACCAGCATGTCGATGGCGAGGTGGGTGAGTACGATCTGGCAACCTGGCAGCAGCTCCCTCTCCTGCCCGCCGAGGCTCCCGAAGACTGGCGCACCCCTTACGAACTCAATAAAGAAGATGGTATTTACAACGATCAGCCCATGGTTCCTGAAAACTGGTCAGGCCCACTGGCAGAAGTTGAACCCGACCTGTTCGACCTTGGCGATGATTTTCAGCTGATGTAGTCCCCAGCCTCCAGTTGCTGGCACGATAAAGATATTTGTTGAGCGGCAGATAACTGTATATAATTACAGTTATACACTTATCCTGGTGCCACGAGATGATTAAACTGACCTCCAGACAGGAAGAGATACTGGATTTCATTAAGGAATACCTCAGCGAAACCGGATTTCCACCTACCCGCTCGGAAATCGCGGAGAAAATGGGCTTCAAATCGCCCAATGCCGCAGAAGAACATCTGCGGGCGCTGGCCCGCAAAGGTGCGATCGAAATGCTGCCGGGAACTTCGAGAGGCATTCGTCTGCCCATCAGTGAGCAGCTTGGTCTACCCATCATCGGACAGGTTGCAGCCGGCAGCCCTATCCTGGCCGAAGAATCAATTGCCGATTACTGCAACATCCCGCCAGACATGTTTACCCCCAGTGCTGATTACCTGCTGACAGTTAAAGGCACCAGTATGGTTGACGCTGGC
>Ga0209578_10000216_pt1 | contig 98212 bp, 92 predicted proteins | sample tdAd472_FD_187127 | JGI IMG/M metagenome (GOLD analysis project Ga0209578, IMG submission 187127) | Marine sediment microbial communities from the Atlantic coast under amendment with organic carbon and nitrate - tdAd47.2 (SPAdes)... | ecosystem: Environmental > Aquatic > Marine > Coastal >...
ATCGCCAGGAGTAAAATTGTAAGCCTTTGATAAATCTGCATACTTTTTAGATATCACCAAGTAGCGATTGAAAATCATTCTCAATTGCGGAAGATAGGGACGCGCCACCCCCCTGTCAAGACCGCCAGCACCCGCCATCCCCGAAGCGGGCGCCGGATCGATGGAAAAGCCGCCGATGGAAAAGATGCAAAGCCGCTGTCGCCGCCCGCAACCCAGGGGTGGGGCGCTGCCGGCTTTGCGGATGCCACGAAGCAAGAAACGACGCCGGCCGTCAGAAATCTCTGTGGTGCTGGTTGGGTTTTTTCAGACTACTCGCTGACAACCAAATTCTCGGCTGCCGACCGGCCATTCTTGCCGGGGGCAAGTTCGTACTCAACCCGCTGCCCTTCGTTTAACGTATTCAAACCGGCGCGTTGCACAGCTGAAATATGCACGAACACATCGCCCGAACCGTCCTCCGGCTGGATAAAACCAAAGCCTTTGGCCGGGTTAAACCACTTCACCGTTCCTACTGACATACCCGTTTCACTCCAAATCGTAAGCTAGCATCCCAACAGGCCCCTGCCCTTCTTGAGGGCCGGCGCCATACAAGGGACGCATATCTTACCGCAGCGGGGGCCTTTCGGAAAGGCTTGGCGAAATGGTGCCGCGTGGGTGACTCGAACACCCGACCCCAGCATTACGAATGCTGTGCTCTACCAACTGAGCTAACGCGGCAAGTGCGGCGAAGGTAGCCTTCGGCCGGGCCCCCGTCAACGGTTTGGGATTTCGCTACTTTCCCTAGAAAACCAATGGGTTCGCCCGGAAATCGGGGGCTGCGGCCCCGCCTTGGCGCCGGGGCCGCCGGGCCCTGGCGAACGCCATTGAAAGCCGTCAAACGTGTCGCAATTCGCGCAGACCGGCGCCCATGCCGCGGCGATCGCGCCGCAATGCCCGCAGATCCAGAGATTGTCCGCCGGCGCCGCGGCGGCGCGCGCCTGCCATTGCGCGATGGCCGCTTCGCCCCCTCCTTCGCCCGCTTCCAGTTCCGCCATTTGGCGAAAGGCGCGCGCCGACGGCAACGTGGCGATCGCATCCGCCAGGTGGCTTCTTGCCTGGCCCCAAATTTTTGCCTTCAAGGCCGCTTCGGCAACGGCGAGATGGCTTTCCGGGTGGCGGGGCGAAAGCCGCGCCAGATTTTCGATCTTTTGCAATCGCCCCAGCGCGTCCTTCGGCGCCGCTATTTCCAGATAGGCCGCGGCAAGGTCCGGGTGCGGGCTTTCTTTCCACGCCTTTTCAATGGCCTTCTCGGCGCGCGGCACGTCGCCCGCCTCGGCCATATGCCGCGCATAACAAATCGCTGCCGGGCCAAAACCGGGAACAAGTTTCCACGCGTCCTGCGCAAAACGCCGCGCCGCCGCCGCCTGGCCATCCGCCTTCGAAAGGGCGCTTTGCCGAAGCAAAAGCACCGCGCGGCGGCGTTTGCCCTCGGCCGCCGGAAGGACGCGCTGGCGGACCGCCTCGCGAAGGGTTGCTTCGGCGTCCTCTAATTTTCCGGCGCGCAATTCGCGCTCGAACAGCGCCTGCACGACCCAGGGGGTTTTCGGATGAAGCGCGTAGGCCCGCTTCGCAAGCCTGAGCGCGTTTGCTTCATCGCCATCGCGCAAGGCCTGCATGAAAAGGCCCCGGATGCCAAGAAACGCCATCTCCGGATGGTGCAGCATCGATTCGAAATAATTTGCCGCGGCCCCCTCGTCGCCCTGCAATTGCGCGGCCTGGGCCGAAAGCAGCATCGTCAGCGGCGGGTTGTGCAACAGCCCCTCGGCGCGGCGCGCAAGACGGCCGGCCTCGTCCCCATCCCCCGCGGCCACCGCCACCAAGCCTTGGGTGAGCGCCTGATAGCCGCGACGGCGGCGGTTTTCGCGAAAGGCAACGGCGATACGACGGGGCGACGTGACGAGGTAGCGCCACAGCCGGTCGAGGAAGACCGCCGCAAACACCCCCACAAGGGCGAGGACGACAAGAAAGCCGACGGACGTATGCAGCCGCCAATCGCCGAAGGTTACCCGGACGGTGCCGGGATGCTCGGCAAACCACGCCGCCAGAAGGACGAGCCCCGAAAGAATTAGAAAAAACGCGAAGGCGCGGATCATCGCGGCGAATCCGAAGGCGTCTCCCCAACCGAAAAAGCCTGGCGCCGAAGCTGACGAATGGCGGCTTGCGCGGCCAGGCGGGCCTGGGCGTCCCGAAGCCAAGGGGCCGCCGCTTTTGCAGCGGGCGCCTCGATTTTTTCCAGAAGGGCGACGGCGCGTGCAAGGTCGCCGGAACGAAGCGCCTGTTCCGCCCGCGCAAGCACCGCTTCCAGGCTATTCCCCGCCACATCGCCGGTACGCCGGATCGTCAGAAAGCCGGCAAGATTGGCCAGCAGGCGCTCTTGCCAGCCGACATCGGCCTTTTGCCAGCGGGTTTCGAGGACGGCTGCCGCCATCCCGTCAAAATCCGCGCGCAGCATCGGCAACGTTGGGATGCCTTGATCCGCATAAGCGGAAAGGGGCGCCACCGCCGCCACCACGGCCGGGTCACCGCCCGCCACCGCCAAAAGAGCGGTCAGGCGATCGCGAAAGGGGCCATATTCCATGATCCCCTCGCGCAGCGCCTCGATGGCGCGAAGATGCGGGCTTTCCGGGTCCGGCCTTTTTGGCGCGTCGGTAAGATCGGCCAGGCGCTTAGACAATGTGCCAAGCTCGCTTTGCAGCCTTTCGATCTCCGGCGCGAACGCCGCCCCATCGCCCTCGCCAATCTCCGAAGCCCTTTTTTCGAGAACGGCAAGGCGGCTATCGAGGGAGGCGATGTTCGCCTCGATCGCGTTTAATTTCGCCGTCGAACTTTCCGGCGCCTGCAAGAGCGCGGCGAGGGTTTCTTCCAACGCGGCAATCCGCGAAGAAAAAACTTCCGTCTCGGCCTCCGGCGCCGTCATTTTTTTTAAAAAAGCGATGCCTTGCACAGGCGGAAAGAAAACGAGCAGTGCCACGCCGCCCGCCACCAATAAAAAAAGGGCAAGCCAAAGAAGCGGGCCTTTTTTTCTCCCAAAAGCCGGCTTTTTTTCGGTCTCTGCGGTTTCCGGATCGTTCATCGGTTTCGGCTCGTCTTTCCCAGCATCCGTTTGCTTAAAGTCTTTCAAGCGCCTGCAGCAGGGAACCCTCATCCGGATGCGCGGCGATGCGAAGCGATTGCCATTGAATGGCGTCGGCCGCCTTGGCCACGGCAGCGCTAAGACAAAGGGCCGTGATGCGCTTGCATTCCGGTGCAAACCCCGCCTCGCCGACCAGCCTAACAAAGGTGGCCGCCGTCCGGGGAGAGAAAAAAAGGACGACGCCGACCTCGCCCTTGCGAAGGGCGGCGGCGGTGGCGGCGGAAAATTCCTGGGTGGGGAGCGCCTCATAGAGCACTTCGCGCCGCACGTCATAGCCGCGCTCCGCCAAGGCGCCAGCCAAATCCCCGGCAACGGTCTTGCCGGCCGCATGGAGCAGCGCGCCCGCCTTCCGGTCCACCTTTTCGGCAACGAGGTCGGCAAGCGCCCGCGTGTCCCCGGCCGCTGGGTAGACGTTTTCAAAGGCCAAAGCCTGCGCTTCGGCCGCCGTCTTTGTGCCGACGGCATAGACCGGAAGGGTCCGCTCTGCCGTGGCGGTCGCCAAGGCCCTGGCGCCGTTCGCGCTGGTCAGAAGAAAGGCCTGCACGCTTTCCAGCGAAAGCCGAACGCCCGCAAGGGGGCGAATGGTCAACATCGGCTCAAGGAGACACGCCCTTCCTTTCGCCTGAAGGCGGGCCGCCAGCGCTTCGGAATCCTGCCTGGGACGCGTCAAAAGAACGTACATCGCGTTATCCAAGCTTGGCGAAAAATTCCGGGCCGGCGCGATCGCGAAGTTCCCGGCCCGCGTCGCGGCCCATCGCCTCGGCATCCGCGACCGGGCCCCGGCGTTCCGCGTCGAAACGTAGCGAGCCGTCCGGCAGGGCCACCATCGCGCGGAAAAACATTTCCGCCTCGCCCTGAAACTCCGCAAGCGCGGCGATGGGCGTTTGACAAGATCCATCGAGGACGTCCAGGGCCGCCCGCTCCGCCATTACGCAATGGCCGGTTTTGCTATCGAAAATCGGCTCGAGAATTTCCTGAAGGCCAGCGTCTTTTGCCCGGCATTCGATTCCAATCGCCCCTTGCGCCGCGGCGGGCAAAAACATCTCGGGCGCGAGCACGGCGGTCGCATGCTCCGCAAGATCAAGGCGCTTCAACCCGGCCATGGCAAGCAACATGGCGTCCGCCTCGCCTTCCGAAAGCTTGCGAAGGCGGGTTTCCACATTGCCGCGTATGGGCGCGACCCGAAGATCGGGCCGAAGGTTCAAGACCTGCGCCTGACGACGAAGCGACGACGTTGCCACGCGGGCCGCCTCCGGCAAATCCGCAAAGCTTGCATAGCGGCTGGAAAGAAAGGCATCCCGCGGGTCTTCCCGCGGAAGGCAGCCGGCAATCGCCAGCCCGTCCGGAAGCCAGGTCGGCACGTCCTTCATCGAGTGGACGGCCAGATCGATCGCATCCGCCAACAAGGCCTCTTCAATCTCTTTCGTGAAGAGGCCCTTCCCGCCCACTTCCGCGAGCGGGCGATCGAGCACCTTGTCGCCGGTCGTGTGAATGACATGAATTTCAATCGCTTCCGGTGCCGCCAGCGCGCCATGGGCCGCGATCAGGCGATTGCGGACCTCTTCTGCCTGTGCACGCGCAAGCCTGCTGCCCCGCGTGCCGATGCGAATGGGCGTTTGCCTAGCCATGCCATGTGTGTAGTGCTTGCCGACCCGCAAGGTAAAGTGGTTATTACGAAAGCTTGGGGCCCGCCTGAACGCCATGGCGACCAGGGCCCGCAAAATGGAATGGTCATGATTGTCCTAGGGTTGGAAAGCAGTTGCGATGAAACCGCCGCCGCCCTCGTCAATGACGAGGGGCGGATCCTGGCCGAGCGCATCCACTCCCAGATCGCGGCCCATGAACCTTATGGCGGAATCGTTCCCGAAATCGCCGCGCGGGCGCATCTTGACCATCTGGACGGGCTCGTCGCCGAGGTCATGGCGGAAGCCCAGCTCGACTTTTGCGATCTGGACGGCGTTGCCGCCGCAGGCGGACCCGGGCTTGTCGGCGGCCTTCTCGTCGGCGTGATGACGGCAAAGGCCCTGGCCGCGTTTCACCGGCTTCCCTTTCTTGCCGTCAACCACCTCGAGGGGCACGCGCTTTCGCTTCGTTTAAAAGAAGACCTCGATTTTCCCTATCTTCTGCTTCTCGTTTCCGGCGGGCATTCGCAATTCCTTATCGTCGAAGGCGTTGGGCAATACGTCCAGCTGGGCACGACGGTGGACGATGCCGTGGGCGAAGCCTTCGACAAAACCGCAAAGCTTTTAGGCTTTCCCTATCCGGGCGGCCCCGCCATTGAAAAAGCGGCAAAGGCGGGGAATGCGAAACGTTTTGACCTGCCCCGCCCGATGGCAGGCCGCGAGGGGTGCAATCTTTCCCTTTCCGGCTTGAAAACGGCCGTTCGCCAGACCGTTACGCGACTGGGCGAAGAATGGAACCAGGCGAACACCGTTGCCGATCTTGCCGCATCCTTCCAGGCAGCCATCGGCGACGTCCTGGTCGATCGCGCGCAAAACGCCATCCGTCTTTTCCGGGCGCGCCATTCGAGCGGCGATGCCTTCGTGGTTGCCGGCGGGGTTGCCGCGAACGCCTATCTGCGGACGCGCCTTTCCGACGTTACCGCCCGCGAGAACATGCGGCTCTGCGTCCCGCCGCCGGAACTTTGCACGGACAATGGCGCGATGATCGCATGGGCAGGCATCGAGCGGCTTCGTTTGGGAAAAACGGATGGCCTCGATTTCGCGCCGAAACCCCGCTGGCCGCTTGACCCGAACGCACAGGCCAAGGGCGGCGAGCGGCCCCGGCCATGACCCAAGCGGCATTCATGCTAGAGTAGCCTCATGACGCGGATTGGAATCGTTGGAGCCGGTGCCTGGGGAACGGCGCTTGCCCTGGCCGTTCGGCGGCAGGGCAAGGAAACGCTGCTCTATGCGCGCGAGCCGGAGGTCGTCGCCGCCATCCAGACCGCCCACGAAAACACGGCGTTTCTTCCCGGCATTCCCATCGACCCCGGCATCCTCGCAACGAACGACCTTGCCATGGTTGCGGAAGCGGACGTCCTGTTGTTGGCGGCGCCGGCGCAGCATCTACGCAAGACCTGCGAAGCCTTGGCGCCGCACGCAAAGCCCGCGACGCCCCTTGTCATTTGCGCAAAAGGCATTGAAGAAAAAAGCGGCGCATTGATGAGCGAAGTTGTCGCCGCCACGCTTCCCGACGCGCCCCTTGCCGTGCTGTCCGGGCCAAGTTTTGCGACGGAAGTGGCGCGCGGCCTGCCGACCGCCGCGACCCTTGCCTGCAAGGACACGGAAATGGGCAAACATTTGCAACACGCGATCGGCAGCCCCCGTTTTCGCCCCTATTTTTCCGAAGACGTGATCGGCGCCCAAATCGGCGGCGCCGTAAAGAACGTGCTGGCGATTGCCTGCGGCATCGTCGAGGGACGCGGCCTTGGCGACAATGCCCGGGCCGCCCTGATCACACGCGGACTTGCCGAAATCGTCCGCTTTGGCGTCGTCCTCGGCGGCCAGGCAAAAACCTTCATGGGGCTTTCGGGCCTGGGCGATCTCACCCTTACCTGCAGCAGCCGCCAATCCCGCAACCTTTCCCTTGGCGTCGCCCTTGGCGAAGGCAAGCCGCTTGCCGAGATCCTTGGCGCGCGCAAAGCCGTCACGGAAGGCGTTTTTACCGCGCGGGCCATCCCCGAACTGGCGGGGCGTTTCGGCGTAGACATGCCGATTGCGATGGCGGTTCGCGACGTGCTCCATCACGATGCCGACATCGACCGGACGATCGAGGATTTGCTTGCCCGGCCCTATGGCGAAGAGCTGCCGTAGCGCATTTTTCGTTCGCACACAAATATGGGAGACCCGATGAAATATTGGCTTTTAAAGTCCGAGCCTGGCGCCTGGTCATGGGACGACCAGCAAAAAGCCGGAACGGAGCACTGGGATGGGGTCCGCAACTACCAGGCACGCAACAATATGAAAGCGATGCGGAAGGGCGACCGCGCTTTTTTCTATCATTCCGTGAATGAGAAACGGATCGTCGGCATTGTCGAAATCGTCAAGGAATATTACCCGGACCCAACGGATGCATCCGGGCGTTTCGGCATGGTGGACGTAAAAGCCATCCAGACATTGAAGCAGCCCGTAACCCTGGACGCGATTAAACAAGATCCGAAACTTTCGGAGCTTGCGCTTATTCGCCAATCGCGGCTTTCCGTCATGCCCATCGATGCCGCCGCCTGGAAACGGATTTGCGCCATGGCCGAGACGACGGCATGAACGCACCGCCCTCCGAAACGGCGGACAAATTTCTTTGCCGGGTGGACGACGTTCCAGAGAAGGAAGCAAAGGGGTTTCCGCTTCCAAACGAACGCCACCCGCGCGCGGTTCTTCTTTTGCGGCGGGGGAAGAAAATATATGGCTACCGGAATAGCTGCCCCCACCAGGGAACGCCCCTTGATTGGACGCCGGATCGTTTCCTCAATCTTGAAAAAACACACCTTCAATGTGCGACCCATGGCGCCCAATTTCAGATAGAGGACGGCCATTGCATCGCCGGCCCATGCGCGGGTAAGGCCTTGGAAAACCTGCCGCTTCGCATTGAAGCCGGGAAAATATACCTTGAAATGGGGAAGCCCTAGCCAGCCTTGCGGCGGCGGCGCGATCCCCTAAACTGGCTGGAACAAAAAACCGAAAGCTGGGAAGGAAACCGCCAACATGTCCGAACATCTTGTGATTCCCGTTCCCGACGCCCTGGCAAAATCTGCCTGGGTGGACGAAAAAGGCTATCGGGAAATGTACCGTCGTTCGATCGAGGATCCGGAAGGGTTCTGGGGCGAGCACGGGAAACGCATCGATTGGATTACGCCCTATACGAAAGTCAAGGATACGTCCTTCGAAGGCAACGCGCATGTTCGCTGGTATTACGACGGCACCCTGAACGTCGCTGCAAATTGCATCGATCGCCATTTACCGGAACGCGCCGACCAGGTCGCCATTATTTGGGAAGGGGACGACCCGAAGGACGATGCAAAAATCACCTATCGCGAACTTCACGAAAAGGTTTCGCGTTTCGCAAACGCATTAAAAGACCGCGGCGTGAAGAAAGGCGACCGGGTCACCATCTACATGCCAATGATCCCGGAATCGGCCTATGCGATGTTGGCTTGCGCCCGTATCGGAGCCGTCCATTCCGTCGTCTTCGGCGGCTTTTCGCCGAGCGCGCTGCATGGCCGGATTGAAGATTGCGACAGCACGGTCGTGATTACGGCAGATGAAGGAATCCGTGGCGGCAAGACCATCCCGCTCAAGGCGAATACGGACGAAGCGCTCAAAAACATTTCGAAAGTCCACACCGTTTTTGTCGTGCGCCGTACCGGCGGCAAGATCGATTGGGTCGAAGGGCGGGACGTGCGCTATGAAGAAGCGGTCGAGGCCGCCTCGCCCGATTGTCCGCCGGAGGAAATGTCCGCGGAGGACCCGCTTTTCATTCTTTACACGTCCGGCTCGACCGGAAAACCGAAGGGCGTCTTGCATACAGGAGGGGGGTACCTTGTCTACACCGCCATGACCCATCAATACGTCTTCGATTATCACGATGGCGATATCTATTGGTGCACGGCGGACGTCGGCTGGGTAACCGGCCACAGCTACATCGTCTATGGCCCGCTCGCGAATGGTGCGACGACCTTGATGTTTGAGGGCGTGCCGAATTACCCGGATTATTCCCGCTTCTGGCAGGTCGTGGACAAGCATCAAGTCAGCATTTTCTATACCGCGCCGACGGCAATCCGCGCCCTAATGCATGAAGGCGACGGCCCGGTGAAGAAGACAAGCCGGAAATCGATCCGCCTGCTTGGCAGCGTTGGCGAACCGATTAACCCGGAAGCCTGGCTCTGGTATTACCGGGTCGTTGGCGAAGAACGCGCACCAATCGTCGACACCTGGTGGCAGACGGAAACGGGCGGCATCCTGATCACGCCCCTGCCCGGCGCCATCGCCATGAAACCCGGTTCGGCGAGCGTTCCCTTTTTCGGCATTCAGCTCGAGATCATGAACGAGAAGGGCGTGCCCCAGGAAGGCGCCTGCGAAGGCGCGCTTTGCATCGCCCGTTCCTGGCCCGGCCAAATGCGGACCGTTTATGGCGATCACGCCCGTTTCGTGAAAACCTATTTCTCGGATTATCCGGGCCATTATTTTTCCGGGGACGGCTGCCGCCGGGATGCGGACGGCTATTACTGGATCAGCGGCCGGTTGGACGACGTGATCAACGTTTCCGGCCACCGGATGGGCACGGCAGAGGTGGAAAGCGCGCTGGTCGCCCATCCAAAAGTTTCGGAGGCCGCCGTCGTTGGCTATCCCCACCCCATCAAGGGTCAGGGCATTTATGCCTATGTGACGCTGATGGCCGGCGACGAACCGGACGAGGCGCTTCGCAAGGAACTTGGCAAATGGGTGCGCAAGGAAATCGGGCCGATCGCCGCGCCCGACTTGATTCAATGGGCGCCGGGATTGCCGAAGACGCGATCGGGAAAAATCATGCGGCGGATTCTCCGCAAAATTGCCGAGAACGCCTATGAAGACCTTGGCGACACCTCAACCCTTGCCGATCCAGGCGTCGTTGAGGAACTGGTTGCAAATCGCATGAACCGTTAGGGCACCGCCGTCGCCGCGTTTGTGTCGTTGCACCAGGAGGCGCGCCGCGCGCCGGCATAGTTGCGCACAAGACCCGCGGCCAGCAATTGGTCGCTGAGATCCGCCCCGGAAGCCATCGTGACGCGGGCAAGCACCCGGCCGGCATATTTTCCAAAACGGATGTCGTTCAGCCAGATGGTGGCCTTGGCCGTTCGCGCTTCCAAAAAATCCAACGCCGCGTGAGCCAGGACGCGTTCGCGTTCGCAACGCGCCTTCAGCTCCGGCGCGTCGATGCCTTTGAGACGGACAAGCGTTTCCACCTGATGGCCCGGCCAGATCCGAACCCGCACGGCAAGGGTATCGCCATCCACAACGCGCAGCACATGCGCCGCCACCGGGCCCGGCAGCGTTTCCACCGCGAGAGCCGGCAAGCCCCCAAAGACGCCGAAGCCGAGAAGAAGAAGAAGAAAAAGGAAAGACCGATGGTTCGCAGCCATGCGCCTTGCTTTCGCCCTTAAGGATTGGCGGGGATGCGGCACCGGATTATTCCACAGGCCGTCCGGCTGCCCTGCATGCAGACGTATGAAAGGCCGCCCTTGCGATCCCACGCCTTAGGAAATCTGCCACCCGCCTCGGAACGAAGCAAGAACTTTTAGGCTTATAATCTTAATAAGGGAAAAAAGGCCTAGATTGCCTTCGCTCAGAAATCCGAGCACCGGCCCTTTCGCTCCCAATCGCCATAGCGCGTCGGCTCCGGCCCTTCCGGCCCACCGATTTCTTCGACCACCGGCGCTTCCTCCGGAACGGGCGTCGCGGATGCTTTTTTGCGCTTCGCCGTCGCGGGGGCTTTTGCTTTCTTCTCGGCAAAAGGCGTTGAAAGGTGATCGGAGCTTGCAGCCATGGGAAACCTCTGAAAGAGATGGGGGCCGCAAGCCTAACATTGACGGTCTAACCCATGAACTCTTTTCCAAACCCCCGGCGGTCCGCGCTTGAACTGCTGGATGCCGTGCTTACGCAGAAAACACCGCTTGAGGATGCCTTCGCAAGGGATCGCGGAACAGCCGCGCTTGAACCCCGTGACCGGGCGTTCGTTCGCAACCTTCTTGGCACCACGTTGCGCCATCTTGGCGAAATCGATGCGTTGATCGACCATGCGCTTGAAAAACCGCTTCCGGACCGGGCGGCATTGGTGCGGCAGGTTTTGCGAACGGGGATTGTGCAGCTTTGTTTCCTCGACACGCCGCCTCATGCCGCTGTCGATAGCAGCGTCGGCCTTCTTCAGGACACGCCGCTTGCTTCCTATAAGGGATTGGTGAACGCCGTCCTGCGCCGCCTTGCCCGGGAAGGAAAGGCAAAGCTTGGCGATTTCGATGCGCCTTGCCTGAACACGCCGGCCTGGCTTTGGGAGTCCTGGAAGCGCACCTATGGCGAAGCCCTTTGCCGGAAAATCGCCCTCGCCCACCTTCGCGAAGCGCCCTTGGATCTGACTTTCCGCGAAGGGTTGGGCCGCAAGGAGACAGATGCGCTTGCCGAAAAGCTCGGCGCAACGCCCTTGCCGACGGGCAGTTTCCGGCTTTCCGCCCATGGCCGCGTGGAGGCTCTTCCCGGTTACGACGAAGGGCTCTGGTGGGTGCAGGATGCGGCGGCGGCCATCCCGGCAAGGCTTTTTGGCGCGGTGCAAGGCAAGAACGTTTTGGATCTATGCGCCGCCCCCGGCGGCAAAGCCGCCCAGCTTGCCGATCGGGGCGCCCATGTCTTTGCCGTTGACCGTTCGCCGGCACGCCTTGCGCGCCTGCGTGCAAACGCTTCCCGCCTGCATCTCGATCTTGAAGCGGTCGAAGCGGACGCGCTTCGCTGGCGGCCAAAACGGCCCGCGCCCTTTGTTCTTCTCGATGCGCCCTGCAGCGCAACCGGGACGCTTCGCCGCCATCCCGACATCGCCTGGCAAAAAACGCCGGACGACATCAAAAAATTAAGCGCCCTGCAGACCAAGCTGCTGAAAGCCGCCGCCGCGATGACGGCACCCGGAGGGCTGCTTGTTTACGCGGTCTGTTCGCTGGAGCCCCAGGAAAGGGTCGCGCAGGTCGAAACGCTATTGGCAAGCGGCTCCTCGTTCACACGGGAGCCGATTGCCCCGGAGGAAGTAGGCGGCATGGGCGAGCTGCTTACGCCGAAGGGGGACCTGCGCACCCTCCCTTCGCATTTCGAGGCGCTCGGCGGGATCGACGGGTTCTATGCGGCGCGCTTGCGAAAATCCCGTTGAAGCCATTGAGCCCCGCGCCCTTCCTGCCCTGCTGCCGCGCCTTGCGGGTAACCGGGTAAGCTGTTAGGAAAACGCCATGCAGCAACCACCGCGGATTGCCCCATCCATTCTCTCCGCCGATTTTGCGAAATTGGGCGAGGAAGTTCGAGCGGTTGGCGCGGCTGGCGCCGATTACATCCACATCGACATCATGGACGGCCACTTTGTCCCGAACCTTACGATTGGGCCATCGGTGGTGGCGGCCTTGCGCCCGCACACGGATTTGCCCTTCGACGTTCACCTGATGATTAGCCCGGTCGATCCCTACATTGCCGCCTTTGCCGAGGCGGGGGCGGACATCATCACCGTTCACCCCGAAGCGGGACCGCACCTGCATCGAACGATCCAGTTGATCAAATCGCTTGGCAAAAAGGCCGGCGTTTCCCTGAACCCGGGCACACCGGTCGAAGCAGTCGAAAACGTCTTCGATGACATCGACCTGATTCTCGTCATGACCGTGAACCCCGGTTTCGGCGGGCAGGCATTCCTGCGTTCACAGCTTGGAAAAATCCGCGAGCTTCGGAAAAAGATCGACGCCAGCAACCGGACCATCGATCTTGAAGTCGATGGCGGCATCAACGCCGAAACCGCAGCCGAAGCCATTGCATCGGGCGCGGATCTTCTCGTGGCCGGCACCGCAACCTTTGAAGGCGGTGCAAAGCGTTACGCCGAAAACATTCAGCGCCTGCGGAGTGGATCCGATGTCGCCTCTAGACGGGGTTGAGGAAAGCGCTGTCGAGCCGTCCGAACTCTATACGCACACGGGTTCGGGAAAATCCACCTTTGGCGACGCGCTCGAACGTTTCTCCCAAAAGATTTTTGGCAGCATCGACCCTCTTCTCTACGGCAATCCGTTCTATTTCTTTTTTCCGATTGGCAGGGCCCCGCGCCGACTGGACATAATTCCGGCGGACCCATGGCCCGGCAACGTGGCCCGCGGCGAAAACATTCAGCAAAACACCTTTGTCTTCCTGGGCACCACGATCCGGGCCGACGCGATCCCATGGAAACGGGAAGACATGGACGCGCGCTGGCTGGCCGAGTTGCAGGGCTTCGCCTGGCTTCGCGATCTTCGCGCGCTTGGCACCGATGCGGCGCGCCGCAAGGGACGCGCCCTTGTCCTCGATTGGATCGCCCACAACCGTTTCTGGCACCCGATCGGCTGGCGCGCAGATGTGATTGGCACGCGCCTTTCCTCCTGGGCAGGGCATGGCGAATTTCTTTGTGCCGGGGCGGAGGATGGGTTTCGTACGACGTTTCTGGCTTCCTTCGCACGGCAAGCGCGCCACCTGAACCGTGTGGCGCCAGGCCGCCTGCAAGGGCCGCCACGCATTGCCGCCGCAAAAGGCCTGATCTATGCCGGCGCCGTTTCATCAAAATATACACCGGCCCTTCAAAACGGCCTTCACTTGCTAGAAAAAGAACTACCAAAGCAAATCTATCGGGATGGCGGGCATGTGCTTCGCAGCCCCACCATCCAACTCACCGTCCTTCGCGATCTTGCCGAGATTCGCGCGCTTCTTATGGCAACCCATCGGGAAGTGCCATCCGTTCTGCAATCGGCCATCGACCGCATGGGCGCGATGTTGCGCTTCTTTCGCCATGGCGATGGCGGGCTTGCCCTCTTTAACGGCACTTGCGAGGAAGAAAGCTGGTTGATCGACATGGTGCTGGGACGGGCGGATGCGCGGGGCAACGCCCCCAAAAGCGCCCCTTACTCCGGTTTTGAACGACTGGTTGCCGGCCGCACGCTTCTTCTTTTCGATGCCGGCACGCCCGAGCCGGCGCCGCCTGGCACGCAGCAAACCCACGCCGGAACGCTTTCCTTCGAAATGAGCTGCGGCAAGGAGCGCCTTGTTGTCAATGGCGGCGCCTACACAGGGAATAAAGGCGAGTGGCGCGAGGTGATGCGTTCCACGGCCGCGCATTCGACCGTTACGATTGACGATACAAACTCGTCCGAAATTCTATCCGATGGCCGGATTGGCCGCCGCCCCCGTGAAGTGGTTTGTCGGCGGGACGAAAAGGATGGCAACATTTGGATCGAGGGAAGCCACGATGGTTACCGCATGCCCTTTGGCCGCGTGCATCGCCGCCGCCTCTATCTATCCGCGAATGGCGAAGATCTGCGCGGGGAGGATCACCTCGAAGGACGGAAGGGATCGGCGTTTGACATTCGTTTTCTCTTGCACCCAAATGTTTCTGCCTCGCTGGCGCGAGACGGATTTACCGTTCTGCTGCGCCTACCGAAAGGCGGCGGTTGGAAATTTCATGCGATTGGCGGCGCGATACGTCTTGAAAAAACTGTGTACCTCGGCGACCGGCAGGAAATGCACCGTAGCGAGCAAATCGTCGTGAGCGGCCCCTTGGAAAGCACCGCCGCCCAAATAAAATGGGCCTTCAAGCGCATCCCCGCGCACACCGCCTGAAACGAGGTAGGCCCTTGATTCAAAACCCTAATATCTGGGCAGATTTGAGCGATCTCGCACGCTCGTGGATGGCGACAGCGCGTGTGATTTCCAGAAACCTTCGCCAGTACAAATTCGAGCCTGAGGTCGCCTTTTTGAAGGACATCCTAAAGCCACAGGACATCTGCCTTCATGTCGGCGCCAGCGACGGCAGGCATAGCCTGGTGATGGCCCGTCTGGCCGTCCACGGACACGTATACTGCTTCGAACCCTCCCGCTACAGCTTTGGCATTTTGCGGCGCGTTTTGGCGTTTCACGGGCTTCGAAACGTAAGCTGCTTTCACGTCGCCATCATGGATGATTTCCACGACGTCGAACTGGTCGTGCCGGTGAAGACAAGCGGCCGTCTTGGCCACTCTTTTGGTCAGGTGGCAGAAGATAAGAACGCCGCCACATCCTTTCCCGATATTCAGTCGGAAGACATGGTGACGGAATCGGTGCAGGCAACCACGCTGGACGCTTTCTGCGCGCGCAATGGCGTCGAGAGGGTCGATTTTTTACGCTGCGACGTGGAGGGTGCCGAGTACAAGGTGCTGAACGGCGGGAAACGGACGATCGATCGCGATCTTCCGAACGTACTTATCGAGATACACCCCCATGCCCTTGAAAAAAATTTCAACGCCTCAAAAGAGGAAGTTTTTAATTTTTTTACGTCTCGCGGTTATGAAGCCTATTGTCTAAAAGATGGACGGCCGCAGCGCGTCGATTCGGTGGTGGACGAACCATGGCGCGATTACTTCTTTCTTCACCCTTCACGACAGATACGCTTTCAATGAAACTTCGCAATTTGCACAACGGACATCTTTTTGCAGCCGCGGCTTTCCTGACGCCGACGCTTGCCGTCTATTTGTCCGGGTTCTTAACGCCGCTGTTGATTGTGATGGCCGTGGCGCTTTTCGGCCTTTCCTTTCGCCAAAACGCCAAGCGTTTAAAAATCTCGTGGATTGGCGCCGCCTTTTTCCTCGTGCTCGCCCTTTGGGGCGGCGTGAGCGCTTTTTGGTCCATCGCACCGGAAAGAAGCCTGACGCAAGCCCTGGATCTATTGAGCCTTGGGGCCTGCGGATTGGTGCTGTTGGCTGGCGCCCGCACCCTGGCCCCCCAGGAACGGCGCCTTCTCGGCCCCGCCTTGCTGGCCGGCCTTGGAATTGCCGCCTTGTTCATGACCGCCGAAGTTGCAACGGGCCAGGCCATCTATCGCCTGGACCACCCGCTGTGGGGAGAAAACAAGCCGCTGAACACGGTCTTCAATCGCTGGACCACGGTTTTCGCGCTGCTTGTCTGGCCGGTTCTGTTGTTGACGCACCAGAAATTCCGCCCATGGCTGGCCGGCGCGGTTTTGGTTTTGTCGTTCGCCGTTCTCGTTCAATTGGAAAATTCTTCCTCCCTCGTCGGTTTTGTCCTCGGCGTGGCGGCCTTTTTCCTGTCTTTGCGATTCCCAAAGCGCGCGACCATCGCCTTTATCTGCCTCGTCATGGTCGGAACCGCCCTGGCGCCACGGATTCCCCTGATGCTGCCGGATCCAAAGACGCTTTGGACGGAAATGCCCGGGCTTTCGACCTCACTTGTGCATCGGCTCTACGTCTGGCGTTTTGTTGCCGAACGGATAGAGGAACGGCCTTTCTTAGGCTGGGGCCTCGATACCGGCCGGGACATGCCTGGCCGCACACGGATTATCTGGAACGTTGGCGAAGGCGGCGAGGCGCTGCCGCTTCACCCCCATAACGCCGCCTTGCAATGGTGGATGGAAATCGGGCTGTTTGGAGCCGTTATCGGCGGCCTTTTCATGGTTTGGACATTCGTCATGGTCCTCCGGCGACGAATGGAACGATTCCCAAATGCGATTTTCAACGGCGCCATGATGACGGGCATCGTCATTGCCTCCCTCGGCTACGGCATCTGGCAGGCGTGGTGGCTGGCAACGCTTTTCTTGACCGCGGCGCTGCTGGTGAGCTTGACCGGGGAGAACGATCCCCCGCCCAAACCAACCCCTTAGGAAAACGGCGCCCGAGGCGCTATTGAACTTGCTTTTGCAGAAGGCCGGATGGGCGGGCTATAACCCGCGTCATGGGGTGGCTTCTGTACTTTCTGGCGGCGGGCGTAGCCTTGATCGGCTCTTGGGCTGGCACAGGGCTTGCCTTGCGGCTTCTTCACCGGCACGCCATCCTCGATCACCCAAATGCGCGCAGCAGTCACGATCAGCCGACGCCGCGCGGCGGCGGCATTGGCGTCCTGATAGCCTTGCTGCCGATCTGGGGCGTTCTTTTTTATGTTTTTTCACCGGACCCTTTTGGGGGATGGCTGCTGCTGGGGGCCGCCTGTTTTTTGGCAGGGCTTTCCTGGGTCGATGACCTTCGTGGCCTTTCCCCCACCCTTCGCCTGCTGCTTCAAACCATCGCGGTGGCAGCCGTCCTTGCCGGCCAGCCGAGCGGGGCCGAAACCTTCCAAGGCGTTTTGCCACCGCTTCTGGATCGCCTTGCGACCGGTTTCCTATGGGTTTGGTTTCTGAATCTTTTCAATTTCATGGACGGCATCGATGGTATCGCCGGCATGGAAACCGCAAGTTTGGGATTGGGGGTCGCCTTGGTGGCCTTGCTGGGCGGGGCAACGTCCGTTCTTCCCTCCCTTGGCATCACCCTTGCCGCGGCCGCGATCGGCTTCCTGGCGTGGAATTGGCCGCCGGCAAAAATCTTCCTGGGCGATGTCGGCAGCATCCCGCTTGGTTTCCTGCTCGGTTGGCTGCTGTTTTCGCTCGCGGCAGCCGGCCATTGGGCCGAAGCCTTGATCCTGCCGCTTTACTACCTCGCCGATTCGACCTGGACCCTTGCTCGCCGCCTGCTCGCGGGCGAACGCGTCTGGGAAGCCCATGCCAGCCATTTTTACCAATTGGCAACCCAGCGCGGCCTCGACCATGCTGGTGTTGTGTGGATTGTCCTGGCGACAAATGCCGGACTTCTCGGACTAGCCGTTCTGGCTTCGACCGGTTTGCCTTGGCTTTCCCTTGCCATTGCCCTAGTTCTGGTCGGGATGGTGCTCGCCATCCTACGGAATCCATTTCGGAAGAAAGACTGATGCGCGTCCTGGTAACCGGGGCAAACGGGTTGATCGGCCGCGCCCTTTGCCCGGCACTGGTGGCAGAGGGGCATCAGGTCGTCGCCGCCATCCGCCGCCCGCACGCGCTTGACCCATCGGTTCCGGTTCAGCAAATCCCCGACATCGGCCCCGAAACGTCCTGGACGCCCTTGTTGGAAGGCACGGATGCGGTCGTGCACCTTGCCGCGCGCGTGCATGTCCTAAAGGACCCCGCTCCAGACCCGCTGGCCGCCTATCGAAGGGTAAACGTCGCGGGCACGAAGCGTCTCGCCGAACAAGCCGCCGCCGCCGGTATCCGGCGCTTCCTTTTTTTAAGCAGCGTCAAAGTGCATGGTAAGGGCCCCCAGCCCTATCACGAGAAAGACACGCCCTTGCCGGAAGACCCATATGGCGTTTCGAAACTGGAGGGCGAAGCGGCCCTTCGCAACGCCGCCAGCGGCACGGCAATGGAAGCGGTTGTCCTCCGTCCGCCTCTGGTTTATGGCCCAGGTGTGAAAGGAAATTTGCGACGGCTGCTTCGCCTTTGCGAATTGGGGCTCCCCCTTCCTTTCGGCGGCATTGCCAACCGCCGCAGCCTGATCGGCGCCGACAATCTGGCAAGCGTCCTTTGCTGCTGCCTCACCCACCCACAGGCGGCCGGGGAAACTTTTCTCGTAAGCGATGGCGAAGATGTCTCCACGCCGGAGCTGATACGCCGGATCGCAAGGCAAATGCATAAGCGGATCGCGATGCTGCCGATCCCCCCGGCGCTGCTGGAAGCTGCGCTCCGGCTGGTCGGAAAGGGAGATGTGGCGCAGCGTCTGTTGGGCTCCCTCACCTTGGACTGCGGCCATATTCAGGCCCGCCTTGGCTGGCGGCCACCAAAATCCCTGGATGAAGGGCTACAAAAAACGATTGAATGCTATCTCGGCCAGAGAAAGGCCGGGCAAAAGGGTTTACCCTAGGCGCAACGAAGCTCCCCCCGTTATACTCACCGGAGCCATATGTCAGATACCGAGCAACATGGCTGATTTTTTCCGCCGCATTGGACACCCCTGGATTGCCTTTACCCATGACACCGTCATGGCGGCGATCTCGTTCCTGATCACGCTCTACCTGCGGCTGGGCGATGAAGTTTTTGACTATGCCCAGGATTTTCTACTCGAAGGGGTGGCGATCTTCACGGCCGTTGCCGCCGGCGTGTTTCTGTCCATGCGGCTTTACCGCGGAATCTGGCGGTATGCGTCCCTTGACGATCTTGTGGCAATTACGCGTGCCGTAACGCTCGTAATTTTGCTGTTCACCCCGCTTATGTTCTTGTTCACACGCCTTGAGGCCCTGCCGCGATCGCTTATCGTGATCAACTGGTTCGTCCTCATGGCCCTTCTTGGCGGCCCCCGTTTTCTCTATCGCCTGATCAAAGACCGGCGCCTCGACCATCTTCTGGAACGCGGCACCTACCCTCGGGTGCCCGTCCTTCTTGTCGGAACCGGTGAAGGCACGGAGATGTTCATCCGGGCGACCGATCACGAAGCGGGCGCCGCGTTCCGCGTTGTCGGCGTGATTGACGAAAAGGGAACCCGAATTGGGCGAAACATTCGCGGCGTCCCCATTCTCGGCACGCCGGACAAGCTGCGCGAGATCGTCGAACGGCTCGAACGCCGGAACGAGCGCCCCCAACGTTTGATTCTCACGCGGCAAAACATGGATGGCGCGAAGATCGGCGAGATCCTCGAAATTGCGGATGGCCTCGGCCTGTCTCTTTCGCGGCTGCCCAAGCTAACGGATTTTCAGCGAAGCGATGCCGAGGGCCTGGAAGTGCGCCCCATTGCGATCGACGATTTGCTGGGCCGCCCGCAAGCCGTTTTAGACCGGGATGCCATGCGCGAGATGATTTCCGGCCGCCGCGTTTTAATCACCGGCGCCGGTGGCACCATTGGTTCGGAACTTGTCCGTCAAATTTCCGATTATGCGCCGGCGCATCTGACCCTGTTCGACAATTCCGAGTTTAACCTCTACCAAATCGATGGGCAGCTTGCCGGGCGTCAGGACGGGGTCTCCAGGAGCACGCTTCTCGGCGACGTCCGCGACCAAGATCGCCTGGCAAGCGTTTTCTCCCGCGAGGCCCCGGATCTTGTGTTTCACGCGGCCGCCTTAAAGCATGTCCCCATGGTCGAGCAAAATCCGATCGAAGGCACGCTCACAAATGCCATTGGCACGCGCAACGTCGCCGACGCGTGCCGGAAGGCCGGGGTTGCCGCAATGGTGATGGTTTCCACCGATAAGGCGGTGAACCCGGCAAACGTGATGGGAGCAACCAAGCGGCTTGCGGAAAGCTACTGCCAGTCCCTTGACCTTGCTGCCGCGGCCAGCGGCAACGGCACGCGCTTTGTAACCGTTCGTTTTGGCAATGTGCTTGGTTCCACCGGTTCCGTTGTGCCGCTTTTCCAGGAACAGCTGCGCCGAGGCGGGCCGCTGACAGTGACGCATCCAGACATAAACCGCTATTTCATGACCGTGCGGGAAGCGGTGGAATTGGTGCTGCAGGCATCCGTCCTTGGCGCCCATGGCGACAAGCATGGCGGCATTTTCGTTCTCGACATGGGCGAACCGATCCGCATTCAAGATCTGGCAAAACAGATGATCCGCCTGGCCGGACTACATCCCGGAACGGACGTGCGCATTGAATTTACCGGCCTTCGGCCGGGCGAGAAGCTCCATGAGGAGCTTTTCCACAGCTCAGAAAAATTGCTGGAAACGGCCTGCAAAGGTATTTTGCTTGCGACGCCGCGCACGGCGGACCACGCGATACTTGCCCGCGCCTTCGAAGAACTGGCCGGCCTTTGCCGATCCCGAAAAACGGACGACGTAAAGGAACTTCTCAATCAACTTGTTCCCGAATTCAAAGGACCCGAAACCGCCCCAAGCCCCATTAGCCGCGAATCCGCATCCTGATCGAGGGATTGCCGTCAAAAAAGCGTCCCCCGCCCGCACCGCGTTTTCCCATTGCCAACCCCTTCGGAGTGGAGTGCCCACATGTCTGATCCCCACCTTCTTCCCATCCGCCGCGCGTTGATTTCCGTTTCCGACAAGACCGGATTGGAAGAATTGGGCCGTTGTCTCGTGGAGTTTGGCGTCGAGATTCTCTCGACCGGTGGATCGGCAAAAAAGTTGCAGGAAGCCGACATTCCCGTGACCGAAGTTTCGGAACATACCGGTTTTCCGGAAATTATGGATGGCCGGGTAAAAACGCTACACCCGTTGATTCATGGCGGACTTCTTGCGCGCCGCGACGACGCCGCCCATGTCGAGGCGATGGAAAAACATGACATCGCGCCGATCGACCTTCTGGTCGTCAATCTCTATCCATTCGAAGCGACGATAGCGAAAGGCGCCCCGTTCGACGACTGCATCGAAAACATCGACATCGGCGGGCCAGCCATGCTGCGAGCGGCGGCAAAAAATCACGCCTTCGTCACCGTCGTCGTCGACGCGGAAGATTACGAAGCCGTGATGGCGGAAATGAAGGAAAACAAGGGTGCAACCACCTTGGCGCTGCGCCGTCGCCTGGCCGCGACCACCTACCAGCGGACCGCGGCTTACGATTCCGCCATCGGCAGCTGGTTCGGGGCAGAGCTTTCCGAAAACTTTCCGCGGCGGGTCACCTTTTCCGGCGAGCTTCGCCAAACGCTCCGCTATGGTGAAAACCCGCACCAGGAAGCCGCCTTCTATGCCGGCGGCTCGCCACGAACCGGCGTGGCCACGGCAAAACAAATTCAGGGCAAGGAACTTAGCTACAACAATCTGAACGATACGGACGCCGCCTTCGAACTGGTTGCCGAGTTTGCAGAGCCTGCGATCGCCATCATCAAACATGCCAATCCTTGCGGCGTTGCCAGGGCCGATAGCCTGAAGGCCGCCTGGGAAAAAGCGTTGCGCTGCGATCCGGTAAGCGCCTTTGGCGGCATCATCGCCCTCAACCGGCGTCTGGATGCAGCCACGGCCGAAGAAATCGCGAAGCTTTTCGTAGAGGTTGTGATTGCGCCGGATGTCGAGGAAGACGCCAAGAACATCCTGGCGGCGAAGAAGAATTTGCGCCTGCTTCTTACCGGCAGCATGCCGGACCCAAGCGAAAGCGCCATGACCTTTCGCGATCTTGCCAGCGGTTTTCTGGTGCAAAACCGCGACAACGGCCGGATTCGCGAAGAAAATCTTGAGGTCGTGACGAAGCGAAAACCAACGGAAAAGGAAATTGCCGATCTGCTTTTCGCCTTTACCATTGCCAAGCACGTCAAATCTAACGCGATCGTCTATGCCAAGGACCTCGCAACCGTTGGCATCGGCGCGGGCCAGATGAGCCGCGTCGATTCATCCCGCATTGCCGCCCACAAGGCAGCCGAAGCGGCAAAACAGGCCGGCAAAACGGAAAATCTGGCAAAGGGCTCGGTCGTCGCGTCCGATGCCTTTTTCCCATTTGCGGACGGCCTGCTTGCGGCGGCCGAAGCGGGCGCCACCGCCGTCATTCAGCCAGGCGGCTCGAAACGCGACTCCGAAGTGATTGCGGCGGCGGACGAACAGGGGCTTGCGATGGTGTTTACCGGCATGCGCCACTTCCGCCACTAGGCAGAGACACCCAGGGCGGGGTCACCTTACGCCTGAATAAGCGACCGCATCTGGCGATTGGCAACCGTCAGCATGGCAAGGTCGAAGCTGTGCATCGCACTTGCCGAGTGGATCTCATTGAAAAGCTGGCGCGTCCGTTCGACGGCAACTTTGTTTTCGGCAATCCAGGAATCAAGCACGCCATCCAAAAGCGGCGCGCCCTTGGTTGCCCGAACGATCCGGCGCGTCAACGCCGCCTGCTGGCCGAACAGGTCGTCCAAAATCGCCTCGATGGCCGTTTTCTGCCAATGGTTTTCCGGCAGAATCTGCCTTCCCTCGACGCGCAGCCAATCGAGTCCGAAAGCAGAGCCGACCTTGAAATAAAGCGCGCCGACTTCCTCAACGCTGCGGTTCGAATCCAGCGACGCCGCAACCACGTCCAAGGCCGGCGCCAGATAATCCGTGACCGCCACTTCCGCCGCCAGTTTTTTGGGGACGCCCGCCGAGACGTAATCGGCCTCGCGCTTTTTGACCTCTTCCAGATGCTCCTCCGGAAGAATTTTTCCCAGGCACGCGGCAAACGTACCCACACCGTCGCTGAATTTCTCAAGATGTGCCGCGATTTCCAATGGCCGATCGCCGTTGCGAAGGAACCAATAGGCGCCTTGATCGACCAGCCGGCCAACGTCGCCGAACATTTTCGACTGCACGCTTGCCTTGACCTTGTTATCCAGCTTCTCGATGCGCCCCCACAGGCCAAACAGACCGAAGACCTCGCGCGTAATAAGGTAGGCGCGCGCAATGTCGCTAAGCGGCATGCCCGTATTTTCAGCCAACTGCGCTACGCTCGATCCGCTCATGCGGTTAATGAGGCCGTTCGTAACCTGGGTGGCAATGATTTCCCGACGCAATCGATGACTTTCGATTGCCGGCGCAAAATCTTCCTGAAGAGGGGTCGGGAAATAGCGATTTAAATCGGCGGCCAAAATTGGGTCGTCCGGCAGGTCCGATTCGAGAAGTTCGCTGTATAGCCAGTTCTTTGCATAGGAAATGAGAACGGAAATTTCCGGCCGCGTCAGCCCCTGCCGTCCCATGAGGCGCTCTTCAATGGTTTCATCGCTGGGCAGAAATTCGATCTCACGGTTCAACAGGCCTTTGCGTTCCAGCAATCGGATCAGCGAAGCCTGGCGATCAAGAAGGTCCGCCGCGCGGGAAGCAACATAGGTGAGCGCCTGGGTGTGCAGGTAATTGTCCCGAAGAACTAAACCCGAAACCTCTCCGGTCATCCGCGCGAGCAGAGCGTTTCGCTCCTGCTCCGTCAGCTTCCCGGACGCGACGGCTTCGTTCAGCAAAATCTTGATGTTGACCTCATGGTCGGAACAATTCACGCCGGCAGAATTGTCGATCGAATCCGTATTGAGACGTCCGCCCGCCAAGGCATATTCAATCCGCCCGCGCTGGGTCACGCCAAGATTTGCGCCTTCGCCGAGAACCTTGCAGTTCAACTCCTTGCCATCCACGCGAAGCGCGTCGTTTGTCCGATCGCCGGCGTCGAGATTGCTTTCGCTGGCAGCCTTCACATAGGTTCCGATGCCGCCGAACCAGAGCAAATCGGCCTCCGCACGCAAAAGGTGACGGATGAGATCGTTCGGCGGAACGCTTGCCGATGGAATCGCGAATTGCTTCTGAATTTCCGGGGAGAGCTTGATCGATTTAGCAGAACGATCAAAGATGCCGCCCCCCTTCGAGATCAGCTTCGCGTTGTAATCGCTCCAACTGGAACGCGACATTTTAAATAGGCGCTTGCGCTCCAAAAAGCTTTTGGCCGGATCCGGGTCCGGATCGATGAAAATATGCTGATGGTTGAACGCGGCAAGCAGCCGGATGTGCTTGGAAAGCAGCATGCCGTTGCCAAAGACGTCGCCGGACATGTCGCCGACGCCGATCACCGTGAAATCCGTTTTCTGGATATCCACGCCGATTTCCCGGAAATGGCGTTTGACGGATTCCCACGCGCCGCGCGCGGTGATCCCCATTTTTTTATGGTCGTAGCCCTGCGACCCGCCGGACGCGAAGGCATCCCCGAGCCAAAAGCCATAATCCTTTGAAAGCGCGTTGGCGATGTCGGAGAAGGTGGCGGTTCCCTTGTCGGCCGCAACGACGAGATAGGGATCCGACTCGTCCTTGCAAATCGTATCCAAAGGACGGATAGCCTGATCCCCATCGAGATTGTCCGTAAGGTCCAACATGCCGCGAATAAGCGTTTGATAGCAGGCGATGACTTCGGCCATCAGCGCCTCGCGGCCCCCTTCCGTTGGCGGGCGTTTGACCACAAAGCCCCCCTTCGCGCCAACCGGAACGATCACCGCGTTCTTGACCATTTGCGCCTTCATGAGGCCCAGAATTTCGGTTCGGAAATCTTCGCGCCGGTCCGACCAGCGAATGCCGCCACGGGCGACGCGGCCGCCCCGAAGATGAACGCCTTCCATGCGTGGCGAATAGACAAATATTTCAAACATGGGCCGCGGCAGCGGCAGGCCATCGATCAGCCGGCTGGCAAATTTGAAGGAGAGGTAAGGCTTTGGCCGCCCTTCCCCATCCTGTTGGAAATAATTCGTACGGAGGGTTGATTCGACCAAATTATAAAACTGGCGAAGGATTCGGTCCTGATCGAGATTCGGGACTTTTTCCAAGGCTTCTTCGATGGCGTTGCAAAGTTTGACCACGTGTATTTCCGAACGGCGGCGATTGCGCGGATCAAACAGCGCCGAAAACAGATCCACGATCATCCGGGCAATGGACGCGTTCTCGGCCAGCGTCTCGCCCATATATGCAAGGCTGAACGGAACGCCGATCTGACGAAGAAATTTTCGCATCGCGCGCAGGATGACAACTTCCCGCGACGTGAGGCCCGCAATCAAAACCAGGCGATTAAAAACGTCGTCCTCGACCCGCCCTTTCCAGACATCCAGGAACGCCTCTTCGAAATTTTCCTTGATTGCATCCAGTGCAATGTCGCTCTTTTCTTTCGTCACCATCTGGAAATCATGGATGAAAATGGGGTCCGCATTTTCCGGCGAAATTTCGAACGGCACCTCTCCGATCACACGAAGTCCCATATTTTCAAGCATGGGCAACGCGTCCGAAAGCGGCACTGGCTTTCCTGGGTTGTAGATTTTGAAGCGAAGCTCGTTGTTGGCCGCGCCTTTTTTTCGGTAAAGGCGCAATCCAATGGCCTTGCTTTCGAGAACGTCTGAAATCTTTGCGATATCTTCGATCGTCGCATCGGCATCGAAATACTCGCGATAGGAAGGCGGGAAGGCGCGCTCGAACTTGCGCAGCAGGCTTAGCCCCTCTGCCTCGCCTTCGCTTTCGATCAGCGCTTCGCGAAGGCCCTCCTCCCAGGACCTTGCAACGGCCACCAGCCGCTGTTCGATCGCATCTTCGCTAGCCTTCGGCGCCTTCCCCGGCGTCGTTCGAATAAGGAAGCGCAGCCGCGCGAGCACCGAATCGCCAATTTCGGTGTAATAGTCCGTTGTTTTTCCTTCGTAAGCCTCTTCAAGGACCCCTTGGATACGCTTGCGTAATTCCGTGTTGTAAATATCGCGCGGCAAGTAAACGAGGCAGGAAACGAAACGCTGAAACGCGTCGTGACGGCTGAAAAGCGCTACACGTCGGCGCTCCTTAAGGTTGAGGATGCCCGTAGCGATGCGAAGGAGTTCGGGCTCTGAAATCTGGAACAGCTCGTCCCTGGGAAAGTTCTCCAGAATGTGAAGCAACGCCTTGCCGCTATGGCTTGCCGGAAGAAAGCCGGCACGCTCAAGCGTGGTTGCAACCTTATGGCGGAGGATGGGAATTTCTCTCGGGCTGCGGCTATAGGCGGTCGAGGTATAAAGGCCCTTAAAGCGTTGTTCCCCGGTCACATTTCCGTCGGCGTCGAAGGTGCGAATGCCGATATATTCCATATGCGCGGGCCGGTGAACCTTGGAAAGCGCCGTCGTCTTGGCGATTGTCAGCAGGCTTTTCTTGCTGGCCTGCTTTAGCACTTTTGGCGACAAGGGCTGCTTGCAACGCGCCGCCGATTCCGAAGACAGTTTTCGCAAAATGCCCAAGCCGGATTTCGGCACCGGTTTCAGAAAAGTCTTTCCGCCTTTTTTCTCAAGCTGGTATTCGCGATAGCCGAGAAAGGTGAAATGGTTGTCCAAAAGCCACTGCAAGAAGGCCGCGCCCTCGGCAATTTCCTCTGCCGGCAATGGCGGCGGGTTCTTGCCAATTTTGCCAAGAATGGTGTTCATCTGGTTGCGCAACGGCAGCCAATCCTGAACGGCCAAGCGCACGTCCTCCAACACGGCTTCAAGTCTTGCCTGAAGGTCTTTGATGAAGCCGGTATCCGTTTGCTGGTCGATCTCAACATGCATGAAAGATTCGCGGTGCGTTTTATCGCCGCCATCTTCGAGACCATCGATGCACGAGAGCTTTCCGGCTTCCGTACGCAGAACGTCAAAAACCGGATGGATAATATGATGAACGGTGAGGCCGTGCTGGTTCAGCTCCGCGGTTACCGAATCCACAAGGAAGGGCATGTCGTCGTTTACGATCTCGATGATGGTGTGGGGAGATTCCCAACCGTCCTTCTTGGCGTTGGGATTATAAATTCGGAGCTTAACTTCGCTTGCCTTGCGTTGCTGCCCAAGGCACCACATCGAAAGCGCCGCACAACCAAGATCACCAGCAGAACAACCGACAAGATCCACCGGCGAAACGCTCGCGTAATAGAGACCAACAAACTTCTCGAGAAGAGGGTTCTTTCCCCCGCCCTTTTTCTTGACCGCAGCGCGCGTCACGGCCCCGATCAGCGCTGTCTGTTTGCGCAAAGATTGTTTTGGCATATCTACATCGCCCTGAGAGACAGGAGGCTCACATTTCGATAGGCTAGCCCAATCCGCATCCATTCCCAATGACTCGCTTCTTTGCTGCATCCATTGCGACCCCGGCCAGAGAAGGGAAGGGCCTTGACGGCGAAAGTTTCCTTTTCGAAAATCCGATCATCCGGAGGAATCCCTGACAAAACGTAAAAAAATCACAGCGTTATCGCGTTCCTGGGCATGGCCTGCCTGCCTGGCCTACGCCCTGCTGTCTTTGACGATCGGCGAAAATTCGGCTTTTGCTGCGGCGGCGGAGAAAACGACGCTGCAGATCGGCTTTCTCGCCATCGAAAAGGCGCCAGCCCCTGCGCTTTCGAACCGCGAGCCCCCACCCAAGGGTTTGGCTCTTCAAGGCGCGCAGCTCGCAATCCGCGACAACAACACAACCGGGCAGTTTCTAGGCCAGTCCTTTCGCCTAGAGGCCGTCGTTCTACCGGTAGATGGGGATGCGCTGCGCGCGTTCCGCGAGCTTGTGGCCAAGGGCGTTCGCCATGTCGTTACCCGCCTGCCCGCCGACCGCCTTCTTCAGCTTGCCGATTCGCCCGAGGCCAAGAACGTGCTTTTCTATAACGTCGGCAGCGCGGACGACCATTTGCGCAACGAGACATGCCGGCCAAATCTTTTGCACGTCCTTCCAAGCCGCGCCATGCTGGCCGATGCGCTTGCGCAATACCTTGTCCGCAAACGTTGGTCGCGTTGGTTTCTCGTCGTCGGCCCAAGGGAAGCGGATCGGCATTTCGCCGACGCCATCCGCCGCGCCGCCGACCGTTTCGGCGCGCGCATCGTCAAAGAAAAAAACTGGACCTACTCCCACGATGCCCGGCGTACGGCAGCGGCCGAAGTGCCGCTGTTCACCCAAGGCGCGGATTACGATTTGCTTCTTCTTGCCGATGAGCGCGGCGATTTCGGCGAATATTTCGCCTATCGAAGCTGGAAGCCGCGGCCCATCGCCGGCACCCAAGGCCTGACCCCAACGGCCTGGCACTGGACCCACGAACAATGGGGCGCGGCCCAATTGCAGCGGCGCTTCCAAAAACACGCCGGACGCCGGATGCAGCCGGAGGATTACGCCGCCTGGCTTGCCATACGCGCCGTCGGCGAAGCCGCGACGCGCACCGGAAAAACGGATTTTCCGCCCCTTCGCAAATATCTTTTCAGCGAAAATTTTGCGTTGCAGGGATTCAAGGGACAAAAACTTACGCTGCGTCCCTGGAACCACCAATTGCGTCAACCGATCTTGCTTGCGGCGCCAAAGGCCCTCGTCGCATCGGCGCCCCAGGAAGGCTTTCTGCATCCCAAAACTACGCTGGATAGCTTAGGCTACGACGCTCCGGAAAGCGGCTGCACCTTCGCGCCCCCCAAAGACGGAAAGAAAGGAAACTAACGCCATGGGCAGGCCCCAAATTTTCAGAAACACGGTCCTCGCTTTCCTGCTTGCGCTGCCAAACGGCGCTTTGGCCGCCACCGTTTACGTCTCGAACGAAAAGGACAACACGATCACCGTTCTCGACGGCCAAAGCGGCGAGCTAAAAAAGACGATCTCCGTGGGCCAGCGCCCGCGCGGCATTGTCTTAAGCGCAGATAGGAAAGCGCTTTATATCTGCGCCAGCGACGACGACATTATTCAGGTTCTGGATCTCAAAACCGCAAAAATAACCCACACGCTTCCTTCCGGCGACGACCCGGAGACCTTTGCGCTCCATCCAAATGGACGTTTTCTCTATGTCTCGAATGAAGACGACAACCTCGTCACCGTGATCGACGTCGAGAAACGTGAAGCCGTCGCTGAAATTCCCGTCGGCGTCGAGCCAGAGGGCATCGGCATAAGCCCGGATGGGAAATGGGCCATTGCGACGTCGGAAACGACGAACATGGCCCATTGGATCGACACGAAGACGAACACGCTGGTCAAGAACGTCCTTGTCGACAGCCGGCCAAGATATGTGGCCTTCACCCCGAAGGCGGAGGAGGCATGGGTTTCCGCCGAGATTGGCGGCAAGGTAAACGTCATCGACAGCGCCTCCCATGAAATCGTACGGCGCATAGGCTTTGCCATTCCGGGCATCGAAAGCGCGAGGCTTCAGCCGGTCGGCATTGCCCATATGAAGGATGGGCCCTGGTCGTTCGTAGCCCTTGGACCGGCCAACCACGTCGCCGTGATCGACCGCAAAACCTATGCGGTTGAAAAATACCTGCTGGTCGGAAGCCGGGTCTGGAACCTAGCCTTTTCCCCGGATGGAAAGTGGCTTTACACAACCAACGGCACCAGCAACGACGTCTCGATCATCGACGTCGAAGCCTTGAAAGTACGGAAGTCCGTCGCCACGGGCCGCTTTCCCTGGGGGATCGATGTCGGCCCCTAAAAGCGAGACAAGAAACGCCGCCGCGCTGAACGTCGAAGGCGTTCGCTTTCATTATGGTGCGAAGCCTGCTTTGCAGGACGTCGCTTTCACGATCCCTGTCGGCACGTTTACGGTGCTTTTGGGGCCAAACGGCGCCGGAAAGACGACGCTTTTTTCTCTCATTGCCCGGCTCTATCACGCAACCCATGGCACCATCGCCGTCGCCGGCCATGATTTGCGCCGCGCCCCTCTTTCAGCCCTGACCGAGATGGGAATCGTCTTTCAGCAACCGACCCTCGATCTCGATCTCAGCGTGCTGCAGAACCTTCGCTATCACGCCGCCCTTCGCGGCATGGGCAAAAAAGATGCCCTTGAGCGGATCGACGCCGAACTTCGGCGCTTCGATATGTTCGAACGCAAGCATGAGAAAGTCCGTACCTTGAACGGCGGGCACCGGCGCCGGGTGGAGATTGCCCGCGCCCTGCTTCACCGGCCGCGCCTTCTTCTGCTGGACGAACCGACCATCGGCCTGGACGTTCCGACGCGAAAGGCCATCGTCGATCACGTCCACAATTTGTGCAAAACCGATGGCATTGCCGTGCTTTGGGCGACCCATCTGATTGACGAAATCGCCCCCAGCGATCGCCTTGTCTTGCTCGACGCGGGCCGCGTTCGCGCCAAAGGCGCGATTGCCGATATTCTGCAAATGGCAGGCACCGCCACGATCGGCGAAGCCTTTACGAAGCTAACAGCGAAGGAGAGCGCGGCGTGACCGCGATGCATTGCCTTCGCGCGTTCCAGGGCATCCTTACCCGGGAGGCGCTTCGATTCCTGCAGCAGCGCGAGCGTTTTCTGGCCGCGCTTGTCCGCCCGCTTATCTGGTTGCTGGTTTTTGCCGCCGGCTTTCGCGCCGCCCTCGGCATTGCGATCATCCCGCCTTACGAAACCTACATTCCCTATGAGGTCTATATCGTCCCCGGCCTCCTCGGCATGATTCAGCTTTTCAACGGCATGCAAAGCTCGCTTTCGATGGTCTATGACCGGGAAATGGGCAGCATGCGCACCTTGCTTGTCAGCCCCCTGCCGCGTTGGTACCTGCTGGCCTGCAAATTGACGGCGGGCACATTCGTTTCGATTTTGCAGGCCTATGCCTTTTTGGCCGTCGCGTTTTTCTTTGGTGTCGAGGCGCCGCTGCTTGGCTACGCTACCGTCCTGCCGGCTCTCGTTCTTTCCGGCCTCATGCTTGGCGCGCTCGGGCTTTTGTTGTCCTCGGCCATTCGCCAGCTTGAAAATTTTGCCGGCATCATGAATTTCGTGATTTTCCCGATGTTCTTTCTGTCCTCGGCCCTTTACCCGTTATGGAAAATGCGGGAGTCGAGCCCGTGGCTTTACGAGATCTGCCGCTTCAATCCCTTCACCCACGCCGTCGAAACGATCCGCTTCGCGCTTTACGGCGATTTCAACCCATGGGCGGTCGCCATTACCCTGGGCAGTTTCGCGCTTTTCTTAAGCCTTGCCGTTCTCGGTTATGACCCGGCACGGGGCATGATGCGGCGAAAGGGCGGCGCTTAAAGTTTTTCGGGTTGCCGGAGGCGCTTGCGGAATTCTTCGAGCACGGCTGGAGCCATCCGCTCTTGCCTGGGCACGGCAATCGGCACGTCCGCGACAATGCTTGCCGGGCTTTCGGAAAGCACAAGCACCCGATCGGCTAACGCGATGGCTTCGTCAAGGTCGTGGGTGACAAAGAGAACCGTCGTCGGACGGGCGTTCCAGATCTTCAGCAGCATAGCGCGAAGCCGTTCCGCCGTAGGCCCATCCAGCGAGACGAACGGCTCGTCCATCAGCAGCAAATCCGGCGCGATGGCGAAGGCGCGCACGATGGCCGCGCGCCGGCGCTGCCCAAGGGAAAGTTTTTCCGGATAGGCATCCCGAAATTCCGTCAACCCGGCCTCGGCAAGCAATTTTTCCACAAGCGCCGTTGCGCCCGCGGGCGCGTTCAAGACAAGGCAAACGTTTTCGAAAACCGTTCGCCAGGGAAGCAGGCGCGGATTTTGAAAAACATATCCGATATCCGGCGCCGCGTTGCCAGCCGCGGCGTCCAGCGCAATCTCGCCCTCATAGGCCGCGTCGAGGCCCGCGATCAGGTTTAAAAGTGTCGTCTTGCCACAGCCGGAAGGGCCAAGGATGGCGACAAATTCGCCCCTCTCGGCAGCGAAGCCGAGTTCGCCCAGAACCTGCCGCGTGCCGTTCCCCGAAGCGTCGGGAAAAGATTTTCCACAAAGGCTGACGCGGATGCCGCTCATCGCCGCCACCGAAGCGCCCGGCGGTCAAGTGGCCGGAAGCACACTGCCTCGATGACCAGAACGACGGCAACGAAGGCAAGCGTGTAGGCAAGGATCGACGCGACGTCGAACAATTGGAAATAGAGATGCAGTTGAAAGCCGACCCCGTCGCTTCGCCCCAACAATTCGACGACCAGAACGATCTTCCAGATCAGCGCCAGGCCGGAACGCGCGGACGCCAGAAAATAAGGCGAAAGCTGCGGCAACACGACATGGCGAAACGTCCGAAGCGAGCCCAAGCGAAAACTATGCGCCATTTCCAGATAGTCCCGGTCCAGCGCGCGGGAGCCTTCCCGCAGCGTGACGGCAACGTTCGGAATCTTGTTGACCGCAACGGCCAGAACGGCCGCCGCTTCGATCAACCCAAACCAGACATAGGCCAGCAAGATGACCACCAAGGCGGGGACGTTCAGGAACAGGACGAGCCAGGCGTCAAACAGCCGGTCGAGCAACCGGGATCTTCCCATCGCGATGCCAATCGCAGACCCGATGGCCATCGCCAGCACGAAGCTTGCCGCCACGCGCCCCAGGGTAATGCCGATGTGGTGGGGAATTTCGCCGCTTTGAAAGCCATCGCGCAAAACGGCGAAGACGGCCTCTGGCAATGGCAAGAGGCGGCTTTCAAGCGCCATCGCCCCGAGCTGCCAAAGGAGCAGGAAAAGAAAGAAGGAGGCAAGCCTCGGCCAAAGCGCGTGCAAGTGGAACATGGGTTAGAAACGATCCTCCGCCCAAAAAGTTCCCGGCGCGAGACCGGCTTGCCCGCCGGTCAGGGACGCGCCGCCGGTTTCGGCAAGGATGCGAAAAAGGGCCTTGGCGGCAAGCCGTTCTTTCTCTCCCCAATGCTCAAGCAAGCCGCGACGATACGCATCGCGCACGGCCGCGCGTTCGGCGGCGCCCTGGCTGCGCGTGAGGGGGGCGATGCGCTCCCACTCGGCATCCGAATCGCGAAGTATTCTTTTTGCTTCGCGCGAGGCGGCGAGAAAGCCTCGAAGGGGGGCGTCTTGCGCCTCTGCCCAAGCCGTCGAAAAGACATAGCCCAGAAATGGAACGCGCGTGACCACGCCCAAACGCCGGGCAATTTCCGCACTGTCCAGCAAACGGCGAAACCCGGCCGTCTGCAGCATGGCCGCGTCCTGCCAATAGGTAAGCACGGCATCGACGCGGCCGCTTTGCAGTTCCATCCGCAAAAATGGCGGCGCCGCAAAGACAATCTCCGCCGCGTCGGCAAGGCGAAGCCCCGCTTCCTTTGCCGCCAAGGCCTGCAAGAGCAGCCAATTTTTATCGATCTGGCCGCCGGCGACGCCAATGCGCAAGCCTTGCAAATCCGCAAGCGTCTTGATTTTTAAAGCTGGCGATAGGATGAGCGCACCGGCCCATGCCCCATAGGGGGCAAAGGTCACGTCCGAACCCGTTTGGCGGATCCGTGAAACCCAGAGCCAGTCGGAAAGGATGACATCGACGCGGTCCGCCTGCAGGGCAACTTTCAGCGCCTGCGCCCCGGCCAGTGGAACCGCCTCCAGGGTGAAACCATGTTTGCGGTCCAGCCCGTGGCGCGCAATGACATCAAGCTCCCAAGCAAGGGAGCCGAATTTCAAGACGCCAATGCGAATGGGTGGGTCCGCACCCTCCGCCGCAAAGGCCCATAATGGCAGCAGCGCCAAGAGGGCTGCCAACGCCATCCCGGCTGCCCGCCTTTGAATTCTCCGCCGTCGCGGCATTTGGCTGCCTCCTCGTTTTCGCCCGTTTCGACAAAGCCCTTGCCTCGCGGCGGATGGAAAGGCCATACTTTGCACAGAAAAGCTGACCGCGAAAAGAAAACAAGGCCAAGGGAAACGAATATGCGCAAGCAGTGGAAAAAGCCTCGGGTCCAGGTGATCCGTATCGGCCTTGAGATCAACGCTTACGCCTGCTCGGAAGGCTGATCTCGCCCCTTTCACTTCATTGAACGCCTGAAAATTTACCCACAACGGGAGATTCCGGTTGTTGCAGATTCGTGTTTTGGGATCGGCGGCGGGCGGCGGCCTTCCGCAGTGGAATTGCAATTGTTCGATCTGTCAACGGGCCCGCGCGAAGGACCCGATGGTTCGGCCCCGAACCCAATCGTCGCTGGTTGTGCGCGCCGGAGACGGCCCTTGGTTTCTGTTGAACGCCTCGCCCGACCTGCGCCAGCAACTGAACGAAACTCCCGCCCTGCACCCAGCCGATATGGGCCGCGGAAGCCCCATCGGCGGCGCCGTTGTGACCAACGCCGACATCGACCACATTGCCGGGTTGTTGAACTTGCGCGAAAGCCAGCCGCTGCGCCTTTACGCGACGGCGCGCGTACAAGAAACGTTCAACGCGAACCGAATTTTTAACGCCCTCAACCCAGAGATGGTACGTCGAAGCCCGTTCGCCCTTGACCAGCCAACGCGCCTTGAAACCGCCGACAACGCCCCTTCGGGCCTTGTCGTCGAAGCCTTCACCGTTCCGGGGAAAGTGGCGCTTTATATGGAAGACCCAACCGCCGGCGCCAATTTCGGCAGCGTCCCGGAGGATACGATCGCGCTTCGGGTGGCATCGGAGACGGGCGATCGCTATTTCTATTACATTCCGGGCTGCGCCGCCTTCCCCGGCCCATTGGCGAAGCGCCTGGATGGCGCGCCCCTCGTCTTCTTCGACGGCACGCTTTGGACGGACGATGAAATGATTGCGGCAGGCGTTGGCATAAAGACGGGAAAGCGCATGGGACATATGAGCATTTCCGGCCAGGACGGCGCTCTAGCCGCCTTTCAGAAGCTGGACGTGAAGCGTAAAATCTTTATTCACCTGAACAACACGAACCCCGTTCTTGTGGACGACTCGCCGGAACGCAAACGCGTCGAAGCGGCGGGCTGGGAAGTTGCCTATGACGGCATGGAGATTTGCCTGTGAGCCCCGCGCCATTGACGCCAGAAGCCCTTGAGGAGGCATTGCGCAGTATCGGCCGCGAACGTTATCACGACCGGCACCCTTTCCACGCCCTTCTCCATGGCGGCAAGCTTGAGAAAGGACAGGTGCAGGCCTGGGCGTTGAACCGGTATTGCTACCAGGCGTATATTCCCATCAAGGATGGCGTGTTGTTGGCGCGAATGACCGATCCGGCCCTCCGGCGGATCTGGCGGGTGCGCATCGAAGACCATGACGGAACCCAGGAACGCGAAGGCGGCCTTGCGCGCTGGCTGAAACTGACGGACGGCCTTGGCCTTCCCCGGGACGATGTCATCGCCATGAAGGGCGTGCTGCCGGCGACGCGATTCGCCGTCGAAGCCTATGTGCATTTCGTCGGCGAGCGCCCCTTGCTTGAAGGCATTGCCTCCTCCCTGACGGAACTTTTTGCGCCAAAAATCCATCGCGAGCGGATCGCCGGTATGTTGGAGCATTACGATTTTGTCGAGGACGCCACGCTCGCTTACTTCCGCAAACGTCTCGATCAGGCAACACGGGATGCGGATTTCGCTCTGGATTACGTGAAACGGGAAGCACGAACGGCGGACGCCCAACGCCGCGTGCTGGGCGCGCTTACGTTCAAATGCGACGTGTTATGGGCGCAATTGGACGCGTTGATGCACGCCTATGTCGCGCCCGGCCAAATTCCGCCCGGCGCCTTTCAACCGAAAGACGCGCCCTGATGGCCCGCGTTGAGCTGAACGCCGATGCGGTGCCGCGCTTTGCGCCGCATGTGCAGTTTCGCTTCGATGCGAAACGCACCCAATGGGTCATCTTGGCGCCGGAGCGCCTTCTCGTACCGGATGCGATTGCCGTTGAAGTGCTTCGGCTTTGCGACGGGCAGGCATCGATTGCTACGATGGTCGCCGCCCTTGCCGAAACGTATCAGGCCACGCCTGAAACCCTTGAAGGGGACGTCTTGGAACTGCTGCAGGACCTCATGGACCAGGGCGTTCTTACCTTATGAGCATGCCCGAACCGCCCTTGGCCTTGCTTGCGGAGCTGACCCACCGTTGCCCCCTGCAATGCCCCTATTGCTCAAACCCATTGGCGCTTGAAGGCGTCGAGGGGGAGCTTAGCACGGAGGAGTGGTGCCGGATTCTGGATGAGGCGGCGGCGCTTGGCGCCTATCAGGTCCATTTTTCCGGAGGCGAACCGGCCCTTCGCAAGGATCTGCCCAAGCTTGTCCGCCATGCGAGCGCCGCCGGGCTTTATACAAATCTGATCACCTCCGGCATCCCCCTCAATGGGGAAAAAATCGACGCCCTCGCCGAGGCCGGTCTCGAACATGTCCAGCTTAGCTTGCAAGATACGCTGCCTGAGGAAGCCGACCGGGTCGCCAAGATGCCGGGCGCCCATGCAAAGAAATTGGAAATTGCCCGGTGCGTTCGCGAGGCCGGTCTCGCGCTTACGATCAATTGCGTTTTCCACCGCCAAAATCTGGAGCGCCTCGACGCGATGATCGAGCTTGCCGTCGCGCTCGGCGCGGGACGGCTGGAAATTGCCCATGTCCAATATTACGGCTGGGCTACCGAAAACCGTCAGGCCCTGCTGCCCAGCCGCGACCAGATCGAAAAGGCAAACGCCCTGATCGCCGACGCCGAAGCGCGGCTAAAGGGCGTGCTGCTCTTCGACCATGTGCCGCCGGATTACTATGCCCGGCGGCCAAAGGCCTGCATGGGCGGATGGGGGCGGCAATTTTTGAATGTCAGCCCATCGGGCAAGGCCCTTCCCTGTCACGCCGCCGAAACCATCCCGGACCTTCGTTTCGACAATGTCCGCGAGCGCAGCCTGGCTGACATCTGGGTTAAATCGGACGCTTTCCGGCGCTTTCGCGGCACCGGCTGGATGCCCGAACCCTGCGGGTCCTGCGACAGACGGGAAATCGACTGGGGCGGCTGCCGGTGCCAGGCGCTGATGCTGACGGGCGATGCGGCGAAAGCGGACCCCGTCTGCGAGCTTTCCCCCGACCATGGCCGGATCCTTCAAATGGTGGAAAACGGGGCCGGCCAAGAGACCCCCCCCTTTCGCTATCGGCGGAAGGCAAACTAGGAACCGGTTGCAAGGCGCCGCTATCTTTTGGATACTGCGGGCGAATTTGCACAAGCCTTGTGGAACGCTCTGGAGAGAACAGATGAGATCATCGAAGATTTTGGGCCTTGGACTGGCCCTTGCCCTAGCGCTGGCCAGCGGCTCGGCACTGGCAGGTGACGCGAAGAAAGGCAAAAAGGTTTTTAAGAAATGCAAGGCCTGTCACACGCTGGAAGCCGGCAAGCATAAGGTGGGTCCGTCTCTGGCCGGTATCTTTGGCCGGAAAGCCGGATCTGCGGAGGGCTTTAAATTTTCGAAGGCGATGCAAGAATCCGGCATTACGTGGAACGCGGAAACGCTGGATGCCTATCTTGCCAATCCGAAAGGCTACATTAAGGGCAACAAGATGGCCTTTCCGGGCGTGAAGAAAGAGGCCAAGCGCCAGAACCTGATTTCTTATTTGGAAGAAGCGACGAAATAGCCTTCCCAGGTAAGTTTTTTTAGCGGCGCCGCCCTCCCATAGAGAGCGGCGCCGTTTTCATTGTTGCGCCAGCACCGTTTCCAATTGCCGAAGCTTGTCATCGACGGAAATGTCCATTTCCGAGGTGGTTTCAAGCTCGCGATCTTCATACACATTCCGGTCCGGGTGCTGTTTTTCCCAGGCCTCCACAGCCAGATCGCGCTGTGCGATCAAATCAAAAATCTCGCGCTGAAAAAGCCGGACCATCGCCGTGACCCAGCGATTGACCGGCCAGGACGGACGCGCCTGGTCCATTTCGAACCGCGCGATCATTTGGCAAACGTCCTTCGCCACATACCATGCTTCGCCGGTTACCCAGCGGTTTGTCGTGAACAGGCTGGTCGGGAAGCCATAGGCGTCCATCGAGATCGCAATCAGATGGCTTAGCGCGCCGTTGCTATCTTCGGGCGCCTCGAAATCCGGCAAAGGGGCCGGCCGAATGCCCGCGGGCATGCCCTTCGGCCGCAAGAAGACGTGAAAATGGCCGTGTTCCTCCCGGTCTTCCCGATGGGAATGGTAATAATATTGGGAATGGGTTTCCCCATCATAGGCATCCCCATCCGGATAGTGGTTCCACTGATAAAAGGTCTCGTGGCCACGGATCAGCTCGCCAACGATGTTGTCCCCGGTCTTAGCGAGAAGCCGGTAGCATTCCAGGATCTCTTGGCCGGCCGCCAGTTGCGCCTCCAGTTGGGGGCGTGGGGTCGAGGCAAGGGCTGTCTTTTCGCTTTCAGCCATCCCGTTTTCCACCCCCTTCTCAAGCTGCCAAAACCCGGCGGCGAACACAGTTAACCAAATTTATCCATCTTAATCAATTGGTTAGAAAAATTTACGATGGCGGGCCCCGCCCCCGATTCAAGCCGGCCGGCCAAGAGGGCGTAATTGACTAGATTTTCTGCCCTGTTGAAAATATGTTAGTCCACTCAATGGGGCAGCCCAACGCTAACGATAAAAAAACAAAGAATTCCCAGACAGATACACAGACGGTGAGGAAGCCATGCGTTCAAGTTTCGTGAAATCCCTTCTGTCGTCCGGAGCGATCCTTCCATGGGTGATCGGAGCCGGCGTCGTAACAACCGCCGCACTGATCACGCACAACCCAGCCAAGGCGGAAATGGTTCAAAAGCCAGCCATCGCCTTCGAGCAGGTTGCGGAATCAACGGATGCGCCGGAGACATTCATGCGCGGGGGTCATGAGTACAACGTCGTTAAATCGACCTATGACGGAGAGCCCGCCCTGCAGAGCTTTATGAAGCTCAACAAAGGTCAGTACCGGTTCTATCCGGACCCGGTGGACAACCCCGGCACGTTCTACGCGCCGAAGGGCTGGCCCTTCAAGGATGGCGAAATCATCCCGAAGCTCCTTGTTACGGGGCAGGAGGTTCTCGAGGAAGGCTTTGCCGAGAAGTACATTCTTGGCGAAGACCATGCCAAGCGCGTACGCCCGGGAGAACCGTTCGACTATGACCTTTTCGTTCTTGCCGTAACGTCCCTTTTCGCAACCGGCCTTTATTGGGAAATCGTCGTTTCCCGCGAGGACGATACGCTGGTCATCAACGCCATTGAGTCCCCGGTCGTTCGCGGGGAAGTGGTGGGCCGCGAGGACTTGATGTCGGCGGAAGAAAAAGCCGCGCTCGAAGCGAAAAACAAACTCAACATGAAAGAAGCAAACGCGCTTTACGAAGCCGTTCGCTTCAAGATGATCGAGGGTTGGGAAAAATCAAACAACGAGATCGTTTCCGAATATTCCGAGTGGAAGCGCTACAACATCGTTCCCTTCCAGACCGGGAAATTCACCGGCGATCAATACATCAATCTTTATGCAAATGAAAAAGTCGAGAAATGGGAAAATTTTGATCAAATGCCGATTGGAACCGTTCTCGTGATCGACAGTTTCCATGGCGATGCGGATCGCACCGGTTTCGCCGCCAGATGGAAAGCCGGCGATCTGGTTATCTTGCAGAAGATGAAAAAAGGCTTCAACGCCGCGACCGGCAACTGGAAGATCATTAAAATCGATAGCAAAGGGGTGGCCCAGGACATCACCGAAGAAAAAGATGCACGGTCGACCTACCTTTTTGCCCTGCCGGACGAATACAAGAAGACGATCTATTTCTAGGTTCGTCTCCATATTCAACGGGTAGAATTCGTTGTGAGAAATTGGGGGGCGCTTCGGCGCCCCCCTTTTTTTACGATTCTAATTTGCGCCCGGCGCACATTGACACCCTGCCCCGAGGCCCCTAACTATTACTTGTCGCAGGCCAAATCTGGCTGGCGCGGCGGTCTTTTCGGCGCTTGCGGATTCCCCACATGAATGGGGAAAGGAGGATTCCATGGCAATGGCGTCTCGGAGCTTTCTGAAATTTCCAGCCTTTATCGGTGCTGCCTTTCTGTTGGCCGCGGCGATCGGCGGCGAAGCCGTCTCGAAAGAGCCTTTGACCGACGAGGGAGCGGAAATGACCTACAACGCCCTTCGTGCAGCCATGGTCGAGAGCTATCGGGCGGGCGGCGATGACACGGCCGCCGTCTATATGGGCTGGCAGCGTTTTAACCGTGTACCGTTTCTTTCCGGAACCCATGGTGGGCGCTACAGCAACATCTATGGCAACGCGAAAGCCAGCGCCTATGGCCTCTTTGAAAAGGGGAAACCCTTGCCGAAAGGCGCGGTCCTGGTAAGAGACAGCTTTATGGCAGCCAAAGCCTGCCTTACGGGCGACGTTGCGCTTGGCGATAAAACGCCGCCAGGTGTCTTTGCCTGTTTTGGGCCACTATTCATTATGGAAAAAATGGAAAAAGGCTTCAATCCTGAGAGCGGCGATTGGCGGTTCACGATGATTTTTCCGGGTGGCACCGTCTTCGGCACGACAAAGGGACAGGGCGCGGAAAACGTCGACTTTTGCATGAACTGTCATGAAGCGGCGGAACCGGACGATTTTATCTTCTACACCCCGGAAGAATATCGGCCCAATTAAATCGCCACGTACAATTCTTCACAAAAAAAAGGGTGGAACCTTCCGGTGCCACCCTTTTTTTGTGCAACGAGGTGCTACCACTTTGCCCGTTTTACGGCCTTCAGATTGATCTCCGTCGGCTGCATATCCGTATTGAACTTGATGTTCTCATCCGTCATCAAAATGGTGGCGTGACCGATCAGAAAATCGTAAACGGCGGACCATGTCGGCCATAGAACCTTGCCGTCGGGGTCGTCCTCGGTCGGAAAAACGCGATATCCCTGAATTGTCGTCTTCCAGAGCTGGCCCTTCGGCGTGAAATATTCGCCCAGATAAGGGGTCCAGAGTTCCGCGTCGACGTAAACCACCTTGCGGCTGTAGGGATGGCTCTCCGGCGTCATCCCTTCAACGACATAGACTTCCCTAGGTTCCCATTCTTCCACCGGATTCCAATGGGGGGGCGTCTCCATGTCGAAAACGGGAAATTGTTCCTTCGGCGTGCTGCCCCTCGGATTCCAAAAGGGCTTGGTCACGTTCGCAATGACAAGAATTTTCTTTTTCGCAAGAATCTTGAAACCGTCATACCAGGTCGGATGCGCGCTCAAGACCATAATATCGTCGCTGAGAAAATCCGTCGAACCCAGCTTGTCCATCCAAAATCCGCCCGAAAAGCGGCGCACCTTGCGCGCCGCGACCGCGTAGGCCAACAGCCAGTCCGGATCGCCGTTCACATAGCGAATCAAAACCAGTCCGTTCCCCTTTATGTCCTGGGGAGCCGTCAGGACGCTGAGCGTTTTCTCGAGGATTCTTTTATTTTCCGACCCTGCGCCATTGTCGCGGCGAAGCGCGCCTCTTACGAAGGCCCGTTTGACAAACTGTTTCTGAACACGTTCGAGGCCGGTTTTCTCGTTGAGAAGCGCGATCACCGTGTTCGGGTATTCCTGGTTGTCCCCCTGCTGTTTGCCGAGGAACATGTTCCACATGACTTTTACGCCCGCTTTGGGGTCGTCGGGATCGATCACCGGAAAAGGCGCGCCGGCGATCCACCCGTTTACTTGATTCGAGGCTTCGTCCAGCGTGACGGCATCGACGTTCTGATTCGTCGCCGCCACCCATTTCGGATCCTTCGGATGAGGCTTGGCGTGGGCCAGCTTCATCGTCAGTCCCTTTTCGCGGATCTGCCACTGAAAATGTTCGGGGATAAGGCTTTGGATGGTTTCCCCCTCGAAGGTTTTCTCGAGAAGCGCACCTAAATTCTTGGCGCTGATGACCGTTCCTTCCGGCACTTCTTCGGCCATGGCCGGGGTTCCGAAAATCAATCCGGTGGCCAGGACGACCCAAACCCAAACGTCCCGCATCTTGGTCTTCCCCATCATTCTCTCTCGCTCCTACCCCATGAATTTTCCCCTAACCCATTAGTATAGAAAGCTTTTGGAAAAATACTAGGTGACGCCAAAGGCGTTCGCCATAATTTGCCCATTCGTCCGAACGGCCCTGGGGCTGGAACGTCCGGGCAAGCGGACAGGCGGCTCGGGCCGCGGGAGGGGGTGGAAAATAGCCGAGAGCAGAACACCACCGGAGAACCCTGGACGCCGCCGTTTTCTGAAATTCGGTCTTGCCGGAACCGGCCTGGTCTTCCTGGCCGGGCTGTGGCGCCATGCTGCCAGGGCGGCCCAGAGGGCGCCCGCCGGCTTTCGTTTCCTCACCACCCAGGATCGGCGAATTTTCGCCGCCCTTGCCCCTCGCCTGCTGGGAGAGGCCCTGCCAAGGGATGGGAGGGAAAGCCGCATTGCCGAGATCCTTGCCGCCGTCGACCAGCTGGCAGCGGCGATGCCGCCGGTTATGCAGGCCGATTTACGCCAGCTTTTCGACCTTCTCGGCTTCCCCCCGACGCGGATCGCCCTAGCCGGTGTCTGGAGCGGCTGGGAGACGGTTTCCGAGCAGGAGGTGGACGCTTTTCTCGACCGTTGGTCGACAAGCACGTTTACGCTTCTCCAGCTGGCTTACGCGGCCCTCCACGACCTTGTCATGGCCGCCTGGTACGACAGCCCCCACGCCTGGGCCCGGGTCGGCTATGACGGCCCTCCGGACATCCCGGATGCGGTTCGCAAGGCCGTGTAATGGCGGAACGCATTCACATCGATGCCGCAAGGCTTGAGAAGGACGAAAGCTTTGCCGCCGATGTCGCCATCGTCGGCAGCGGCGCCGGCGGCGCCGTGGCGGCCGAAATTCTGGCCCGGGCCGGCCTTCAGGTCGTCTTGATCGAAGCGGGCGGGTACCACACGGCGAAAGATTTCAACGGCCGCGAGGGAGAGGCCTTTCGGACGCTCTATTGGGACGCCGCCAGCCGCAAGACGAAGGACAAGGCGATTACCCTGTTGCAGGGGCGCACGGTCGGCGGCAGCACCGTCGTCAATTGGACGGCAAGCTTCCGCACGCCGCCCGAAACCCTTGCCCATTGGGCCGAAGCCTTTGCCGTAAAGGAAACGGATGCGGAACACATGGCGCCCTGGTTCGAGATGGTCGAGCGCCGCCTTTCCGTTGCCCCCTGGGACGTTCCGCCGAATGCAAACAACGCGGCCCTAGGCCGGGGTTGCGAACGCCTTGGATGGCACCATGGCGTCGTATCCAGAAACGTCCGCGATTGCTGGGACCTTGGCTATTGCGGGTATGGCTGCCCGACCAATGCCAAGCAGTCCATGCTTGTCACGACGATCCCGGCGGCGCTGGATCATGGCGCCATCCTCATCAGCCACGCCCGGGCCATGACGGTCGAAACCGAACGCGACCGCGTCACGCATGTTGAATGCCTTGCCCTCGATTCCGAAAGCCTACATCCGACCGGACGCAAGCTTCGCGTCCATGCCAACCATGTGATCGTTGCGGGGGGCGGCATCAACGGCCCGGGGCTGCTTTTACGGTCCCGCCTTCCGGACCCCCATCGCCGCCTTGGCAAACGCACCTTCCTCCATCCCGTCAACGCCCTGGCCGGCGAATTGCCGGAAAAAGTTCTGCCGTTTGAGGGCGCACCGCAATCCATCTATTCGGATGCGTTCCTTTGGCGGGACGGCGTGACCGGAAAGGCGGGATACAAGCTTGAAGTGCCGCCACTCTTTCCCGTCCAGGCGGCCATCGCCATCCCGCTGTTCGGCGACGTCCATGCAACGGGTATGGCAGCGCTTCCCCATACCCATGCCATCCTTGCCTTAATGCGGGATGGATTTCACCCGTCCTTTTCCGGCGGCCGCGTCCTGCTGCAAAGCGACGAAAGCCCCGTGCTGGATTACCAAACGAACGCGTTTCACTGGGAGGGCTTTCAGCATGCCTATCTTTCAATGGCGGAGCTTAGCTTTGCCGCCGGCGCAAAATCCGTTTTCCCGGTGCATCGGGAAGCACGACCCTATGAAAGCTGGCGGGAAGCGAAGCGCGCCATCAAGGAAGGCCTCTCCATGAAACCGCCTCGGGCGCTCGCCTTCTCTGCGCACATCATGGGCGGCTGTGCGATGTCGGAGGACGCCAGGCTGGGGGTGGTCGATTCCTTTGGCCGCCACCACCAGATAGAAGGGCTTTCCGTTTTTGACGGGTCCCTCTTTCCCACAAGCCTCGGCGTCAATCCGCAGATATCGATTTACGCGCTGGTCGCCAGGAACGCGGCACGGCTTGCCGAGGCCCTCGCCGGGCACCCGGTGGGGTTTGCCTAACCGATTGAAAGCATTTCCTTTTAATCGACGTGGATCACGCCTTTGGGGTAGAAGGCGCGAAAGGCGAAGGCGAAACTTATGTCGTGCACGGCGTCTTCCAGGCCATCGTCCGTTTTTCGCTGCACAACCACGTTGCCGATATCGCGCCCTTCGCGGATGCGCTCCGTATCAAGCGCCGAGTTCTGACCCGTTTCCCAGGTGAGCACCAGATCCCCGACGACGATCTTTCCACGATTTTGGAGAAGCCGCAGGCTCCATGCCTCGCCCCCCACCGAGACCACCCGTTCCAAAGGCGGCAGATTGGACGGCAGCTCGCCTTTATACAGAAACGGAAGCTGGCTGCTGTCGTAGCTGACATAGGGATTGTAGCCATAGGCACGCATGCTTGCCGAATTCGGGATAAGCACCCTTCCCTTCGGCGCCCGTTTCCGAAACCTCGCAAAAGATTCGACCCGAGAAGGAATCATTTTCAAAGTTTCGCCCGTATATGCCCCGACAATGCCCGTGCCTGTAAATTGCTGCCACCAGCTTTCCGTCTGGCGGTCATACATGACGAGATCCGAATTTCGAAGCTTGCCCGTGGTGCCAAAATCCAGGACGACTCCATCCAAGCGGCGATCGAAGACAATTGCGGAATTGCAAAGCGGACAAAAGGTAACGGTAAGCGGCACGCTGCCGATCTGGTCGTTCACGATCTCGTGCCACATGAGGATCTGCAAAGGATAGGCGCGCGCCTCATCGCCAATAACGACGCTTACAACCGGTTCGTCATTGCCGATTGCCGTAATGGAATCCACCGATTTAAATTTCGGATTGTTGATCGCAGGGATGCCGTCCTTCGATGGCCCGCCGGAAACAATGTCGTTGAAGTCAATCGACGTCTTTGCAAAATCCGTTTTCGGCCATTCCCCACGCCAGCGCCGAAGGTCGCTGGCCGCCGCTTCGTTCCCAGGGAAAAAAGATTGGGCGGATACGCAAAATATAAAAATGCCCGCAATAAAAAGAAAAGCCTTCATCCAACCCTTACGCATCACCGTCCTTCCCCTTCGCTTTTGCCGCTACCGGGCGGTGCATCGCAGGATGCAAAACCGCACCGGCAGGGCATGGGTTTTCCGAGCAATCGACGCCGAACTTCGTTTTATTTCTTCCGGTATTCTTCCGGCAGAAACATCAAATGGTCGTAATCTTCCGCGGCGGCATGGCAGGCAATGCAGAACTCGACCTTGTCGGAGCCTGCTCCGTTCGTCGTCCCAAGGACCTGCCCGTTCGCAAGGACCATCGTGTAGCGCCAATCCCCACTGGCCGGATGGAAGCCAGAGCCCATTTTTTCCATGACGAAAAGCGGCCCGATGGACGAGGCGGCGGCCGCCCCACAAGGGTTGCATGGGTTGCAACTGCTTGCTGCACATGGGTTTTTCGCCGCGCACGGGTTGCATGGGTTGCCGCCCTTCGCCGCAGCGGCTGTGAAGCTGTCTTTTACAAGGATGGCCCCTTCCGGCAACCGGCCGGCCTCTTCGTATTTCCCGTAAGCGCCCGCCTTTGCATTGGCGTAATTGTTCACATAACGCCCGCCATGGGTGCCGGAATTGTAAGGGACGGTGTTGTAGCGCTTCCAGGTTTGATAGGTCGCGGCATAGGGAAGGCCGGATTTCTTATAGGCCTTCATCATCCCATGCTTCTGGGCCTTATAAAGGGCCGCGGCTTCCGCATCCGAAAGTTCCGGCCCCGCCGCCGCGCCGCAGGGGCTACAAGGGCCGCAGGGGTTGCAGCCCTTTGCCGCGCACGGGTTTTTTGCCGCACAGGGGTTCTTCGCCGCGCAGGGGTTTTTTGCCGCGCAGGGGTTCTTCGCCGCGCAGGGGTTTTTGCTGCTGGTGCTTTTGGAATAGCCCGCCAACTGATCGGCCTGCGCCGGGGGTCCGGCCAAGGTCACGCTTATCGCGATGACCCCTGCGCCAACCATCATGGGAAGCACGGTTCCCGACAGCAAAGTGGATTTGAGGAGTTTTTGGGAATCGGTCCGCATCGAATTCTCCTGCTTACTGGGGTTTAAAAACTCGTTTCCAACTTTCCTTTCGTTTTCCTCCCAGGCGCGTTCCAGCCCAAGAGTCCCCATTGGTCCGTAAGCAAGGTCGATTTGCCGTGAGTGGCATAGCGTTCGAGCGAGATTTTATCGGCATGGGCAAGGCCGTTCAAACGGCGGGCAATCACAACTTTGTGAGACGGCCGCAAACGCGAAAGGGGGCCATGTCCGGTTTTCTTCGATTTAGCGCATTTCTAGCAGCATTCCCCATCGGATCCGCAAAGGTCCGCTTCTTGCGTAGTGGCGTCGTACGCCACCCCTTTTGTCTCCCTTGGGTGCCGCGCAACGGTCCGCGAGCAATCGAAGGGGGCGGCCGCATCGAGGGGGATAGCCACGCGGGGCGGCACCGGGTAAACGTCCTCCGCATAGGGAGCGGAGGTGAAAATCCGGTAGGTCTTGTCGCAAACCGCCGCCGGCACGCCGCGCCGCAGGACATGGCCGTCGTCGTCTTGAACTTCGCGCCACGGGCCTTTGTAGACGACGGCCTGATTGCGCTCCCAGCAGGCCCCTTCTTTGCCCTTATGCGCCGTGACGGTCACCGAACGGAACTCGATGCCCTCCACTGTCCGCCAAGGCGCCGCATCGCGCTTTGCGAGGGAAATCCCATAGAAGCCCGCCTCTTCAAAGGCGCGCAGGAACGCGCTTTCCTGAAAGGCTCCGGAAATGCACCCGGACCAAAGCTCGGCATCCTCGCGGAGCTGGGCCGGCACTTCCTCGTCCGACACGATGTCGGAAATCGCGACGCGGCCGCCCACCTTCAACACCCGGTACATTTCCTGAAAAAGCTGCTTTTTCTCATCGGGATGGACGAGGTTCAGCACGCAATTCGAAACGATGACATCGACATGGCTGTCGGGGACAAGCGGCGGCATGTCTTCGCGGCGGAAACGCTCAAGCGCGCCATAATCGGCATAATTTGCGATTGGTTTTTCCGCGATCTTCTTTTCAAGCGCAGCAATGTCCGTCCGCAAGTCCTGAATACGCCCCCGGTGGAACGTCACATTGTCCCAGCCGATGCGCTTCGCGATTTCCGGACGGTGCTTTTCCGCAAGCGCCAGCATGTCGGGGTTGAAATCAACGCCAATCACCTGGCCCTTGGCGCCGACAATCTGAGAGAGAATGTAACAGGCCTTGCCGCCACCGCTTCCCAGATCAAGCACGGTTTCGCCCTCGCGGACGAAGGGCGTGGGATCGCCACAGCCATAATCCCTTTCAAGAATTTCGTCCGGAATAACCTTGAGGTAGGCGGGGTTGTACGAAATGGGGCAGCAAAGCGCTTCCTCTCGAATTTTCGACGCATCCGCATAGCGGCGTAAAACTTCGCTGTCTTTATCAAGGGTGGTTGTCGTCATTTGCGTCGGCCTCCTTGGCAGAGCTGAAGAACGGCTGTTACAGGTAGTTCACAGCCAACCACCATAGGATGGCAAAAATCGCGGCTATGATCGTAAATTTGAATCGGGATGCCATCGAAACCTCGTCGCTTGCGAGCGCCCAAAGGCGGACGCTCCTCCCTCTAATTTTACCAGAAAGGCCGCGCCGACAAGGACGTTTCATAACCTTTTGGGATGTCAGAAGAATTTTTGAGAAACCCGGGCCGCATGCGGCGCTTTTGAGGGGGCCAGCCTCCAAATAAAAAGGCCCGCGCAAAGCGCGGGCCCTTTCATTTCATCTTATCCGCAGCCGGATTAGTCGGCGAGCTTCAAATTGCCGGCAAAGGTCTTACCATTCTGCCCGCTCTCAAGCTCATACTCGACCTGCTGACCTTCATTGAGGCCCGGCAGTCCAGCACGCTCGACCGCTGAAACATGGACGAAGACATCCTTCGATCCATCTTCTGGCGTAATAAACCCATATCCTTTGACAGGGTTGAACCATTTCACGGTTCCAGTACTCATTTGACTTATTCCTTCTTTAATTGTCATAGCCGCCCGCACGTTACGCGTAGGCGCGTCCTCGTTAAAAAATTCCTGGGGTATAGCAGCTAGGTCGGCTTGACAAAGCAGGATACGTCCGGGTCTTCGAAGACGAAGAGGATGATATAGGGCCAAGTCCACCAAATTTCAAAGAATTTGTAAAAACCCCTTGTAAATCAGGGGGTATAGATGGTGGGCGCACAAGAACCCGAACCTTGGACCCGCTGATTCAGAGCTTCAGCGCCTGGCGGAAACGGGACCATTCCGGCAATTCGCCCTTTGTTCCCCCACGCAAACTTGTTGGGTTACGGGCCAAGTCGGAATGAAAAATGAAATAGTGGGGAAAATTCGAGGGTGGTAATATCGCTGTTCTGGTTCAACGATTGCTGGCGGGAAAGACTTGATGCAAGGAGGTTGAAACAGCGCCTTCAAAAAAGCATTCGCCGGGACGGCTGCGCTTTCAACCGTTCCGATCGGCATTAACGGTAATGGGTTTGATGCCTTCGAAGAATTAGAGGGGCGATGGCTGGGGCAAGCCAAAGAAAAGTCGGGAGATTCGCTATGCAAGCAAAGGACATTATGACGACCCAGGTGGTCACCGTGAGTCCCGAGACGACCGTTCGGGAAGTTGCACTTTTATTAGCGGATAAGGGTATTGGCATGGTGCCTGTGGTCGATCATGGCGATGTCGTCGGCATTGTCAGCGAGGGTGATTTGATTCACCGACAGGAACTTGGTACCGACGAATATAGAAAACGGTCTTCCTGGATCAGAATATTTGAAGATCGAGAGGCTGCGGCTGCTTTCGCCACCAAAGCGCATGGCATGCGCGCACGCGATGTAATGACTCGAAACGTCATCCGTGTTTCCGAACACGCTTCATTGGCAGAGATTGCCGATACCTTGGAAAGCAACAGCGTCAAACGGTTGCTCGTGTTGAGGGAGAAGAAGCTCGTCGGCATCGTTAGCCGGGCCGACATCGTGCGAGCGCTTGCGGCGAGGCCCGAAGGTGCGCAGGCGCCGGCGAGCAGTGACGACGACGAGATTCGGATCAAGGTGACCGAGACCCTCGAAAATATACCGGGGACCAGCCCCTGGCTCACGACCATCATCGTATCGAACGGCATCGTCGACCTCTACGGTACGGTTGAAGACGAGGCCAAGCGCGATCCGTCCCGCATTGCAGTCGAAAAAATTCCGTACATCGTGAAGGTGCGGGACCATCGAACCGTCCTACAACCTTATTAGCGTTGCCTGGCGGAGATGTATCAAAACCTGGAAGGCGGCTTGCCGCGCGCTGGCTATCTGCGTTACCCCACAAGGGGCTGAGAGAAAGCCACCAAAGCTCGAACCCCTTGAAAAAATGGTGGGCGCACAAGGACTCGAACCTTGGACCCGCTGATTAAGAGTCAGCTGCTCTACCAACTGAGCTATGCGCCCCAAGGGGGAGGCCCCTATAGCAAAGCCCGCCCGTCTTGTCGATAGGCCAGCGAAATCCGACCGCCTGAAGGCCTTTAAAGGTCGTCCACGCCGCCGCGGCGGCTTAGCCGCACGTCGCGATGAACGTGGATGCTCATCAACAAGCCGAAGGCGAACAGCAGCGTTAAAAGCGCCGTGCCCCCGTAGGAGATCAGCGGAAGCGGCACCCCGACCACCGGGATAAGGCCGGTCACCATGGCGATGTTGATGAAGAAATAGAGCGCGAAGGTGACGGTGATGCCCATGCCCAGCAGGCGCCCGAACTGGTTGCGGCAGTGAAGGCTGATCAAGAACCCGCAAAGAACGAGCAGCACATAAAGCGCCAGCAGAAGCAGGCCGCCCGCGATGCCGAATTCTTCCGCCAGCATCGTGAAAATGAAATCCGTCTGTTTTTCCGGCAAAAAATTCAGATGGGCCTGGGTTCCCTGAAGAAACCCTTTTCCTATAAGCCCGCCGGAACCAAGGGCAATTTTCGATTGCAGAATATGATAGCCGGAGCCTAGCGGGTCGCTTTCGGGGTCCAGGAAAACAAGAATGCGGCGCTTCTGGTAGCCGTGCAGACCCATCCAGAAAAGCGGCATCGCCGCAAGGACGCCGCCGATCAGCAAGGCAAATTTCCAGATGCGCACGCCTGCCAGGAAAAACACCGAAAGCCCCCCGATGATCAGCATCAGCGCGGTTCCCAAATCCGGCTGCCGAAGGACCAGCAGCGCCGGCAAGGCAAGCATGGCGAGCGGTGGCAACAGAAAGGTCGGTCGGGCAACATCTTCCAGACTGGCCCCATGGAAGTAACGGGCAAGAGCCAGCACCAGCGTCATCTTCACGACTTCGGAAGGCTGGATCTGAAAATAGCCAAGGTCCAGCCAGCGCTGCGCGCCCATTCCAACGATGCCGGCAAATTCGACCGCCATTAGGAGCAAAAGGGAAATGCCATAGATCGTATAAGCATGGTGCAGCCAAAAACGAATATCCGTAAGCCCAACGGCGAGGAGAACGGCAAGCCCAACGGCAAAGCGGATCGCTTGCCGGCCCGCCCAAGGCGTAAGGCTTGCATTGCCGGCGGAATAAAGCATGGCAATGCCGATCGCTGCGATCAGGAAGAGAAGAAAAAGCATTCCCCAATGGAGCTGGCGGATCTTGTCGCCAAAACGAAGGGTATCGCCGTGATAATCGCTTGCTTCGATCATGACGCCACCGGATTCTTACGCGCGGCCTTCGATGGTTGTCTTCGCTGAATCGCAAGCAAGAAGTCCCGCGCAATGGGGGCGGCGGCGGCCGAGCCGCTGCCGCCATGCTCGACGATGACCGAGATGGCGTATTTCGGGGCGCTCAACGGCGCAAAGCCAACGAAAAGCGCGTGGTCGCGTTCCTGCCAGGGGCGATCCCGGTTCTTGAGGACTCCCTCTTTTCGCTCCCGGTCCGAAATGCGCATCACCTGAGACGTCCCCGTCTTGCCGCCCATGGCCATGGCCTTGTCGCGAATACGGGCGCCAAAGGCCGTGCCTTTGGGCTCGCTCGTCACCGCAATCATTGCCTGGCGGATACGCAAAAGCGTGGACTGGCGAATGCCAAGCGGCTTGAAGGTCGCCGGCGGCCGGTCGGCAACGCTTTCCGGCTGCACAAGTTCTTGGGTTAGATGGGGAAACACTTCGTAGCCGCCGTTCACCAGCCGGGACGTCATCACGGCAAGCTGCAAGGGGGTGGCCAGGGCATAGCCTTGACCGATCCCGGTGACCAGGGTTTCGCCCCCCTGCCAGGGCGCGCCGAAGGTCGCCATTTTCCAATCGGGGTCCGGCACAAGCCCAATTTGCTCGCCCGCCAGATCCGGGATCAGAGATTGGCCCAAACCAAACCGGCGCGACATCTCGGCCATCCGCTCGATGCCGCAACGCCGGGAAAGCTCGTAAAAATAGACATCGCAGGATTGCTGGATTGCCTCATGAAGCCCCACCCGGCCATGGCCTTCCCGTTTCCAGCAATGGAAGCGGTCCCCGCCCAGCTCGACGTAGCCTTTGCAAAAAACCTTTTTCTGCTGAGAGACCAGACCGGCTTCAAGGCCGGCGGCCGCAACCATCATCTTGTAGGTCGAACCGGGGGCGTATTGGCCGGCGATGCATTTGTTCGTCAGAGGCGCGCGCCGATCCGAAAGCAAATTTTTCCAGCTTTCCTCACTCAAGCCCGTTACGAATGCGTTCGGATCGAATGCCGGCGTCGAAATCATCAGAAGCACTTCGCCGGTGTGCACATCCATTGCAACGCAGCCGCCACTTTTGCGTTCAAATCGTTTGCTCGCAAATTTCTGCAAATCGGAATCCAGCGTCAACGCCACCCGGTGGCCGGGCTTTCCTTCTTCGCGCGAAAGTTCCCGCACAACGCGCCCAACCGCATTCACCTCCATTTGGCTGCTTCCCGCCTTGCCGCGAAGCGCCAAATCGTAAATCTTCTCGATGCCGCTTTTGCCGATGCGAAAGTCGGGGAGTTGAAGCAGCGGATCGTCCGTAAGTTCTTTTTCCGTAACCGCCGCCACATAGCCAATGACATGGGCCGCCGCCGCACCCAGCGGGTAATGGCGGCTTTGGCCGACGTCGATCAGCACGCCAGGCAAGTCCGGCGTGTTCACTTCGACGCGCGAAACCTCTTCCCAGTCCAAATTTTCCCGCACCATGACCGGGACAAACCCGCGCTTGCGCTTCATTTCATGGAGAATGCGCCGCCGTTCTGCAGCCCCAATCGGCAAGATAGCGCCAAGACGATCCAAGGTTTCTTCGATATCCAGCGTCTGCTCCGGAACCATGACAACGCGGTAGTTTTTCCGGTTTCTTGCGATCGCTGTCCCGTTGCGATCGACAATCGGACCTCGTGACGGCTGAATCAGACGAAGGTTGATCCGGTTTTCTTCCGCCAAGGTGACGTATCGATCCGATTCGAGAACCTGCAAATAATAGAGGCGGCCGACCAGCGCCGAGACCAGCGCCATTTTCCCGCCTGCCAGAATCGCGGCCCGGCGGCTGAAGACGCGGTAACGGTCGCCTTCCCGATACATTAGGCCTGCCGAAGGATGGTCTTCTGGGTCTGGGCATAAACCCAGGCAAGGCATGGATAAAGGGCAATGGTGAGGAAATACTGGAAGACCCCAGGGCTGGGATCCCGGATCGTCCAGTCAAGCAGCGACAACGCCGCCCATTGAAGGATGGCCGCGCCCGCCGCCACCACCATGAAGCTTGCCCAGGCGATGGAGAAGGATTCGTGCAGCAAATAACGGCGCTGCGAAACGACCGTGCCATAAACGAGCAGAAGAATGCCGGCGTTCAAACCGATCGGCGCACCGGAAAGCAGATCCAGCCCAAGGCCAATGAAAAACACCGCCGGCGCCGGCAACAGATCGGAACGGTACAGCCCCCAATAATAGACCGCCGTCAACGGCAGCATGGGGACGATCGCCGCATAAGCGGGCACATGAAACGGGATCACGGTAAGAAACAAAAGGACGACGGCGCTTAAGAACGGCGCCAGATTGCGCACATATTGGTTCAAGCGATACCAAAAGGGGGCCGTCATTTGCGCAATGCCTCTTTCGTTTGGGAATCCCCCGGCAAGTCCGGAAGCGCCCCTTTCAGGCCGTAATTGACGACACGCACAAATTCGAGGCGGTTCCAGGTCACAAAAGGCTGAATGCGTATCCCATCCTCTCCGACGGAACCCACCGTACCGATGGGCAAACCGGGTGGAAAAACCCCGCCATGGCCGGACGTGACGATGCGGTCCCCTTGTGCAACGGCGGCCGTCGACGGCAAGTAGCGCAGGCGTGGATGGCGGGTGTTGTCACCGGCTAGAATGGCCTTTTCCCGTGAGGATTCCACCAGCACCGGAATACGCGAATTCCAGTCCGTGATCAGAAGCACACGAGACGCACGATTTCCAAGTTGCGCAATCCGGCCGACGACCCCTTCGCCATTGATCACCGGGTCGCCCCTTTTTACCCCTTCGTGCCTTCCAGCATCGATAAGAACGCTGCGAACAAAGGCATTGCCTGAATCCGCAATCGTGCGCGCCGCGACAAAGTGGACCGGGGCCTCGGGCACCAGATTCAAAAGCGCACGCAGGCTTTTGTTTTCGCTCGCAAGCCGTTCCGCCGTCAGTTTGGATTGCTGCAAGCTCGCGACCGTCGCGCGCAGGCTCTGATTTTCCTCACGCAGCGTCGCCAGATCCGATATTTCGCCAAGCAGGGCCCGGCTTGCCACCACCGGACGGGAGATAAGGTCCACGATCGGCACGGCAAAATCCGTGACGTTGGCGCGCATCCGTTCCGCAAAGGAAGTTTCCAGCCGCCCGATCACAATCAGGACCAGGGTTGCCGCAACCAAAAGCAAAAACGGGAAGCGGTGGGCAAACAATCTCACCGGCGTCGTGAGACGCAGGAACGATCCAGCGCGCAATCTTGCCATCCCCCTTCTCCTTGAACCTCCGGCCTAGCTGAAAAGCGAAACCCGTTAGTAGCTGCTCAACAGGACGTTCTTCAGTGTCTTCATTTCTTCCAGGGCACGACCCGTACCGAGAGCCACGCAAGAGAGCGGCTCGTCCGCAATGGAAACCGGCAACCCCGTTGCCTCGCGGAAGACCCGGTCCAGATTGCTGAGCAGCGCACCGCCGCCCGTAAGGACGATGCCCTTATCGACGATGTCCGCGGCCAGTTCGGGCGCCGTATGTTCCAGCGCCACCTTTACGGCCTCGACAATCGCTCCCACCGGCTCGGAAAGGCTTTCCGCAATCTGCCGCTCGGAAATCACCAGCTCTTTCGGCACCCCGTTCATCAAATCCCGCCCCTTGATCTCCATCACGCGGCCATCGCTATCGTCTGGCGGACAGGCGGAGCCAATCTCTTTTTTGATTCGCTCGGAACTGCTTTCGCCCACGAGGAGATTATGGTGACGGCGGATATAGGCGATGATGGCTTCGTCCATTTTGTCGCCACCAACCCGGACGGACCGCGAATAGACAATCCCGCCAAGGGAAAGCACCGCCACTTCCGTTGTCCCCCCGCCGATATCCACGACCATCGAACCGGTGGGCTCCGTGACGGGCAGGCCCGCGCCGATCGCCGCCGCCATCGGCTCTTCAATCAAAAAGACCCGTCTGGCGCCAGCGCTTTCCGCCGATTCCTGAATGGCGCGGCGTTCCACCGCCGTTGAACCGGACGGCACGCAAACAATAATCTGAGGCGAAGCAAAGGTACGCCGGTTATGCACCTTACGAATAAAGTGCTTGATCATTTCTTCGGCAACTTCGAAATCGGCAATCACCCCATCACGCAACGGGCGTGTCGCCTCGATATTTCCCGGCGTACGCCCCAACATCATTTTTGCCTCATCGCCGACGGCAAGAACCTGCTTGCGCCCTTTTACATTGGCGATCGCCACGACGGACGGCTCATTCAAGACAATGCCCTGACCCCGCACATAGACCAGTGTGTTTGCGGTTCCAAGATCGATTGCCATATCCGCGGATAGCATGCCGAGTATTTTCGATAACATTCTGCCTCACCTTGCTTTTTGTTGCGCGGCAAAGGGCGACGTTCGCACCCCTTTCCGCAATGCGTTCTTAGGCCGTGAGAGCCGCCGGTGCGGTCTTCTCCCGTTTGACGAGCAATTTATTCAACGCGTTGATATAGGCCCGCGCAGAAGCCACCAGCGTGTCGGTGTTTGCCCCCTGGCCGTTCACCGTCTTGCCGTTTTCTTCAAGCCGAACCGTGACTTCCGCCTGCGCGTCCGTCCCTTCCGTCACCGCGTGCACCTGGTAAAGCTGCAAACGTGCGTCATGGGGGAACAACTCGCGAATCGCATTGAAGGTCGCGTCGACCGGCCCGTCGCCGGATGCCGTCGTCTTGCGCGTTTCGCCGTCGATCTCAAGCTCGAGCTCTGCCGTCTGCGGTCCGGTCGAACCGCACACCACCCGCAACTCCCCAAATTTGATCCGATTGTTCACCTGCATCAGCGCGTCATCCACGAGCGCGACGATGTCCTCGTCGTAGAGGTCCTTTTTTTTATCGGCGAGGTCTTTGAAGCGCCGGAAGGCGTCCTCGATGGCGTTGTCGCCCAGCTCATAGCCCAGATCTTTCAGCTTCACCCGGAAAGCGTGGCGGCCGGAATGTTTCCCCATCACCAGTTTCGACTGGGTCAGGCCAACGGATTCCGGCGTCATGATTTCATACGTACCGGCATGCTTCAGCATGCCGTCCTGATGAATGCCGGATTCATGGGCGAACGCATTTGCCCCGACAACGGCCTTGTTCGGCTGGACCGTAAAGCCGGTGATCGTCGAAACAAGCCGCGAGATCTTCGAGATGTTCTCCGTCTTGACCCCGGTTTGATAACCAAGCACGTCCGCACGCGTGCGCAGCGCCATCACGATCTCTTCCATCGCCGCATTGCCGGCGCGCTCGCCGAGACCGTTCACCGTGCATTCAACCTGGCGCGCACCCGCCTCGATCGCCGCGATCGAATTTGCGACCGCCAGGCCTAGATCGTTGTGGCAATGCACCGAAAGGATGGCCTTGTCGATGTTCGGCACCCGATTGCGAATGGACGTAATCAAATCGGCAAATTCATCCGGCACCGCATAGCCGACCGTGTCCGGAACGTTGATGGTTGTCGCGCCGGCCTTGATCGCACTTTCGATGCAGCGGTAGAGAAAATCCCGCTCGCTTCGCGATCCGTCCTCACAAGACCATTCGACATCGTCGGTAAAATTCCGCGCGTGGGAAACGCTGTCGATCACCGCTTCATGAACGGCCTCCGGCTCCATTTGCAGTTTGTATTTCATATGGAGCGGGCTGGTCGAAATAAACGTATGGATACGCTTGCGTTTGGCCGGCTTTAACGCCTCCGCCGCCCGCTCGATGTCTTCACGGCCCGAACGCGCGAGCCCGCAGATGACCGGCCCCTTGACCGTCTTCGAAATCTCGTGCACGGCTTCGAAATCGCCCTTCGAGGCAATTGGAAAACCGGCCTCGATCACATCGACGCCAAGATCGGCCAAAGCTTGCGCAATCCGCAATTTTTCTTCGAGATTCATCGACGCGCCGGGCGATTGTTCGCCATCGCGCAAGGTCGTATCAAAAATAATGACTCGGTTTTTATCCGCGCTTTTACTCATCGGAATGTCCCTTCAGATTCTTCGAATAAATGTCAGGCCTAAGAAAGCTCTCCCTGAACATCCGCCAGCAAGTGGCAGCGACGCCCAGGGCGACTAAGTCGAAGAATCTCCGCGAGAGAATTCGCAGCAGGTACGCGCGATGAAAGGGTTGCGGCAGCAACGACGCCACGGCGCCCGCGGAAAGAACCCTTCCCGCCGGATGTCGAATCAAACCGATTTTTCGACCGTATAACCATGCCACTCGTCTTTCCGCTGGCTCGAAAGCGTGATTGAACCTGGTAATTGCCTTTTATCCCCTGCAGTTAGGATTAACAACCAAAGGGAATTGTCAACAAAATTGGTTAACGCTTTCTTTGTAAGCCTTGGGAATGTGCGCTTCCTAGGGGCATTTTGCAACGACCGGGGCATTTTTCTTAACGGTTTCGCTTTTTATTATGAACCGGTCGGTCCAAATTAAGTTTGGCAACGCCTCTCAGCGCAAGGGTTGGTTATCATGAAGCCGGTGTTTTGAACCGATAAGTCCAAAACTGAGAAATCACCTGTCCAGGGCCGTCAGCGCGACGCGCAGGATATCGTTCAAAGCGGTGCGGTCCGGCCTGGCCTTGCCGGTGACCCGAAGGCCGCCAAGGCTGCTCACCAGATAGCCGGCGAGCACACCGGCGCTGCGATCGGCCCGGATTTCGTTTGCCGCCTGGCCGCGGGCGACGACCGGCTGCAACGCCGACGCCATCCGTTCAAAAATCCCGTTCACCTGTGCCGCGATTTCCGGGTCATGGGCGGCCAGCTCCACCGCCGTATTGACGGCGAAACAACCATGGCGCCCTTCCGGGGTTAGGAGGCGGTCAATGGCCATCTCGAAGAGATCCGCTATGGCCTGGCGCGGCGACACATCGCCGCCGAGATGGGCCCTGATCTGTTCGAGTTGAACGTCCCCATAGCGTTCCAGGGCTGCAAGAAAGAGGGCCCGCTTGCTGCCAAAGGTCTCATAGAAGCTGCTTTTGCTGATGCCCATGGCAGCGAGCAGATCCTGCAGCGAGGTCGCCCCATAGCCTTTTGCCCAAAAAGCCGCCATTGCCCGGTGGAGCGCTTCGCTTTGATCAAATTCGCGCGGGCGAACCATTTGCACCTCGGTCGTGCTGCCTGCCGCTTTTTCGGATCAGGCAATATGGCGCTTTTGGACCAAACGGTCCAATAAATTCCGGCAACCTTGTCGCCGCAAAACGGCGGCCGGGCCGAACCTTTCGTGCTTTCGGCTAGTTCTTCGCCTTGTCGACGAGACGTCCCTTGGCGATCCAGGGCATCATGGCCCGAAGCTTTTCGCCCACATCTTCGATGGGATGCGATGCGGAGCGCCGCCGCATGGCCTTGAAGCTGGCTTGGCCGGCGGCGTTTTCCAACACCCAGTCCCTGGCAAAACGGCCCGACTGAATATCGTCGAGAACGCGTTTCATCTCTGCCTTCACCTCGGCATTGATGACGCGCGGCCCGCTTCGATACTCGCCATATTCCGCCGTGTTCGAAATCGAATAATGCATATTGGCGATGCCGCCCTCGTAAATGAGATCGACAATCAGCTTTACTTCATGGAGGCATTCGAAATACGCCATCTCCGGTGCGTAACCCGCCTCCGTCAGGGTTTCGAAACCCGCCTGAATAAGAGCCGTCAATCCGCCGCACAGCACCGCCTGCTCACCGAAGAGGTCGGTTTCGCATTCTTCCTTGAAACTTGTTTCAATGATCCCGGCACGGCCGCCACCAATTGCCGACCCGTAAGAAAGAGCGACATCCAGGGCGTTGCCCGACGCATCCTGTGCCACCGCAACCAAACACGGCACGCCGCCGCCACGCTCATATTCCGAGCGCACCGTATGGCCGGGCCCTTTCGGCGCAATCATGAAAACGTCCAGATCCGGCCGGGGCTCGATCAGGTTGAAGTGAATGTTCAAGCCATGGGCGAAAGCAAGCGCCGCACCTTTTTTCATATTGGCGGCAAGCTCATCGCGGTAAACGCTCGCCTGAATCTCGTCCGGCGTCAGCACCATGATCACGTCCGCCCATTTTGCCGCTTCGGCCGGCGTCATCACTTCAAGGCCGGCATCTTGTGCTTTTTTGGCGCTGCTTGAGTCGGGCCGCAAGGCGACCCGGACCTCTTTTACACCGCTATCTTTCAAATTGTTCGCGTGAGCATGGCCTTGGCTGCCATAGCCGATAATCGCCACCTTCTTCGGCTTGATAAGGTTTATATCGGCATCGCGATCGTAATAAACACGCATAACTTCTTCCTTCTATAGCGGGTTTGGGCCCCGTGAAATTGCAACAACGCCCGTACGCGAGACGTCGGTAAGTCCCAACGGGATCATTAAATTGATAAAGGCATTCAATTTGTCCGTCGAGCCGGTCATCTCGAAAACGAACGACTCGCTCGTGCTATCCACAACGCGCGCACGGAAAATATCCGCAATCCGCAATGATTCAACGCGCTGTTCGCCACTGCCTGCGACTTTGATAAGCGCAAGCTCACGCTCGACCGATGGTCCGTCGGTTGTAAGGTCGCTGACCTTATGGACCGGCACAAGCCGGCTAAGCTGCGCCTTGATCTGTTCGATCACCATGGGCGTTCCCGACGTGACAACGGTGATCCGGGAAAGCTCCTTTTCAACGTCGACTTCTGCAACGGTCAGGCTTTCGATGTTATAGCCGCGACCGGAAAAGAGGCCGATGACGCGGGCAAGCACCCCCGCCTCGTTGTCGACGAGCACCCCGATGGTATGTTTTGCGACGTTTCCCACGTTCTCGCCTCTACCGATCACGTCCCCGCCCTAGACGAGAACCATTCCTTTATCTGAAATCGTAGCCTGCGTATCCTCCGGTCCGAACAGCATCTCGTTGTGAGGGGCGCCGGAAGGAATCATCGGAAAGCAATTTTCCGCCGGGTCCACACGAACGTCGACGATGACCGGTGCATCGGCAGCGAGCATCTCTTCAATCACCGGATCGACCTCTTCCGGCTTCGTCGCACGCAAGCCAACCCCGCCAAAAGATTCCGCAAGCTTCACGAAATCCGGCAACGCGGCCGAATAGCTTTCGGAATAACGCCCGCCATGCATCAACTCCTGCCATTGGCGGACCATCCCCATATATTCGTTGTTGATAATGAAGACCTTCACCGGCAATCGGTACTGGGCAAGGGTCGACATCTCCTGAATGTTCATCAGGATGGACGCCTCGCCGGCAATGTCGACAACCAACGCCTTCGGATGGGCCACCTGAACGCCCATCGCGGCCGGCAGGCCATAGCCCATCGTTCCGAGACCGCCAGACGTCATCCAATGGTACGGTTTTTCAAATTTATAATATTGGGCCGCCCACATCTGATGCTGCCCGACTTCCGTCGTGATGAACGTCTCGCGGTCCTTCGTCAGCTCGTAAAGCCGTTGAATGGCATATTGCGGCTTGATCAATGCACCGGACTGGTTAAAGCGCAGGCAATCCCTTGCCCGCCATTCCTCGATTTGCGCCCACCAATCTTTCAGCGCTTTCTTATCGGGCCTGGCTTGCGCCGCCTTCCAGAATTTGATCATGTCCTCCAGCACATGGGCGACATCACCAACAATCGCGTGGTCCACCTCGATGTTCTTGTTGATGGAGGACGGGTCAATATCGATGTGAATCTTTTTCGAGCCCGGTGAAAAAGCATCCAATCGGCCCGTAACCCGATCATCGAAGCGGGCGCCGATGTTGATCATGACGTCGCAGCCATGCATCGCCCAATTCGATTCACATGTGCCATGCATGCCGACCATGCCAAGGAACTGCGGATGCGACGCCGGGAAGGCACCAAGCCCCATCAAGGTGCTCGTGCACGGGAACCCCGTCATTTCAACGAATTGTGTCAGCAGCTGACACGCCGCCGAGCCGGAATTCACGACGCCGCCGCCGTAATAGATAAGCGGACGCTTCGCCGAACCTATAAGCGCCACCGCCTGACGGATGGCATCGGCGTCCCCCTTTACGGTCGGTTTATAGGTTTTGTGCTCGACATTCGTAGGCCCAAAATATGGGCCGCTTTCCATCAAAATATCTTTCGGCAAATCGACAACGACCGGACCCGGCCGGCCGGTGCGCGCAACGTAGAACGCCTCGTGCACGGTGCGCGCAAGCTTGTCCGTATCGCGCACAAGATAATTGTGTTTTGTGCACGGTCGCGTAATGCCCGTCGTGTCCGCTTCCTGGAAAGCATCGTTGCCGATGAGATGCGTCGGCACCTGCCCCGTTAAGCAAACGATCGGCACGCTATCCATGAGGGCATCCGTCAAGCCGGTGACGGCATTCGTCGCCCCCGGCCCGGAAGTCACCAAGACGACGCCCACCTTGCCGGTCGAACGCGCATAGCCCTCCGCCGCATGGACCGCCGCCTGCTCGTGGCGCACCAGGATGTGCCGCAATTCCTTTTGCTGGAACAGCGCATCGTAAATCGGCAGCACGGCACCGCCCGGATAGCCGAAAATGACCTCGACCCCCTGGTCACGGAGGGCCTTAAGGACGATTTCCGATCCGATCATCCGATCCTGGTTCATTCCCATGTCCTTGTTCGGCTCGCCGTCGATCCAGATGGCCCTATGGCCGGATTGCCAGGAAAAACAGGCGAAATCCCCCGGATTTCCCCGGCGAGCCGCCCAACCTAGTCGGTCAGTCGGTCGCGGTCAATCGAAACTGACGAATAAATGAAAAGATTTTTTGCTCTAAACTTTCCGAATATTGCTCATTCACCCAGTGCCCCTCCGCCATTTGGTTGCGAAACCAGGTGAGTTGGCGCTTGGCGTAGCGCCGGGTCGCCTGCTGAGCCTCGGAAATAGCCGCCTCCAGCGAGATCGCCCCCTCCAGATGGCGCAGCAATGCCGGCACGCCCAGCGCCTTTCGCAAGGGCAACGCCGGGTCGAGCCCAGCCAGGGCTCCCACCTCGTCGAGGGCACCCATCGCAAGCATGTGGAGAAAACGCTGGTCGCACGCCGCATAGAGGGCGGGGCGGGGCGGGGCGAGAAGGATGGGGACAAGGGAGACGCTTGTTTCTTTGCTGGTTTCGCGCTGCCAATCGGCGAGCGACCGGCCGGTGGCCTGAAACACCTCCCAGGCCCGGAGCAGCCGCTGGCGATCGCCCGAAGGCAAACGTGCCGCCATTTCCGGATCGCGCTCCCGAAGCATGGCGTGAAAGCCCTCGCCGCCAAGACGCGCCCATTGCGCCGCCGTGTCTTTTCGGATTTCCGGCGGAATTTCCGGCACCGGCGCCAGACCGAAGGCAAGGGCGCGCAGGTAAAGCCCGGTCCCGCCGACAAGGATGGGCAATTTTCCCGCCGCCTTTGCGTCACGAATTTCCGCAAGGGCCATGTCGCACCACATTGCAGCGGAAGCGGGCGTCGTTGCCGGGAGCACGCCATAGAGGCGATGGGGCGCACGGGCCAGGGCCGTCGCGTCGGGACGGGCCGTCAAAATACGAAGCTCGCGGTAGAGCTGCATGCTGTCCGCGTTGACGACAACCCCATCGAAGGCTTCGGCAACGGCAAGGGCCAGCTGCGACTTCCCGCTTGCGGTCGGGCCACAAATCGCGAGGACGCGTTCTGTCATGACATTCGACTGATCTTTGAAGGAAAGCCCGCGGTCAGAGCCTTAAGATAGCATGTGTGAGATCAATCCATCGGCCAGTTTTGGCTCGAACCAGGTCGATTTTGGCGGCATCACCTGGCCGGCATCGGCGACGGCCATCAAATCGTCCAGCCCCGTAGGATGCAGCGAAAAGGCAACGGCCATCTCACCGGAATCAACCCGGCGGGAAAGTTCCTGCAGACCGCGTATGCCGCCGACGAAATCGATCCGGTCGTCGGTGCGAGGATCCTCAATACCAAGAACGGGCGCGATCAAATGATCGGCAAGCAGGCTGACATCGAGCCTGGCAACCGGGTCCGCCGGCACAAGCGCCTGGCGAATGGCAAGCCGATACCACTGCCCTTCAAGGTACATGCCAAATTCGCCAGGACGCGCGGGCGAGACGGTCTCGGCGCTTTCCTCGACGGAAAACGCCTCTTCGACGCGGGTTAGAAACGCCGCCTTCCCATGGCCGTTCAAATCCCGAACAACCCGGTTGTAATCCAGCACCTGAAGCGTGTCGGAAGGAAACGCAACGGCGAGAAAATAGTTATAGGGCGCATCGCCCTTGTCATCCGGATGGGCGGCGCGTTTCGCCGCCGCAACCCGCGAAGCGGCAGCCGAACGGTGATGGCCGTCGGCGATGTAAAGCGCCGGCATCGCCTCGAAGGCCTCGGTAATCGCCGCGATATTGGCGGGGTCCTGCACCACCCAGAGGGCGTGCGCGATCCCATCGTCGGCAACAAGGTCGTATTCCGGCGCTTGCTCGCAGAGCTTTGCGAGCAAGGCCGTAATGGCCGAAGACGGGGCATGGGCCAACAGGACCGGCCCCGTTTGGGCATCCAAGGCCTCGATCTGGCGCACACGATCGTTCTCTTTCGCGGGCCGGGTGAATTCGTGACGACGGATGCGGCCTGCATCATAGGCATCGACGGAAGCCGCAAGGGCGATGCCGGTTTGTTCGTGGTCGCCCATGCGCAAGCGGTAGATGTAGTAACAGGGCGCCGGATCGCGGCAAAGCACATCTGCCGCCAACATGGCCTTCAAATTTGCCGCCGCCTTCGCATAGACGGCATCGTCGTAAGCCTGGGTCCCCTGCGGCAGGTCGATCTCCGCCTTGGATATATGCAGGAAGCTCCACGGCCGGCCTTCCGCGCGGGCGCGCGCCTCGTCGCTGTTCAGCACGTCATAAGGCGGCGCCAACACGTCGGCGGCATGGTTGCGTGCCGGTCGCAGACCGGCAAAGGGGGCTATGAGCGACATCCCGAAGGGTTTCCAGAAATAGGTTTCAAAATCTTTGCCGTTCCCGGCCGCGATGGAAACACGCGGCCGGGAAAGTGCAAAACGCCAATTAGTCTTTCTCGATTCGAAGCGTAATGAAAAGCAGTTGATCGCCGCCACGTGCGATCTGCAGAAGAAAAAACTTCTGGCCTGACTTGCGCGCCTTTTCGACCTTCTCGAGAACGTCCGTTGGGGAATTTACCTGCTCGTGATTCTGCCCGACAAGGACAATGACATCGCCCTGTCGAATCCCCTTCTCCATGGCTTCGCTGTTTTCATCAACGCCGGCAATTGCCACGCCCTTTACTTCGCGCGGCAAATTAAACCTGCGGCGGATTTCTCTATTCAGAGAGGTTAAGGAAAGGCCTAGCGCCGTGGCGGTTTCACCGGAGGCGGCGCCCTCTTCCGAAGGTATCTTTTCTGCCCCCGCCATTTCGGCCTCTTCCATCAGGCCAATTTCGACCTTCAAGGTCCGCTTCTTGCCCTTGCGCCAAATGACCAGACTGACTTTATTGCCGACGCCGGTTTCTGCAACGACACGGGAAAGTTTCCGGACCTTATCGATCTCCTCGTCGCCAAAGCGCAGGATGACATCCCCCGGCTCCAATTTTATCTTATCCGCCGGGCTTCCCTCGACGACGCTGGCGACCATCGCGCCACGCGCACGGCCCATACCAAGGCTTTCGGCAATTTCAGGCGTGACCTCCTGAATGCGAATGCCAAGCCAGCCACGGCGCGTTTGACCGAATTTCTTCAGCTGCTCAACCACCGGCTTGGCCAGGGAAGAAGGAATCGCGAAGCCAATGCCGATGTTCACACCCGTAGGCGAAAAGATGGCCGAATTGATGCCAACGACCTGGCCCTGCATGTTGAACATCGGGCCGCCGGAATTGCCGCGATTGATCGGCGCGTCCGTTTGAATGAAATCGTCATAAGGGCCCGCTTGAATGACGCGGGCACGCGCCGAAATAATGCCGGCCGTCACTGTGCCCCCCAACCCGAAGGGGTTGCCGATGGCAATGATCCAATCGCCGACTTCCGCCTCATCCGAATCGCCCCAGCGCACGGCGGGAAGCGGCTTTTTCGTTTCAACTTTCAAAAGGGCCAAATCCGTTTTCGGATCACGGCCGACTATTTTTGCCTTTAGGTTCGTGTCGTCGTGAAGAATCACATTGATTTCATCCGCGTCCATAATGACGTGGTTGTTCGTTACGATGTAACCATCCGGGCTTATGATGAACCCTGAACCCAAAGACGTTGCTTTTTGGGGACGTTGTTCCTGGCGCTCTCCGAACTCGCGGAAAAATTCCTCGAAAGGCGAACCCGGAGGAAATTGCGGCGCTTCTTGCTGCCCCGGCCCGCGCCCACGCGCGCGCCGTTTGACTGTCTGGGTGGTCGAAATATTGACGACCATCGGCGTTAATTCTTTTGCAAGCTTCGCAAAACCATCCGGCCCCTGCCTGGCTTCGGCAGAAGCGACGACAAAGAAGCTGGCAAAAACCAAAAAGAGGATCGCCGGAAAGGCGACGAATATTGAAACCGGGTTTTTCGCGATCGGCGCAGTTTGCGCCACTGCCGAGAACTTGGTCCGGGTCATTAGGGGTCTCCTATCTACCTTTACGTCTTCGGTTCATATTTGAAAGGAACGCCCCTTCAAACATCCCTCCGGAAAGGTCGGATTCGTCAACGCCTCGGTCGACGCCCCTAAGAGTCTTTTTCACAAGACTGTTCCGCATGCCTTCGGATGGAACTCACGAATAGATTTAGCTTTTGATCGAAAAAATCAAGCGTGCAGCCTACAAGTCGGATCACAAAGTCGAGAGGCAGGCCTTGTCTGGCCCCCGACTTAGCGTTTTTTGCTCTGCTTGCTTCCTTCTAATTCTTTGAAAAACCTAAAGAAAGCACTGTCCGGCGAAAGCACGAGCGTCGTGTTGTCCCCCCGCAGCGCCTTGCGATAGGCTTGCAAGGACCGGTAAAACGCATAGAAGTCCGGCGCCCTGGTAAAAGCATCCGCGTAGATTTGGATCGATTTTGCGTCGCCTTCGCCACGCAGAATCTGTGCCTGCTTCTTGGATTCAGCGAGGATAACCACGCGGTCCCTCTCGGCGCGAGAGCGAATACGCTGGGCAATCTCGGCACCTTCCGCGCGGAATTCCTTCGCTTCACGCTCGCGCTCGCTTTTCATACGCGCATAAATTGCCTGGCTGTTTTCGGCTGGCAAATCGGCACGACGAATACGGACATCGGTCACGCGAATGCCAAAACTCTTCGCTTCGTTATCCACTTCGTAGCGGATTTTCTTTCGGATATCGGCGCGCTTCTCTGTCAGCACTTCAGCCAAGGGCACGCTGCCGATCACGCGCCGAAGGCCGGCGCTCATCAGCGAATTCAACCGCGCGCGGGCACCAAGTTCATTTGCAACCGTTTCGTAGAAAAGAAGCGGATCGACGATTTCCCAACGCGCATAACTGTCAATCACCAATCGTTTCTGATCGGCAGCGATCACCTCTTCCGCGGAATGGGGGAAATCCAACAGCCGCTTGTCGTAATAGACGACATCCTGAATGAAGGGGATTTTGAACTTGAGGCCCGATTCTGTGATGACCCGTCTCGGATCACCAAATTGCAGAACGAGGGCCTGCTGAGTCTGCTGCACGGTAAAAAACGCATTCAGAGCCACGATAATGGCGGCAAGAATTCCGCCAACTACGATAAGAAGCGCGTTCTTCTTCATTCTCCCCGCTCCTTCTCATCCTGGCGTTGGATCCGCTTTTGGACTTCGGGAAGCGGAAGGTAAGGAACCACCCCCTGCCCATCCGATGCGCCGGAATCGATGATGACTTTTTCTGCGTTTTGGAAAATCTCTTCCATGGTTTCCAGATACAGCCGCTGCTCGGTGACTTTTTCTGCCCGGCGGTATTCCTTGTAGACGGCGAGGAAACGGCTCGCATCCCCTTCCGCACGGGCAATGATTTCCTGCCGATAGCCTTCGGCCTGCTGAACGTTCTGTTCGGCCTCGCCGCGCGCCTTCGGAAGAATGTCGTTTCGATAGGCTTCCGCCTCGTTGCGTTGGCGCTCAAGGTCGGCTCGGGCACGCTGAACGTCCCGAAACGCATCGATGACTTCGGAAGGCGGGTCCACCTTCTGCAACTGCACCTGGGTGATCTGAATGCCCGAATCGTAGGAATCCAGAATTTGCTGCAGAAGAGCGTGGGTTTCCTGCTCGATCTGCTGGCGTCCCTCGGCGAATGCGCGGGCAATCGGTTTTTGTCCGATAATTTCGCGCATGGCACTTTCGGACGCGGATTTCACGGTTTCGGCCGGGCTGCGAATGTTGAAGAGAAACTTTCCAGCGTCACTGATTACCCAGAAGGTCGTAAAGTTGACGCTGACGATGTTTTCATCCCCCGTCAGCATCAGGCTTTCTTCCGGCACCCCCCGCAAGGCGCCGGCGCCCGCAGTCGAACGAAAGCCAACCTCGACGCGGTTGACGCGCGTGACTTTCGGCGTTTCAACCCGCTCGACCGGATAAGGCAGATGGTAGTGAAGACCCGGCGGTCTCGTCGGCCGGATCCATTCACCAAAACGAAGAACGACGCCTTGCTCGTCGGGAAGCACCCGATAAAACCCGCTGGCGAGCCAAATGCCGGCCACCACGAGCAAGGCCAGAATCAGGCCGCGGCGGCTGCCGCCAGGAAAAAGGTTTCGGAATCGGTCCTGGCCCTGACGAAGCAGGTCCTCGATATCCGGTGACTGCGGACCCCCCGGCCCACGCCCCCAGGGGCCGCCTTGCCCCCCGTTTCCACCCTGACCTGTCCAAGGCATTGTTCGCGTCTCCTTGGCTTTATGAAATGCCCGCCTTTTCAAGGCGTCTTTAGGGCCTTATATGACAGCTTGGGTTGTCGCGCAACGATGGCCTATGTAAACGGCATTTTACGCAGAAAACCGCTTTCAAAAAGGGGCACGGCAAAAGGCATGGCGACGAAAGATCATCCGGAAATCCTGAAGGCCCTTCGCGAGATCGCCGACCCGGCAAGCGGCAAAGACATCGTGACCAGCGGCCTGGTGGCAAACGTCCTTCAGAAGGAGGGCAACGTCGCCATCGTCCTCGAAATCGATCCGAAACGGGCACAGGAGCTGGAGCCGGTCCGAAAGGCCGCCGAGGCAGCGGTGCAAAGCCTTCCTGGCGTCCTTTCGACAAGCATCGTGCTAACCGCCGAAACGGCTGGCAGCGAAGCCGCCCATGCGCCGCCTGACGCGCCGTCCCATGGGCCGTCCGACGGGCCGAAAGAAATTGCCCGCATCCCCGGCGTGCGCAGCTTGCTGGCGGTGGCGTCGGGCAAGGGCGGCGTCGGCAAATCCACGACCGCCGTCAATCTGGCCCTTGCCCTGAAGGCGAACGGCCTTGCCGTCGGGATCTTGGATGTGGACATCTTCGGCCCATCGATCCCCCGCATGATGGGAATAGCCGGCAAACCCGAGACGTCCGATGGCAAGACGATCCTTCCACTTGCCAATCACGGCATTGCCTGCATGTCCATCGGGTTCCTGGTCGAAGCAGACGCCCCCGTCATCTGGCGGGGCCCCATCGTTATGCGTGCGGTCGAACAGATGCTTCGGGACGTGCGCTGGGGCGAACTGGACGTTCTCGTGCTTGACCTGCCCCCTGGCACCGGAGACGTTCAATTGACCCTGGCACAGAGCGCGCCGCTTACCGGCGCCGTCATCGTTTCGACGCCACAAGATCTGGCCCTTCTCGACGCCCGCAAAGGCTTGAACATGTTCAAGCAAGTGCATGTGCCGGTTCTCGGAATCGTCGAGAACATGAGCTATTTCACCTGCCCCCATTGCGGCGATCAAACGTCAATTTTCAGCCATGGCGGCGCCCGGGAAGAAGCCAAGCGCCTTGGCGTGGATTTCCTAGGCGAGGTCCCCCTTGCCATTGCCATTCGCGAACGGGCGGACGAAGGGGTGCCCATCGTCATCGCCGAGCCGGAAGGCGAACATGCCAAGGCCTATCGGGAGATTGCCAACCATGTGTGGAAAAGCCTGGAAGCGCGCGTAGCCTAAATCGGAAGCTTACGCATCCTCGCCATTTTCTTCGAGGACCGCCATCAACTCGCGCCATTCGCGGGCGCTTAGGCCCGTTTCTTCCTGGGTGGGTTTTTCTCCCGCCAACATGCGGCGAACGACGCGCATCCCCTCCGCCGAAAGATGAACGCTCCCCATGCGGTATTGCAGAAAGGCGGCATGGGTCATCGGCACCCAGTGCTTCAAAGTGTCGAGAAGCACGTCCGCATAAACCCGGATTTCATATTGGGCATGGGGGTCCGCGCGCAGCGAGATGAAATGCATCAAATTGTGCAAATCGATCTTCCAATACCACTGGGTATAGAAATTCAAGGAAAGGTTCATCCGCGCAAGTTCCCGCGCCAAACCGGAACGGGCGGGGTCAAGCACATTGCCTTCTTCGTCGGTATTCATCATTTGCGTGTAATGCGCGTAGGCGCGCTCTGAATCTTCCCGCAACAATTGCTGGACCCGCGCCGCCTCCTCGCCTTCCAAAACGTCGCCACGGCCCTGACGGTTCGCCGAGGATTGCGTGCCGAGCTGTTCCGGCGTGGGGACATAGAACTCGCGGTCCAAAATGGAATATCGCGCGGAATATTCGTTCACGCTTGCCATGCGGTGACGGATCCACTGCCGGGCAACGAAGATCGGCAGTTTTATATGGAATTTGATTTCGCACATTTCGAACGGTGTCGTGTGCCGGTGGCGCATCAGATAGTTGATCAACCCCTGATCTTCGCGCGTCTTTTGCGTCCCCTTGCCATAAGAGACGCGGGCTGCCTGAACAATGGCGCCATCGTCTCCCATGTAATCGATAACACGGACAAAGCCATGGTCGAGCAGGGGCACCGCCTGATAGAGGATCGCCTCCAACGCGGGCACGGTTACGCGGCAGGTCGGCTGCTGGTTCGCGCGAAGGGCGTCGATTTCCTGAAGCTGCTCGGGCGTAAGTGACATTGGGCCTTCCACGCGTTCGTCCGGTCGGCACTTTAGCGCCTGGGTCCGGCCAAGGCCAGCGCTCCCGCGCGCAAAAACCCCCCTGGCCAACCTTTCCACCACGCCCCGAAGCGCCTATATTAGAGGGGTCGGTTTTCCGACTATGGCAATAAACGTTAAGTGAAATAGACGGTGCGGACCCGGGGGCAGTACCCGGCGCCTCCACCAAATTTACCTGCCCAATCGTCTTCGACGGTGGGCGCTTTGGGGGCGAACTAGGATCGACGCACGTGATAAAGGCTTAATTTTTGCTCGGTATGATACCACCGTTATCGGGTCGTTTTATAAGTGCCAATGACAACAATCGTTATGCACTCGCTGCTTAAGCATTAAGCAAGCGCGGTCCGGGGGGCACCGGGCAACAGAAGCCCCCCACCTGCCACCTGCGAAGCCGGTATGGAACGATGAGCGAAATGGATTATGACAAGCTGTTTGAAGATGCGCTGCGCAGCGTTGTGCAAACGGTTCTGACGCGCGTCATCAAAGAGGGCCTCCTTGGCGACCACCATTTTTATATTTCCTTCCAAACCAACCACGCCGGCGTTTCCATTCCGGACAGCCTGCGGGCCCGTTACCCGGACGAAATGACGATTGTCCTGCAAAATCAGTTTTGGGATTTGAAAGTGACGGACGAGTTGTTCGAAGTCACGCTCAGCTTCAACGATATGCAGGAACAAGTGGTCGTGCCTTTTAAGGCAATTACCAGCTTTGTCGACCCTTCCGTGCGCTTTGGCCTACAATTTCGCGGCGGCAAAGAATCGGAAGGTGGCGCCATCCTTCCACAAGAAGGGGCCCCCCAGCCGCGGCCCGAAACGGCCGCCAAGGACAAGGGCGGCAAGGCCACTTCGGATCAGACCGAAGACGATACAACGGCGGAGGTCATCCCCCTCGATACCTTTCGCAAAAAATAGCCCGCATGCGGCTCGCAAAAAACAGCCCGCATGCGGCAACCCCAGACGAAATGAAATTCGTTCCGTGTCTACGACAACTGAATTTATCGACTATATCTTCGACCTGCTGAGACCGCTTGAGCCGCTTAACCGACGGCGCATGTTCGGGGGACATTGCATCTATAGGGATGGGCTACCCTTCGCCATCATTTTTGACGACACGCTGTATTTGAAAGTGGACGATTCAAATCGCGAGGCTTTCGCGGCCCATGGCATTCACGATTCCATTCGGGCTTTCGACAAAGACCCGAGCATGACGATTTCCTATTACGAGGTTCCGGCTGACATCATGGAAGACCGGGAGGAGCTGTGCGATTGGGCGCGCAAAGCATTTGAAGTGGCGCTCCGTGCAAAAAGCCCCAAGAAGGGGAGGCAAAAAACAGTGGCAGGGAAGCCATGACGCCCCAAGAAACCAGCCGAAAAGACCTGATTCGCAAGCGATCCGTGATTGTCGCCGGCCATCGGACGAGCGTCTCGCTAGAAGAGACGTTCTGGGAGGCGCTGTCCGAGATCGCCGCCGCGCGCGGCATCTCGATCAACCACCTCGTCACGGAAATCGACCGCGAAAACCCGAACAATCTTTCAAGTGCGATTCGCGTTTATGTCCTGCGAACGTTCCGAGACCGCGCCCCACGCGGGACCGAACCCAGCCAGCCTTAAAGGCCAAAGCCCTTCAAAAGATCTTGAATAACTTTTTCCGGCTTGGGCGCTTCTTCGCCGCCGCCTTCTTCCGCTGGCGCCGCGCTTTCCGGCGCCGTCGGCTCTTTAAACGGCAGCACCTTTTTCAACAAACTGCCAATGCCTTTTTTGACGAGGTGCTTTTGAAACTGTTTTGTATCGAAACGGCGGTGGGGATTGTCCAACGGCCCCTTCATGAGAAGCGCGAAGACCGGCGCGCCGGGCTCGGAAGCGAGATGAAAATCGGTCCGCAGATCCATGTGCCAATTTGGCAAATCCACCTTCCCGGTAAGATCCGCCGTGCCGGATTGCGCCTGCATATGCATGTCTTTCATTTCGGCAACGCCGTTTGCAACCGGGATCGTGCCGCTTAAATCCTGAAACCGCGTTTCGCCGCCTGAAAGCGCCGTGTCCAGGAGCCCAAGAAAGGCCTCCGGACGGTCCAAATTGTCCAACTTCTCGCTTACCGCATCGAGATCGAAGCCCCGGACCGTTCCGTCTTTGACTTGAAGCTTCGCCACCCCGTTCAGCGCCGAAACAAGCGCATGCTCGCTGTTTCCGGACGTCTTCAGATCGAGATCAAAATTCAGCGTGCCATCCCCGAGATCAAATCCCGAAGAAGCAAACAGCGCTTTCTTGATATTGGCGTTCCTTACGACAAGCTTGCCGTTTGCCGTTGCCGGCGTGCGATCCGCAAGTTCTGCCGAGGCATCAAAAGCGCCACCGAATAAATTTCCGGATAGCTTGTTGAGATTGAGGACGCCCTCTTTAAGCACAATGCCCATGCGCGGCTGTTCGACACGAATGTTGTCGTAGATGAGGGCGGCCGCCGAAAGATCAATGTCCGCGTCAACCAGCCGAAGACCCGAAAGATCGAGCGGCGCCTTTGACCAATGGCCGCTGCCCTTGCCGCTTTGGGAAGGGGCCTGGGCCGCCTTTTTCCGGTCGGGCGTCGGCGAGGCGGCGGCACGGGATGGCGCGGGCAGGAAGCGATGCGCCGGGATCGCCCCCGATTCGAGCTTTGCCGTAATCACCGGCCGTGGCCCATCAAGCTTTGCGCCAATTTTTCCGGCAAGTTTTGCCGGGCCAACTTGCCCGTCCAGGCCGGAAAGGACGACGGAGGTGGGCGTTCCCTGCAATTGCGCCTTCAGATCCATCGCGCCCAATTTCGATTGCGGCTGATAATCGAAGACTTCCAGAAGCGTCGCCAAATTCGGATAGACAACGGCAAGACGAAGATTGAAATCGGGTGCTTCCGGTAGATTGCCGATGTCCCCATTTGCACGAACGACCCCTTTCGCGACACCAAGCTCGGCGTTGAGGTTCAAACGGTCCTGGGTGCCGGCGAGACGCGCCTGCATGGTCGCGGGCCCAAGCTTCGCCACCGCCGCCGATGGCGTATCGCCGGTTAAACGAAACAGCTGCCCCACGTCCCCCGAACGCAGGTCCAGCTCGGCATCGAATTGTGGCGTGTCGGAAAATTTGCCGGCCTTGCCGGAAAGTTTCGCCTGGGCGCCGGCAAGATCCTGAACGCTGGCTTCCCGAAGCGTCAACGCGCCGTTCTTAAGCATGCCGCTTAAACGAATTCCGGAGATCGGCTGCTTTTGATAGGTAAGCCTGGAAAGCGCAAAGGAAAAATCGGCATCGAAATCCTCCAAAACTTTCAGGCCGGCGGCGTCCCCTTTTTTCGGTTTTGCCTTTTCCTGTTTCGCCTCGGAACCGGCGGAAGGGGTTGCAACCGCGCCTGCAGCGGCATCCTTCTTTTCTTTTCCCAAATAGCTATCCAGGTTCAACTGGTTCATGGACAATTGGCCGCGTAAATTCGGACGGCCCGCAAACGCCGCGGAAAGCATCCCCGTTAGCCGCGAATCATCGAGCTTGAAATCCAGTTTTTCGGCGGCTGCCCTTTCCGGAGTAATGGCGAGCTTCGCCGTCAACGCCGCCTCGCGCATGCGGCCCGCCGGCACATCCGCAAGGTCAACCCGCAACCAGTTAAAGAGGCTACGCAGGTTTTTCGTACGGAAGTCCAAATCGCCTTCGAAACCCGGCGCGCCCTTCATCGTGGAAACAAAACCGAATATTGAAAGACTGGCGCCGCCCGGCAATTGGGCTACGGCCTGATCAAGCGCAAGCTCGCCATCCGCAAGCGATGCATGGATGCGGGCCTCGCGTATTGCCGCGCCCTGAAAAATGATGGAATCGGTCACCAGGTTGAAAGAACCACTGAAATTTTTTGGAAAAGCGAAGGCGGCTTTCTTCTTCTCTTTTTTTGCCCCCGAAGGACCCTCGCCCCCTGCCGCCGAGGCGTCTCCCTCTTCCTCGGTCGTCTTGACCGCTTTGGGCGCAGCGTCCCGCTGCATTGCCAACCACGCATCCAGGTCAATTTTCGAAACCCGGATCGCCGCTTCGGCATGACTGGTTTCGCCAAGGCGCATTTTTACGCTGCCATCGGCCGTAGCCCCTCCGAAACCGAGAGCAATTTCGTGAAGCTCGATGTTGCTGGAAGAACCGACGAGCGACGATTGATAGGAAAATTCCTGCGCCAGCGCGCCCGGCAATGGCGCCGCCCCCGCCTCGGCGAACGCACCGATCAAATCCGCAAGATTTGCGCTTTTTGCCGTCAGGGTCCCGGTAAGCACCCCCGTTGGATTTGGCGCCGAAAGCGTTCCGGAAAAGCCCAAGGTTGCGTCCGCCTTCGGGACGCCAATTTCCAAATCAATCGGCGTCCCGGGCCCCTCGACGAGGGCCCCCGCGCCCAACTCAAGGGAGACCGGCAAACCACGGACAATAAAATCACCGTCCACACGAAACGGCCCAACCAGGGATTCGGCATGAATGTCCGCATTTACTTTCTCGATACGCTCCAACGTTCCCGATTGCCCATCCCGGTAAACAAGCGTTCCGTTTTCAATCGTAAACCGATCCACCTGGATTGCCTGCGCGACCCCACCGGCGTCCGTATCCGCCCCCGCTTGCGCCGCCGGTCTTTCCGCGGGCGCCTTTGCCGTGTCGGCGATTTCCTCGTCTGCCGGCGGTGCGAATTCCCAATTCGCCCGGCCATCGGCGAGTCGCTCCAGCTCGATGACGGGATCAATCATTGCGATGCTTTCGATCTGAACGCGGCCCGTGAACAGCGGAAAGAGCGCAACGCGCACGCGAAGCGCTGCAAGCTGCACCATATCCGGGCTGGCGGCTCCCTCAAGGTTTGCAAGTTTTATCCGATGAACGGACAAGGCCGGCGTCGGCAGGATCGAAAGGTCCATGTCTCCTTCGATCGTAAGCGTCCTGCCCGTTGCGGAACGCGCTTTGTCCGCGATCAGGCCCTTGTATTGATTCGCATCAATAAAGCTCGGAACAATCAGCGCAAGAAAAAGCAGGAGGGAGACGGCAATGAGCGCGCCGTAAAGAATTCTGTTTTTACTTTTTTTATTCATAAGACCTGAAGCTGGGGTTTCAATGGGGAGCGGGACCTTAATGCTTACACCAAAATGGTCTGGCTTTCGACCAAAGGTTCGCCCGCACGCCCTGGCCTTCTAGGGAATTTAAGCCTTGCCAGCCGCCAAGGCAGCGTCAACGGCGTCGCAAATCTCTTTCAGCGTGAAGGGCTTGGAGATGATCTGGTGAATTAAGACATTGAGATTGTGTGCGCGTTGTTTTTCTGCCGCATAGCCGGTCATCAATACGATCGGCATGTTTGGGCTCTCTTTCGCGGTCTTCAGGGCCAGGGCGATGCCGTCCATGCCGGGCATGAGAATGTCCGTCAACAGCAAATCGTAAGATCCCGCCGCCAGCATATCGAGGGCAAGCAGGCCATTTTCGACCGCCGTCACCTCATGCCCGCTATGGGTCAGCGCGCGGGCAACGAATTGCCGTACAGATTCCTCATCTTCGGCTACAAGAACACGCGCCATTTTTTAACCGCTGTGCAAAAAGCTAATTTTTAGTCGCGCCCGGAAAAACCGATGGCCATTGCCTCGGCCGTTGAAGAGGGGTTTTCGACTCTTGTTTCAAACGCAACAATCTCACCGGGAAGAAGGCGCGTCTCCGTGGCGACAAAAAACCATTCGTAAACCGTTTTGCCCTCTGCATCCTGAAGCGTTCCGGAAAGTTCGGGCACCTCTCGTACATGCTGTGAGGTGTTCAAGATTTCCCCCGTTACGACCAGCCATTGCTTTTCGCCTTCGGACATGCGCCCAGATGCAACGCTGCGAATTTCCAAACCCGTTCCAGCAATCTCGGGCGCCAACCCCACCAACGCATAGAAGCGTTCAACCGGAGGCCACGCCGCAATCGCCTGCTGACGCGCAAGCAGCCCGATGGCAATGGTGCCCGTGACAAAAAGCAGCAGCGTCGCCCAGCCAAGCAGGTTCCGCCCACCCGGCGATGCCCGTCGGACGCTTGGAAGATTCGAACCGTCCGGAATGGCCCGTGGCTCGGAAGGGCGCGCGGCAAGCGATTCCGTGGAGCCATGGGAGGGTTCTTGATGCCAGACATGGCCACATTTCGCGCAGCGGACCTTGCGCCCAGCCGCCCCAATGGCATGGGGGTCAACCAAGTAACGGGCGGCGCAACTGCGGCAGCTAAGAATCATCGAAAAATTACCCTGGGAAACTGGCTGATTTTATAGGCAGAGACAAGTTTGAATGGCAAGGGCCACGCAGGGCGCTGGACGCGGTTGAGCCCTCTATGCGATCCTATTTTTCCCGAATTTCCTAGCTTTTTGGAGACCGAACGAGCGTGGACACAACTCCGATGGTGCGACTCCAGAATATCGGCATGCGGTATGGCCCTGGAGAAGAAATTCTTAGCGACGTCTCGTTCGAATTGGCGGCCGGGTCTTTCCATTTTCTAACTGGCCCCAGCGGTGCCGGCAAATCAACCCTTTTGAAGCTGATGCACCTTGCCGAACGGCCGACGCGCGGCTGGATACGGATCTTTGGAAAAGACGTGACGACCTTGCCGCGCTCGGCGCTTCCGGCCCTGCGGCGGCGCATCGGCATTGTTTTTCAGGATTTTCGCCTGCTTAACCACCTTTCTACCCTCGAAAACGTGGCCTTGCCCTTGCGCCTTGCCGGGGCGAAAAAGAAAGAAATCATTGAGCATGTCACGGAGCTTCTCAAATGGGTCGGCCTCGCCGACCAGATAAACGCACGCCCGCCAACGCTTTCGGGGGGACAGAAACAGCGCGTTGCCATTGCCCGGGCCGTTATCTCGCGGCCAAGCCTTTTGCTTGCCGACGAACCGACCGGAAATGTCGATGAACAAAGCGCTATGCGCATTCTTCGTCTGTTTGAAGAGCTCAACAAAATTGGAACGACCGTCGTCATTGCCACCCACAATGAATCGCTCGTCGGGCAATTTTCCTATCCGGCGCTTCGCCTTACGGATGGCAAACTCGTTTCCTGCCCGCAGGATGCCGCGCCCCCCGAAAGGGATGCCGCACGGGAAATCGCTTAAATGTTTTCAAGACCCGTCGAGCTTCAGTTTCGCCGCGACCCTTCGACGCGAACGCTGCCATGGATCATCGCCGTGATGGTTTTTTTGGCCAGCCTTGCGCTAAGCGGAGCGCTTTCCCTTGGGTCGGCGCTTGAACGCTGGGACCGCGGGCTCTCGGGAACGGTGACGGTTCAGCTTCTGCCCCCCAGCCCGGAAGACCCCTTTCCCGGCACCCTCGCCGACCGCCTTACGAAAACCCTTGAAATTCTGCGCAACACGCCCGGTATCCTGCGGGCCGAGGCCTTAACGGATGCGGAAATCGCCGCCCTGCTTGAACCCTGGCTCGGCAGCGGCGACATCCTTCAGGAATTGCCCCTGCCGAAGCTGATCGACGTGACGCTGGATCCTTTGCAGCGGCCGAATCTTGCCGAGCTTGAAGTGCGGCTGGGCGCGCAAGTGCCCGGTGCCTCCCTGGACGACCACGAACGTTGGCTGGAACGGCTGATTGCCTTTGCGCGCTCGGTCGAGATCGTCGCCGGCGGCATCGTCCTGTTGACGGTTTTCGCAGCGGTCGCGATGATCATCTTCACGACCCGCACCGGACTCGCCATCCATTGGAATACGATTGCCCTGCTACATACGTTCGGCGCCCAAGACAGCTACATCGCCAGACAGTTTCAATCCCACGCGATGCGGCTTGGCTTGCAAGGCGGCGCCGCAGGCGCAGCCCTTGCCGCCCTTACGATCCTGGCTGCCGGCCTGCTGGTCGAAGGGCTCGACATCGAAATGCTCACCGGCTTTTCTCTAACGGCGCGGCAATGGACTGCCCTTGCCGCCCTGCCGGTGATAACGGCAATCCTTTCCATGCTTGCCGCGCGCGTGACGGTGCTGCGGAAGCTTGCCCGGATGCTATAGGCCATGCGACTTGTTCTGCTCGACCGCGACGGCGTGTTGAACGAAAACCGGGAGGATTACGTCAAGCACCCGGGCGAGCTTGTCATGCTGCCCGGCGCCGGAAAGGCCGTCGCACGTTTGAATCAAGCGAATATCCGAGTGGCCCTGGTCACAAACCAAGCCGTCGTCGGCCGTAAAATTATCGACGAATCGATGCTTCACCAAATCCATCATCGGCTACGCAACGCCCTTGAAAAGGATGGGGCCAGACTGGATGCCATTTTCTATTGCACGGACCCTCCCGACGCACCGGGCCCGCGTCGAAAACCCAATCCCGGCATGCTTGCACAAGCCCTGGAGCGCTTTGCGGAAGACCCGAAGACAACGCCGATGATTGGCGATGCGCTTCGCGATCTGGAGGCGGCGGCCGCTTTGCATTGTCCGCGAATTCTCGTTCGCACCGGCAAAGGCGCTGCAACCCAGGCAGAAGGGATTCCAGGACACGTGCTTCCCGTCGCAATCTATGAGAACCTAGCCGAAGCCGTGGATGCCCTGCTAGAAGAGAGAAAATGAGAAGGGCCCCCATTTTTCGCAAGCGCCCCTCGCGGGCGCCTCGCTATTTCCTCCTCCTTTTCCTTGCCCTCGGCGGGTTGGCCTGGGCCTATGGCCTCGTCTGTTTTTCCCAACGGATTCCAGAACGCGTCACGGACGAGCGCACCCACACGGATGCCATTGTCGTGCTTACGGGCGGCAGCGAACGCCTGGAAGTTGGCGTCGGCCTTTATCTTGCCGCGATGGGAGAAAAACTTTTTATTTCCGGCGTCAACGCCCGCGTGCAGGCAAGCGACATTCTTCCAGAGGGGCGCCTTACCCAGGAAAAGATGCATTGCTGCATCGAGCTGGGCTACGAAGCAAGCAATACGATCGGCAACGCGCGCGAAACGGCAAGCTGGGTAAGAAAGGAAAAATTGCAATCCCTGCGTCTTGTTACGGCAAGCTATCACATGCCGCGCAGCCTATTGGAATTCCGGCATGCAATCCCATACGCGAAGATTGTTCCCCATCCCGTTTTTCCGAAAAATTTTCACCGCGAACAATGGTGGCGATGGCCAGGATCCGCCAAGCTGGTGCTGGCCGAATACCATAAGTTTCTTCTGGCACGCTTGCGCTTCTTTGCACCCGAAATCATAACCGGCGTCTTGCCAGCATGACCTTCCTGCGTTCCGCCTGTTTTAACGTGCTGTTCTTCGGCTGGACGGCGATGCTCGCCCTTGTCTGTCTGCCGATTCTTTTGCTTCCCAGACGCTATCTGCTTCACCTGGAAAAATTTTGGACGCGAAGCATGGCGTGGCTGCTGGCACATGTTGCCGGCATTACGACCGAGATTCGCGGGCGGGAACAATTGCCGAAAGGCCCCTTTCTTGTTGCGTCGAAACATCAATCCGCATGGGAAACGATGGCGTATGTTTTTCTTCTGCGTGACCCAAGTTTTGTGTTGAAGCGGGAAATTCTCTCTATTCCAATTTTCGGTCTTTACGTATGGAAGGCCGGCCTCGTTCCGATCGATCGCAAGCGGGGCGTAAAGGCGCTTCGGCGCATGTTGCAGAGCGCGCGAAATACCGTGGAGGAAGGGCGCCCCATCGTGATTTTCCCGGAGGGAACGCGCGTCGCGCCAGGAAGCCACCGCCCCTATCACTCAGGGGTCGTGGCGCTTTACCGGCATCTTCATCTGCCGGTTGTGCCGGTGGCATTGAATTCCGGCCTTTTCTGGCGCCGCCGCAGTTTTCTGAAACGCCCCGGAAAAATCGTTCTGGAATTTCTGCCCCCCATTTCGGCGGGCCTCGAAAAAACCGCCTTCCTGGCAGAGCTCGAAGCGCGGATCGAAGCGGCCACAACCAAGCTCCTTCAAGAAGCGGCCGAGACCGGGAAATAACCTCTAAAAATTTCACAGCGAAATGGCGTGGATGAAGCTGTGGATAAATTGAAAAGCCGGGGTAACCTAAAATTATGGTCTAAGAACATGGCCTTGACGCCCGCCGCTCCTGTGGAAACATAACAAGAACATTCCCTTGACGACGAAGTTCCACCCCCCTAGAGTTACGGGGTTCGACCTTAAAATAGTCAGTTTTTAGAAGGACTTCCCGGCCCTTGCCGGAAGTTGCCGCGCTCCCCCTGTCACGAGGTGCAAGCACCCCCATGGTTTCTGCGACTCCGGTTTCCCAACAGATCTGGGACATGAAGTACCGCCTCAAGACGGGCACGGGCGAGCCTGTGGACAAGACGATCGAGGACAGCTGGCGGCGCATTGCGACGGCCCTTGCCGAGCCGGAAAAAGACGCGGCTTCCTGGGCGGATCGCTTCTACGAAGCGCTGGCGGATTTTCATTTTCTGCCAGCCGGCCGCATCCTCGCCGGCGCGGGCACCCAGCGCGAGGTAACGCTTTTCAACTGCTTTGTCATGGGGACCATCCCCGACGACATGGGCGGCATTTTCGAGCATTTGCGAGAGGCCGCGCTGACGATGCAGCAAGGCGGCGGCATTGGCTACGATTTCTCGACGCTTCGGCCAAAGGGCGCACCGGTTCATGGCGTCGGCGCAGACGCCTCTGGGCCGCTTTCTTTTATGGACGTCTGGGACGCCATGTGCCGAACGATCATGAGCGCCGGCTCGCGGCGCGGCGCCATGATGGCCACGATGCGCTGCGACCACCCCGATATCGAAGCCTTCATCGAAGCAAAGCAGGAGGCAGGCCGACTCCGCATGTTCAATCTTTCCGTGCTGGTGACGGATGCGTTCATGGAGGCGCTGCAAGCGGATGAATCGTGGGAGCTTACCTTCGACGGGGTTTGCCACAAAAGCCTTCCCGCCCGCGAGCTGTGGGACAAGATCATGCGGGCAACTTACGCCTATGCCGAACCCGGCGTTATCTTTGTCGACCGCATTAATCAGCGCAACAATCTCTCTTACTGCGAGAACATCACCGCAACGAATCCTTGCGGCGAACAACCCCTGCCGCCCTATGGCGCCTGCTTGTTGGGCTCTATCAATTTGGCGCGCCTGGTCCGCGACCCTTTTTCAGAACATGCGCGGATCGACGAAACCGAACTTTCCCAAATCGTCACGACGGCCGTCCGCATGCTGGACAATGTCATCGACGTTTCGAAATTTCCTCTGCCGCAACAACGGCATGAAGCCTTATCGAAGCGGCGGATCGGCCTTGGCGTGACCGGCCTCGCAGACGCGTTGATCCTTTGCGAAGCAAGATATGGCGCCAAACGTTCGATCGAATTGACGGAAAGCTGGATGCGCACGATCCAACGCGCCGCCTATTTCGCCTCGGCAGAACTTGCCGAAGAGAAGGGCGCCTTCCCGCTTTACGACGCCGAAAGCTATCTCGCCGGCGAGACCGTTTGCAAACTGGATGCGGACGTCCGCGACGCCATTCGCAAGAAAGGCATCCGCAATGCGCTGCTTACTTCGATTGCGCCAACCGGCACGATTTCGTTGTTCGCGGACAACGTTTCTTCCGGTTTGGAACCCGTCTTCAGTTACACCTATAAACGGAACATCTTGATGCCGGATGGCAGCCGGCGCGAAGAGGAAGTCAGCGATTACGCCTACCGTCTCTATCGCCGCATGCGGGGCGAATCGGCGCCGCTTCCAGATTATTTCGTCAGCACCCAGCATTTGACGCCCCGCGAACATCTTTGCATGCAGGTTGCCGTGCAGGCCTATGTGGACAGCTCCATCTCGAAAACGATCAACTGTCCGGAAAGCCTCTCCTTCGAAGATTTCAAGAACGTCTACCGCGACGCCTATGAGATGGGTTGCAAGGGATGCACGACGTATCGCCCCAACGCGGTTACGGGCGCGGTGTTGATTGCCGACGCGGCCCCCGAAACGGAAGCGGCGCAGGAAGAGCTGCCGCTCGACCATCAAGGCGCCGGCCCATTGCCCGAGGATGCGTTGGAAGGCGGCGTCGTCTACATGACCCAGCCGCTGGACCGGCCGGGCGAATTGCCGGGCCGCACCTACAAGCTGAAATGGCCGGAAAGCGATCACGCCATGTACATCACGCTCAACGACGTGATTCGGGATGGCCGTTGCCGCCCGTTCGAAATTTTTATCAATTCGAAGAACATGGAGCATTACGCCTGGACGGTCGCACTCACGCGCATGATCAGTGCCGTTTTCCGCCGCGGCGGGGACGTCTCTTTCATCGTCGAGGAATTGAAGGCCGTCTTTGACCCCCGCGGCGGCCAATGGATGGGCGGGCGCTATGTGCCTTCCCTGCTTGCCGCCATCGGCGAAGTGATTGAGCAACATATGATTGAAATCGGCTTCCTGGCCGGCCCGACAACCGGAGAAGCCCGAAAAGCACAGGCAGAGAAACAGGTCGTTGGCATGCCGAACCACCGGCTTTCCCAATGCCCGAAATGCGGCGCCGCAAGCGTGATCCATCAGGAAGGCTGCGACCGTTGCACGTCTTGCGACTACTCGCGTTGCGCCTAAGACGGCTTGCTCATATAAGCCGGAATTTTTTATAAAAACTTTTGAATGCGCTGCAGGCCGCGATCGCGAATGCCGAGGGTTTCGAGATGCGCCACCGTGCTTTCAAAATATTCGCGATTGGGCCCGGCCGAGCCTGAGGAAGCCGCAATGATTTGTGCCGCCTTTCTGGGCGCGACTTTCCCGGCATATTGAAGATGGGCCGGGTCCGCCACATACGCCTCGGCGCGAACGGAAGTCCCGGCCAGATCCCCGTCAAAATGGATGGCAAGCCGACGGCGAAGGTAAACGCCTGTCACCTGCTCGCGCGCATCGAGATCGACCAGCACCCCGGCCTCGCGGGCAGGCGAGATGCGGAAAGCCCGGCCCCGGCAGGCGCCGCCGCGATCCAGGCCAAGGACCAAGCCCGGCTTTTCCGCCGAACCCCGATAGACATGGGAAAAGATACAGAACGCCCGATGATACCCGCGCAGCAACGCCGGGCGAACCTCCAGATATTCGAATTCCGGATTCCACATCAACGAGCCATAGGCAAAAACCCAGGCGCCGGTGCGCGTTGCGGAAGATTGAAGCGTGTTCTTGGCCAACCCGATGCCCCATTCAAGAACGCGAGCGCGGTTTTTACGCCTGCTTTGCGTCGATGATGCTGCGGCGAATGGCGCGCGTGCGCGCAAAGAGTTCCTCGAGGGTCTGCCCGTCTCCCCAGCGGATGGCGCGCTGCAGCGCCGTAAGGTCCTCTGTGAAACGGCCAAGCATTTCGAGAACCGCGCTCTGATTGTTCAGGAAAATATCCCGCCACATCACCGGATCGGAAGCCGCGATGCGGGTAAAGTCGCGAAAGCCGGACGCGGAAAATTTGACGATTTCGGCGCGCTCGCTTTCTTCCAGATCCGTCGCCGTGCCAACGATGGTGTAGGCGATCAAATGGGGCAGATGCGACGTAATGGCCATCACCTTGTCATGATGTGCGGCGTCCATGATTTCAACCTGGCTGCCGGCGCGGCGCCAAAGTTCGGCAACGCGCTCGATGGCCTCGGGCGCCGTGTCCGTCATCGGCGTCAACACGCACCAACGCCCTTCGAACAAGCTATCAAACCCGGCTTCCGGACCGGAATGCTCGGTCCCGGCGACCGGATGGGTCGGCACGAAATGCACACCTTCCGGAACAAGCGGGCCCAAATTGCGCAGCACGGTTTCCTTCACCGAACCGACATCGCTTAAGATGGCGCCCTTCTTCAAATGCGGCGCGATGGCCTCGGCAATCGCCTTGTAAGCGCCGATCGGCGTACAGATGACGACAAAATCCGCGTCCTCCACCGCCTTGGCCGCGTCCGCCTCCGCGCGGTCGATGAAGCCAAGATCAAGGGCCGTCGCAAGGGTTTTCTCACTGCGCGCGCAGCCGATGACTTCCCCCGCAAGGCCTTCGCGCTTTATAACGCGGGCAAGCGAAGAGCCGATCAGCCCCAGACCAATCAGGGCAACTTTTTCAAATAAAGGGGACGCTGCCATTTTCTAGTCCATCAAGTCGGAAAGCGCCGCTGCGACCGCGCGCATTTCCTCTTCCTTGCCGATCGTAATTCGCAGGCAATCCGGAAGACCATAACTCGCAACCTTCCGGGGAATGATGCCCCGTTCGTTCAGGAGGCGGTTCGCGGCTTCGGCATTTCGTGACGGATCCTCAGGGAAGCGCACGAGGAGAAAATTCGCAACACTTGGATACACCTGAAGCCCAATCCCTTCCAGTGCCTCGGAAAGCCAGGCCCGCCACTTTGTATTATGCGCCTTCGCCTGGTCAAAAAATGCCACATCCTCCAGAGAGGCTACCCCAGCGGCTTGTGCCGGGCCCACGACATTGAAAGGCGCGCGCAGGCGATTGAGCACATCCGCGATCGACGCCGGGCAATAGGCCCAACCCAGCCGCAGCGCGCTTAGGGCAAAGATCTTTGAAAACGTCCGGGTCATGACGACGTTTTCCCCTGCGTCCACCAAATCCATCCCCGGCGTGTAATCCGTCTCGGTCACAAATTCCGCGTAGGCCGCGTCGATGACCAACAGGACATCCGATGGCAAGCCTTCCCGCAAGCGGCGAAGCTGATCCCCGTTCAGGTAGCTCCCGGTCGGATTGTTCGGATTGGCAAGAAAAACGATCCGTGTCCGCGGCGTCACCCGTGCCAGGAAATCGTCCACATCCGCCGTCACATTCTTTTCCGGAACCGCGATCGGCACGGCACCGACACTGTGGGCAAGAATGGGAAACAGAAGGAAGCCATGCTCGCTATAGAGAATTTCATCCTCCTGTCCGGCATAGGCCCGCGCCAGCAGGGTTAGAAGGTCGTCCGAACCATTGCCGCAAACGATCCGATCGGCATCAAGGCCGAAACGCTTGCCGATGGCCTGGCGCAGGGCCACCGCCTGCCCATCCGGATAGCGGTGCAGCGCCGCCGCCGCCGCCAAATACGCTTCCCGCGCCCTCGGGCTTGGGCCAAGCGCACTTTCGTTCGACGAAAGCTTCATCGCGTCCGCCACCCCCGGAAGGTGCGATTCACCGCCAACGTAAGGCGCGATTTCTAAAATGCCCGGTCGAATTTTAAGTGCGCACACGGGAAGGTTTCCTGCCTTGCTGGCGCTTTCCCCCATCCAGGGGAACGGCGTAACTACCTAAAATCGCGACCCGTTTTGCCTGCGCGCCAAGACGTTTCTGGACGCGTAGAAGCACGGGATCCGCCTCTCCAAAAAAGCCTTCCGCTTCGATGAGCGAAAAGCGCTGCCGGGCGCTTGCGGAACCACGCCACGTAAACACCGAACGGCTTTTGATCTTTTCGCCGGCAAAGGCCGCCGCGAGGCGTGCCGGGCCAATGCCGCCCGCCGTAACAACCATGAAAAAACTACGGTCCTTGCTGCTTGGCTCCGCCGGTATCGGTGCAACGAGCAGGGCTTGCGTCTTGCCTTCGCCGTTTTCGAAATCAACAAAAGGAAGACCTGCAACGATTTGCAAATCTTCGAATCGGCCGGCAAGGTGTCGCCACCACGCATCTTCTTTCTTGCATGGCACGGGAAGCACACCCGCCGAGGCCGTACGCTCCGAAACTTTTTTAAGAACGCTTGTCACCGACGATTCGGCCGTCATGGGAACAATGGAACCGTAATGTTCCCGCGCAAGCTCCCAGCACCCGTCCTTCGTCTTTGGACGGTACACCGCAAGCGAAAAATGTTCCTGATGCGCCAAATGCGACGCGATGATGGTTCGCCAGATCTCGACGATTCCCAATTTTGGGAAACGTCCTTGATGACGGCGAAGCAATCGCCGGAGGATTTCTATCTCGCGGCTAGGCCGAAAAAATCCGCCGCGCCGAAAGGCACGCTGCTTGTGCTTATACGCCCGAATCTTTTCGACGACCGCTGCGCGCTGCCACAGCAATTCTTGAAGGGTGTCGTCAATTCGATCGATATCGCGGCGCAGCTCCTCAAGGGGATTTCCATCCGTCATCTTGTTCAAAACCAAGCCCAGCAAGGCGTTAGTAGTAGTCGGAGAAGCCTGTAAAATCAAAGAAAACATTGACAGCTAGACCCCCGGAACCTAGCTATGCAACCTTTCCTGCTTCATTTTCCGAAGGACGGGATCGGCCCGCAAGCGCAACCATGTCTCAGGTCAGCGAAATCATCGGTGAGGGAGGCAAGGTCGAGCTGGGGACCAAGACGCCACTGCGTCTGGACTGCGGCGTGGACCTTGGTCCGTTCACCATTGCCTATCAGACCTATGGCCGGTTGAACGCCGAACGTTCGAACGCGATCTTGGTTTGCCACGCGTTAACGGGCGACCAACACGTCGCCGGCCCGCATCCGGAGCAGGGAAAACTCGGTTGGTGGCACTTTATGGTTGGGCCGGGCCGACCGTTGGACACGGACCGTTATTTCATTATTTGCGCGAATGTCCTTGGCGGCTGCATGGGAACAAGCGGGCCGAAGGAAATAGATCCGGCTACCGGCAAACCCTATGGCCTGCATTTTCCGGTTATCACCATTGCCGACATGGTGCGCGCGCAAGCCCTGTTGCTTGACCATTTAAACATCGAACAATTGTTTTGTGTGATCGGCGGCTCCATGGGTGGCATGCAAGCGCTTCAATGGGCGGCAAGTTTTCCGGAACGCGTGTTTTCGGCCGTTCCCATTGCGACGGCTGCGCGGCATTCCGCCCAGAACATTGCGTTTCACGAAGTCGGGCGCCAAGCCATTATCGCGGACCCCGATTGGTGTGGTGGCGACTATTTCAACCACGGCAAACGGCCAACGCGAGGATTGGCGGTGGCGCGCATGGCTGCGCATATTACGTATTTGTCGGAAGCCGCGCTGACCCGAAAATTCGGACGCGCCTTGCAGGACCGAAAAGTGGTGACCTATGGCTTCGACGCAGACTTCCAGGTTGAGAGCTATCTCCGCCATCAGGGGAGCACGTTTGTCGATCGCTTCGACGCAAACGCATATCTCTACATCACGCGCGCCATGGATTATTTCGATTTGGCCGAAGAATATGATGGCGTGCTCGCCAATGCGTTCCGAGAAACGAAAACACGTTTTTGCGTTGTTTCCTTCACCAGCGACTGGCTTTTTCCAACCCAGGAAAGCCGGGAAATTGTGCACGCTTTGAACGGCGCCGCCGCGAACGTTAGCTTCGTTGAGATCGAAACCGATACCGGCCACGACGCCTTTCTTCTGGACGAAGCGAAGTTCACCGAAACGCTGCGCGGGTTTTTGGGCGGCGCCGCCGAACATCGGGGGCTGCCATTACGATGACGGGGACCCATGAAAATCAATCTGTTAAGGCCATTCGCGTCGATTTGCAGCGCATCGCCGAGATGGTCCAACCGAAAAGCCGTGTCCTGGACCTTGGCTGCGGGGATGGCAGCCTTCTCGACTATCTTGTGCATGCAAAGGATGTCGATGGCCGGGGAATCGAACTCAAGCAGGAACGCGTTCATCTATGCGTCAGCCGCGGGCTTTCGGTTATCCAGGGCGACGCCGAAGCGGACTTAAAAGATTATCCCGCGCATTCTTTCGATTACGTTATCCTCAGCCAAACCTTGCAGGCGATGCATGCGCCAAGAGAGGCGCTTTTCGAGATGCTCCGCATTGGGCATCGCGCCATCGTCTCTTTTCACAATTTCGGTTATTGGCGGGCCCGTTTCGACCTGCTGCTCCGAGGCCGGATGCCAACCAGAGGCGTCTTCAATCGCCCCTGGTACGAGACGCCGAATATTCATAATTGCACCATTCGCGATTTTATCGGCTTGTGCGACGAACTTGGCATTGTCGTGGAGAAGCGCATTTCGCTCGACCATTCCGGTCGGGCGGGCCGATCGGGGCTTGCCCATTTCTTTCCAAATCTTTTTGGCGAACAGGCGGTCTTTCTGTTGCGCCGAAGGGATTCCTAGCTTCTCGGAGAAACGTTGTCGGAAACCGGCACATAGGCTCTGCGCCGCACTGGGCTTGGCGAGGCGACCGCGTAAATCTGCTTGCTTGCCTCCATTAACAGCACGCCTGAGAAAGTTGGAAACCAGCGAAGACCCGCCTTTTCCCAAGCCGCGGCCGAACTCAACAGAACTTTTGAAGACGTCGGCGGCACGAAAAGGGCGCGTCTGGTTTTAACCGGCGTAAGCATGTTTTCGCGGAGCACACGGGAGAGCTGCGAAGTCGTGTAAGGGCTGCCATGGCCGAAAGGCGTTCGTTCAAAGCGGGCCCAGATGCCGCGCCGGTTTGGAATGACGATCAAAAGGCGCCCATTGTCGGCAAGCACGCGCCAGATTTCCCGCATCATTGGACGCACTTGATCGCTGAATTCAAGCCCATGAACCAGCAGGATCCGATCCATCGAAAGATCCGGGAAAGGCAGTTCGGATTCATGCGCAAGGGTGGTCAAGCCGGGCCCCGACGACGGCCAGGGAAGCGTTCCTTGCGAGGCGGGCATGGTCGCCAGCGTGCGGGCGGCCGTCCTGCGAAAGGGGCTCAGATAGGGCGTCGCATAGCCCAACCCCAAGACCGACATGCCGGCCAGGCTCGGCCACAACCCGCCAATGCCTGCCGCGATCATCCGGTGCGCGGTCTGGCCGAGGCCGGTCGCATAAAAATCTCTTAAATCAACTACGTCGCGCCACATGGTTCGGCAAACCTATCATAAAGCGGGGAGGAAATTCCCGAATCACGGTGCTCCGAACTTTCCAATGCCGTAGCCAGGACGCGCCGATAATGGTAAATTAATCAACCAACTAGCGCGGAATAACGCCGATGAGTCAGCTGGCTATCCATCAAATTCCATTGCTTCAGGACAATTACGGCTATGTGCTCCACGACCCGGTGGACCACGTTACCGCCATGATCGACCCCGCCGTCGCCGAGCCGGTTTTGCGGGACGTGGCGAAGCGCGGCTGGAGTCTCGATTACGTTTTAAATACGCACCACCACTACGATCATACGGGCGGCAATCTGGAACTGAAGCGAACAACGGGCTGCAAAATTGTGGGCCCGCGTCACGACAGCGACCGAATTCCGGGAATGGATTTGGGCGTTTCGGATGGGGATACGGTGCGCGTCGGTTCGGCAACGGGCGAGGTCATTGCGGTGGATGGGCATACCCACGGGCATATTGCCTTCTGGTTTCGCGAAAGCAACGCGCTTTTTTGCGGCGACACCCTATTCTCTTTGGGATGCGGACGCCTTTTCGAGGGTGAGCCGGAAGAAATGTGGGAATCGCTGAAACGCCTACGCGCCCTGCCGGATGAAACGCTGGTTTGCTGTGGCCATGAATATTCCCAGGCGAATGCCCGCTTCGCCCTGAGCCTCGACCCCAACAATCCGGACTTGCTGGCACGCGCGCAGGAAATCGATGAAAAGCGCGCCCAGGGACACGCGACCGTTCCAACCACGATGGAGATGGAACGGCGAACCAATCCGTTTCTTCGGGCAGATACGGAAAACATCGCCCTGGCTGTCGGCATGCAGGGCGCGCCGGCCGCCCAAGTCTTTGCAGAGATCCGTCACCGTAAAGATATTTTTTAGACGCCGCCTTTCACGCGCGGCTCAATACATGTGCTGGCCGCCATTGATGGACAGGGTCGATCCCGTCACAAAGCCTGCCTCATCGGCCGCCAGAAAAAGAACGCCACGGGCAATTTCCTCCGCCCGCCCCAAGCGACCAACCGGAATCTTGGCAATAATTTTTTCCAACACCTTTGGCGGTACGGAGCGCACCATCTCGGTATCGACATAGCCGGGCGCAATTGCGTTTACGGTAATCCCCTTCGATGCGGATTCTTGCGCAAGCGCTTTTGTAAAGCCGTGAATGCCAGATTTGGCCGCGGCATAATTCACCTGCCCGTATTGGCCGGCCTGCCCATTGATGGAACCAATGTTGACGATGCGTCCAAACCCCATCTCCCGCATCTGGGTAATCGTGCAACGGCACATGTTGAAACACGAGGTGAGGTTCGTGTGCAGCGCTTCGCCCCACGCTTCCGGCGTCATCTTGTGCAAAACCGAATCGCGCGTAATGCCCGCATTGTTGACGAGAACCGTTACCGGACCAAGTGCTGCAGAAATTTCGGCGACGCCCGCCTCACAAGCAGCAAAATCGGCCACGTCCCATTTGTAGACCGGGATACCCGTGGCCTCGCGGAATTTGGCCGCTGCCTGGTCGTTCCGGCAATAATTGGCCGCCACGTCATAGCCCGCGGCCTTCAGGGCCTTCGAAATGGCGGCACCGATTCCACGTGTGCCCCCGGTCACCACAGCTACTCGTTGCATCTCGCCTCCAAAATTATAATTTTATTTCAATATGTGATTATATATGATAGTATAATAATACTTATATCTTAAATAGAATAATATTGTTCTTATTTGGATTTTGGGTTTGACGATCAAATCGCTGAGAGGCTGCGCAGCCATGCCGCAAGGGGCTGCCACAGGGCTTTTTTCGCCTGGGTGCCGACGGCCATGCCGATATGGCCGCTGGCAAGCAGCCTTGCTTCCGCCTTCGGCAAGGCCTCGGCCAGGGCGCGGGCGGAATCCGGCGGCACGATATAGTCCTGAGCGGGGACACAAACAAGCGAAGGGCGATCAAAATTCCCCGGGCGCAGCTTTTTCCCCCCGATTTGCCATTCCCCGCGGGCAGGCAAGTTTTCGCCGTACCAATCCAAAAAACACTCCCTCGCCACGGGGGCGGCCAAGGCCGTACCGTCGTTTATCCATTCCTCAAGCGCCATAAAATCCTGGGCCCGCGCGGAATTCGGATCGAGGGAGGCAAAATTGCGAAATTTTCGTGCCGATTGAAACGGGCTTAGAAAAAAGAAAAGGCTTTGCAGGGCATCGACCGGCAATTCTCCCAGCCTATCGACAAGCGGTGCGAGGGATTCAAACACGCTCTTTGCAATTTCCCCCTGACGTTTTCCAAGCTCGCCTGCATGAAAATCCCAAGGCGTGGCGAGCAGGGCAAGCCCCGGCACAAATTTTTTCTGACGTTCTGCAAGCGCCAACGCCAGCAGCCCGCCCATGCAATAGCCGGCGATGGCAACCCGTTCGCCCGCCAAAGACTGCACCGCCCGAAAAGCGCCTTCCAGCGGGCCGGCAATATAGTCCGTAAGCGTGAAGCGGCGCTCTTTCTCGCCCGGGCTTCCCCAATCCAGCAAAAACGGCCAAACGCCCTGATTGGCTAAATAGCGAAGCATGCTGGTTCGTTCGGAAAGATCCAGCACGTAAGAACGGTTGATGAGGGAGGGCACAAAAAGAACCGGAATGCCCTTTGCCTTGGCCGTCGCTTCCGTTCCGTAATCAAAAAGACGGGCCGCTCCGGAACGCCAAACCACCGGCGGCATCGGCAAGTCGCGGCGATATGCGTTGCGGCGATAACGGAGGATGCCTGCAAGCATGTCGGAAAGCTGTCGCGCAGCAACGCCATTGACGGCTTCGCGAAAGGCGTTCGCCTCGACGTCAGCGAGATTTTTTCGAAGGGCTTCGACGGCGGGGGCCAGGTTTGGTTTCCAGGGCACCCAATCGTTTTTCGATGTCAGCGAGACGCTTTGCGAACTCATCCAAGCGAAGGTCGATGCCGACAAGTGAAGCGGCAGGGGCCGTGGGCCGAGACGCCGGACCGGCGTCGGGGTCTTTTCCGTTTTTTGGCGGCGCGTTTGAATGATCGGCTCCTAACACAGCGGGAAAGGTGCCATCCGCAAACAAGCGGGTGAGGCGCGTCCATCCCTCGACGTTGCCCGGATCCAACGCCATGGCCGCCAACTGGTCCTGCCAAAGCTCGAGAAAGCGGGCGGCCAGGGCCTCAAGATCCGGGGATTTCGGCTCCGTGGGCTTCGACATGATGGGATCATAATGCAGCGCATTGCTGGATGACAACGCCAGCCTGCACAGGCTATCCAGGCCTATGCCCACAGGAAAAGAATTCTGCTATGCTGTGTCGCAGCAAAATCATTCGCAACCGCACAGGGTTCGATTGTCATGAGCAGGAAGAAAACCGCTTCCGAAAGCGACGGGCCGGTCACGATCAAAAAATACGCGAACCGGCGTCTCTACAACACCACAACCAGCAGCTATGTGACGCTGGATGACCTAAGCAAGATGGTAAAAGAGGGAACGGACTTTGTCGTCTATGACGCAAAGACGGGGGAAGACCTCACCCGGTCCGTTCTTACCCAGATCATCGTCGAGGAAGAAGCGAAAGGCGAGAACCTGCTCCCAATTAAATTTTTACGGCAGTTAATCAGCTTTTATGACGGCGGGTTTCAGAATGTTTTGCCGCAGTATCTTGAATGTTCGATGCAAACCTTTTCGCAAAATCAAGAACAGCTGCGTCAATATCTAGCGGACTCCTTCGGAACGGTGCAGCCGCTCGAATCCTTTGAGGAACTTAGCAAGAAGAACCTGGCCATCTTTGAACGTATGATGGAACTGTTTTCTCCTTTTGCAGGCCCAGGCACGAACAGCGAAGCCGCCGCCGAGAAAAAACCCTCCGGCGCATCCGATTCCGCCACACGGTCCTTTCATGACCTGCAAGAACAGCTGGACGTTATGCAACGGAAATTGGAAGAAATCACCAAGAAGTCGGGAGACTAAAGGCTCTCTTTTTTCTTTTTGCGGAATTTAAGCCCGGTTTTTCCCTGCCAAGATGGAAATTGGTATGACCTTGGCCTCCTTCAACCAGGGCCGTTCGATTTCAGGCCGCCCGAAATAGTAGCCTTGCATCTGATGCACGCCCTGTTTGTAAAGGATCTCGACGTCCTCCTTTGACTCGACGCATTCCGCAACCGTGTTCATGTGAAATCCTTTTGCAAGGTCAACCAGCGTCTTTACGACCAGCTGATTTTCACGGCTTTCCGACATGCCCGAAACAAAGCTGCCATCGATCTTCAAAATATCAACCGGCAGTGCTTTCAGGTGATGAAAGGACGTGAACCCGGCACCGAAATCGTCGAGTGCCACGCGACAGCCAAGCCCCCGCAGGGTGGACACGAATCGGGCCGATTCGGCAATGTCCTGCAGCGCCGCCGTCTCCGTAATCTCAATGATGAGGCGCCTCGCAACTCCGGGCCGGTCCTTCAGGGCAAGGGTAAATTTGCTAAGCCAGGTTGGGTCCGTGGCCGTGAGGCCGGAAACGTTGAGGGCCAGAGAAACATCCGGATGTTCCTCCAATTCCTGCAGGGCCAAGCCAAGCGCATAATGGTCGATGAGCCTTGCATAACCAAGCTGCTCGAGCGTCGGCACAAATTCGGCCGCTGTAACAACGGTGATGTCGTCGCGCAACAGGCGAAGCAGGCATTCATAATAGGCAACGCCTCTCGTCTCACATTCGATAATCGGCTGGAACGCGAAAACGAGCCGGTTTTCCTGAATGGCCTGCTGAATCTCGTGAAGAATCGCGAGATTTCTTCGTTGGCTGCGACGACGTATTTTTGTCTGATGAAATGGAATATAGCAATTGTAGCCCATACGGCGCGCCTTCCCCAAGGCCATGTCCGCCTTGGCAAAGGCATCGTGCGCCGTCTGGGCAATGTCCGGGAAAGCGGCGCCGCCAATCGAAACGGTTACCGAGACCAGGCCGTCTTCCGTCTCAACCGCTGCGCCGCGAACGGACTGCAACAGCGTCTCGGCGACGATCGGAACGTCCTCTTCCGGACAATGGGTAAGCACGATGCCAAAACGGTCGCGGCCTACGCGCCCAATCACATCTGCTGCGCGCAAGCAGCCCTCTAAGCGCTGATGCACGATTAGTACAATCGAATCAATCGTCGATTCGCTCCATTCCGCATCGACGTCCGCCAGTTGATCGATGCCAACGGAAAGGTAGCCGCCCGAGCTCTCGTCCCGTCGGCAACGGTTGATAGCCTCGCTTAGCGCGTCCACAAGCTTGGCGCGGCTATATTGCCCTGCTGTGCCCTGGTTTGACGTGCTGGCGGCGACCGCTTCCAAAGCGGTGCTTGGTTTTGAGATTGCCCGCAAGACGCCGCAGATTTTTACCGGGTCGTTGGATTGATCCAGCGTGACCGTGGATCGCTCCTGAATCCAAGACGACGCCCCATCAGGGCGTCGGATCCGGTATTCGCATTCAATTGGGCTGTGGGAGGCGTTGCGCGTGACAAGGCTTGCTTGAAGGCGCGTCAAATCATCCGTCTCGATCAGCGCATTCAGACCGCTTCGGGTCGTCACCTGCTCAAGCGCGGGAAGATCGAGAATGGCAGACGCACGATCCGACCAAAGAATCGCATCCGTCGCGAGGTCCCACTCGAAGACAACCTCGCCCAGGGCGGCCATGGCCGCGTCCAACCGCGTCAACTTGACACGATTTTCCGCCTGCTTTTCTTCTACCGCCGTACCTTTTTTTGCATCCTGCAACGTCATGCCTTCTACCTAAAGGCTCCCTCGTTATATGCCTTCTACATGAAGACGCTCGTACTAACGGTCTAGTTGACCGATCCAACACGTTAAGAAGGCGCCCCTTTACAAAGGATTAATTTTTGCACTTCCTGTGCGTTTACCAATGTTTCCGTTGCAGCCTGTCGCGGGAACTTTGGTTAACGCGCAAACTATTTAGTATGGTTAATAGAGAAAAAACATTTAAAGCTTTTTATCGATCGAATATACTTTTCGCGACTGTAACGGTCGCAACTGTGACGGCGATCGCGTTTACGCAAGAAGCCATATGTTAAAAACGTTACTTAACGACCCACAGAAAACGACGTGACAATGGAAACGTCCGGAACTGGAAGAGGACCGATTCAATCGGTTGCTTCCGTACATTTTTCACACCGGCCGCCGGAGCGGGAAAACCGCTCCGTTGCTCCGGAGGAACGAGACCGCCCGGAATTCGAAATCGGCGATCCGGCTGTCCCCTCCATGGATGGGAAAGGCGTGCGGGGCGAAGAAAATACGCCGGTGCTGCTGCCCGCCCTTATTTCGGAAGCAAGCCTTTCCCCCTATACGGCCCTTCCCTTCGCCGTACAGCAGATTGCTCAGGAAACGCCCTTTTTTCCTGCTGCGAGCGGGCCGCACCAACATCGCGACGGCGTTTCGGCCTATGCCCGGGCGGAAGCATCCTTTGCCCTATCCCCATTGGTTTTGCCCCCTAGCGTTCGCGCCTGATCGCAACCCCCATCGACGGCCAAGCCCTTCTCCAGCGTTGGTTGACGACACGTCGTCCGACGCCTAGGTTCCTGTCGCTGCCTGCGGAAGCCGGAAAGTCAGGCGATTTTTGGGAAATGGGTTAAACGATGTCCAATCGCGAGGCCGCGGCAACATGCAAGGCCTGGCCATTTCAGGAAGCGCAGCGCATCTTCGAGCGCATCGACGGGAAATGCCCTGAGAAGGGTCATGTTCTCTTCGAAACCGGCTATGGCCCCTCCGGCCTTCCCCATATTGGAACCTTTGCCGAAGTCGTCCGCACGACAATGGTCCGCCGCGCTTTTTCCGAGCTGACGGATATCCCCACACGCCTTTTCACGTTTTCCGACGACATGGACGGGCTTCGCAAGGTCCCGGAAAACGTCCCAAACCAGGCCATGCTGGCCGAACATTTGGGAAAGCCCTTAACCGCCATACCGGATCCGTTCGATACCCATGAAAGCTTCGGGCATCACAACAATGCGCGCCTTCGAACCTTCCTCGATTCGTTTGATTTCGAGTACGAATTCCAAAGCGCCACCCAATGCTACAAAAGCGGCCGCTTCGACCCCATCCTTTGCAAGGTCCTTGCGCATTATGACGAGATTCTGGAGGCCGTCCTGCCTATTTTAGGAAAGGAACGGCGCGCCACCTACAGCCCCTTCCTTCCCATTTCCCCAAAGACGGGGCGGGTTCTGCAAGTGCCCATCCTTGCCAAAGATGTGGCCGCCGGCACCATCACCTTTGAGGATGAAGACGGCACGAAGACCGAACTGCCCGTCACAGGCGGCCATTGCAAATTGCAATGGCGCGTAGACTGGGCGATGCGGTGGACGGCGCTGGACGTTGATTACGAAATGTCCGGGAAGGATTTGATTGATTCCGTGCGCATCGGAAATCGTATTTGCCGCGTTCTGGGCGGCACGCCACCCGAAGGCTTCACCTACGAACTTTTCCTGGACGAGAACGGCGAAAAAATTTCGAAGTCGCGAGGGAACGGCCTGGGCGTGGACGAATGGCTTCGCTACGCACCGCCGGAAAGCCTTAAATTATTCATGTATCAATCGCCGAAAAAGGCCAAGCGGCTTTACTTCGACGTCATCCCCAGAAACGTGGACGATTATCTAAGCTTTCTGGAAAAATATGCAGCGCAGGAAACCGCCGAGCGTTTGAAAAATCCGGTCTGGCATATTCATGAAGGGATGCCGCCGGCAGAGACCTTTCATCTGACCTATTCGATTTTGTTGAATCTGGCGAACGTTTGCCACGCGGAAGAAAGCGCCGTTCTTTGGGGCTATCTTTCCAGATACGCGCCCGAGGCAAGCCCCGAGAGCGCGCCCATTCTCGACGCACTTGCGAAGCATGCCGTTCATTACTATCAGGACTTCGTCAAACCGGCGAAGCGTTACCGGAAGCCGAACGCCGTCGAGCAGGCCGCCCTCCAGGACCTAGCGGACGCGCTCGCCGCCTTACCTCAAGGTGCGGACGCGGTCACTATCCAGACGGAAGTCTACGAAATCGGCAAGCGCCACCCCTTTCCCGATCTGAAAGCGTGGTTCCAAGCCCTCTATGAAATTCTCCTCGGACAATCCCAGGGGCCCCGCATGGGATCCTTTATTGCCTTATACGGGCTGGAGGAGACGCGTCTTCTCATCGGCCAGGCCTTGGCCGGCGAATTGGTGCAGGAAAACCCAGCGGCACCGAAAGCAGATTAGGGTTTTTAAAGCCAATCTTTAAGATCGGAATGTCGGCCGAGATTCTGGCAGGCGACGGAGCTATTGGCTGACCCAGACGATGCGGGCCATCCAGTCGACGTTCTCCATGGGAAGGATGCGATCCCCATAGGCGCGGTTGAGGGAGAGCAGCTCAATCCGCTTGCTGCTTTGGCGCTTTAATTCCTTCGCCAACACTTCGCCCTCCTTCGTTTTTACGACGATGCGATCCCCCCGACGAATGCTCCCCTGCGGAGAAACGACGACGATGTCTCCGTCGCGGTAGATCGGCTGCATGCTATCGCCGCTAATCTCCAGCGCGTAAGCGTGCGGATCGCCAACCTGTGGAAAAATTGTTTCATCCCACCCGCTTCCAATCGGGTAACCCGCGTCGTCAAAAAAACCCTCACTCCCCGCCTCGACAAAACCAATCACCGGGACGCGCTGAGCCAGGCCTTGCGCGGATTCGCTTCCAAGATGGACGATGAACTCGCCGAAGTTGCTGTTCATCGCATCGAGAATCTTTGAAATGCTTTCCGTGCTGGGCCAGCGCGGCTTTCCTTCCCGAGTGATCCGTTTGCTTTTGTTAAACGTCGTCGAATCGAGACCCGCACGGCGCGCCAGGCCGGATGGGGACAACCCATGGGCCCGAGCAAAATTATCGATGGCGGTCCAAATATCGGCGTGGCGCAGCATAAGAACATTTTCTTATAGTCCGGCGGTGGGAACATCAGGAATATTTTCTTATTACGCTTGACAGAGGAATAAATTCCTTGTTTCCTTGGCGGCGAGGAGAAACGCCATGCGCCCTAGCTTCGGCTATATCCTGGCCCTGACCTGGCTAGCCCAGATGCTGGCCGTGGCCTATGTGATCGCCTTCGATCCGGCCCGGGCCGGCACCGTTATCGGCGCGATGGCGTCCTTAAGCACGATCTGGACCGTGGGCCTGAGCGTCCTTGGAATTTACGTCTACAAGCGAAGCCAGGAGAAAACGGCGGAGGCCGGCCTTGGCAGGCCGGAGAATTTCTTCGACATTCTTGCCCGGCGTTTGGGCGCGAAAGACGGGCGCTAGCTTATTCTTCAAACGCCCCTTGGGTCATGGCCTTATAAATGGCGGCCGCCTTTGCCCATGAGGGCGCCCCGGCCCGCACCCCTTTTGCAAGGCACGCCTCCGAGGGTTCCGCCTCGACAAGCAACAAGCCCGCGCGGTGACACACCTCGAGCAGGTCGAGGGAAAAACGATAGGGATCTTCCAGATCCGGACCTTTGAAAAGCTGTGCCATAACAAGGGCAAGGTAACGGCAATTCCTTACCGAAACCTTTGTCCGGCGCTTTGCGTCGCTGTTCAGGGCATGGGCTTTCCGTTAGGCTAGCGCCGCTGTTTTCCACTAGGCGAACGCCACCATGGGTTTGAAAAATTCTGCATACGCAAAGGCTTTCGGGGCCTTCGCCCCCCTGCTTAGAGGCCTGCCGCCGGAGACGGCGCATACGATCACCATCCGCGCGCTTGCCCTTGGCGTTGCGCCAAAGGGCGGCACACCGGACGACCCGGCGCTTGCCACCGAAGTTTTCGGCTTGCGCTTTCAAAACCCGGTCGGCCTCGCCGCCGGTTTCGACAAAAACGCCGAAGCCCTGGACGCCATGCTTTGTTTTGGCTTTGGCTTCGTCGAGGCCGGCACGGTGACGCCAAAACCCCAGCCTGGAAATCCGCGCCCGCGCCTTTTTCGCCTGGCCGAGGACGGCGCCGTCATCAACCGCC
>Ga0209578_10000221_pt1 | contig 96445 bp, 70 predicted proteins | sample tdAd472_FD_187127 | JGI IMG/M metagenome (GOLD analysis project Ga0209578, IMG submission 187127) | Marine sediment microbial communities from the Atlantic coast under amendment with organic carbon and nitrate - tdAd47.2 (SPAdes)... | ecosystem: Environmental > Aquatic > Marine > Coastal >...
TCACGCAGGTCGATAGATAGAGATTTTACCATAGAGGCTGGCCTCCTTTTCCAGCTTCTATCTTGAATCACATTATGACCTCTTTGGGAATCCCTAAAATGAATCTATTTGATGTGACCTTGCTCTAGTTGCTTTGTTGACGGGGTGCTCAATAAATAGTGACTAAATTTTTTTTCTAAAAATGAAATTAGTGACTAAACTTTTTTATGATTTTACAATCAGACATAATTTCCGGCGGCGTGGCCCGAGGCCCAGGCCCACTGGAAATTATGGCCGCCGAGATGGCCGGTGACGTCGACGACCTCGCCAATGAAATAGAGGCCGGGAACCTTGCGGCTTTCAAAAGTTTTCGACGACAGTCCTTTTGTGTCAACCCCGCCGCGGGTGACCTCCGCCGTGCGGAAGCCTTCCGTGCCATTGGGCCGGACGCGCCAGGCATGGATCAGCCCGGCCACCTGATCCAGTTTGGCATTCGACAGATCGGCGAGCCGGCCGTCGACCCCGGCCTCGTCACAGATGAACTGCGCCAGCCGGCGGGCGAATTTCTGCGCCAGAATATTATGCAGGTCCTGTTTCGGATGCCTATCCCGCGCCGCTTTCAGGACGGCCGCCATGTCACGCCCCGGCGCCATATTGACGGTGATGTCGTCGCCCGGCCGCCAGTAGGATGAAATCTGCAGGATCGCCGGACCGCTCAAACCCCGATGGGTGAACAGCACCGCCTCGGCGAAGGATTTCCCTCCATGGCCGACCACCGCCTCGACCGACACCCCGGCCAGCGTCTTCAGTTTTTCCAGAAGCTCATTCTGAAAGGTGAACGGCACCAGGGCCGGTTCCGGCGCAATGACATGATGGCCGAATTGCCCGGCCAGTTGATAGCCGAAGCCGCTGGCGCCCATCCTGGGAATGGATTTGCCGCCGCTGGCGACCACCAGGGACCGGCAGGTCACCGCCGCGCCGCCCTCTATGGCCAGGCTGAAGCCGGGATGGCCATTCTCGACCCCGGTAACGGTGGTCGCGGTGCGGATCGTGACCCCGGCCGCCTCACATTCCCGGCTCAGCATCGTGATGATCTCGCTTGATTTTCCGTCACAGAAAAGCTGGCCCAGTTTTTTCTCATGATAGGCGATGCGATGTCGTTCCACCAGCGCAATGAAATCGCGCGGCCGGTAACGGCGCAGGGCCGAAACACAGAAGCGCGGATTCTGCGACAGGAAATTTTCCGGCCCGCAGTCCAGGTTGGTGAAATTGCACCGGCCGCCGCCGGAGATGCGGATCTTGCCGGCGATCGCGTCCGCGCGTTCAATGATCAAGGTCCGGCGGCCCCGCTTGCCGGCCTCGATGGCGCACATAAGCCCGGCCGCCCCGGCGCCGATAATCACCACGTCAAAGTCTGTCACGCCAAAATCCCGTCCAAATCCTAAAGGCCGTGCATAGCCCAGCCGTCGCGATTTTGCAACTTCCTTGCCGCTCTCAGGTGGCCCGCGCCATTTTCCGCAGGTCCTCTTTCAGCACCTTGCGCATTTCATTGCGCGGCAGTTCAGCGATAAAATGCACATCCCGCGGATGTTTATAGCGCCCGAGCCGCTCGCCGAGCCAGGCCATGACATTCTCCGGGCTGGGGTTTTCGCCGTTGCAGGGCACGATAAAGGCCACCGCCACCTCGCCCCAGCGGTCATCGGGCCGGCCGACAACGGCGGCTTCCTGAATATCCGGATGCCCGGCGAGCACGGCTTCGAGCTCCGCCGGATAGATATTCTCGCCGCCCGAGATGATCACATCCTTTTTGCGGTCGACAAAATGATAACAGCCCTTTTCATCCCGATAGCCGATGTCGCCGGTATAAAACCAGCCGTCCTTCAGCGCCTCTTTTGTCGCCGCCTCATTATTCCAGTAATAGGCCATGATATTCTGGCCCTTGATCAATATTTCGCCCGCCTCGCCCGGGGCGCAGTCGCGGTCATTTTCATCGACGATCCGCACCTGGCAATGTTTCGCCGGAAAGCCGATCGAGCCTTCGGTGCCAAAGGCGTTCTGCGCCGTCTGGTGAATGGCGATCGGGCAGGTTTCGCTCGAGCCATAGACCTGAATCAGCGGAATATTCCGCTCATGCCAATAGCGCGTCATTGATTGCGGCACGACGCAGGATCCGGTGGTCACGCAGCGCAGGCAGGAAAAATCCGCCGTCGGCCATTTCCCGTGATCCTGCAACGGCTTCATATGGGCCGGCAGCATGATCATCAGGCTCGGCCGGTCGCGCTTTATCGCCTCGATCGTCTCGCCGGCGTCGAAATTCTGATGCAGCAGCACCGTCGCGCCGACACAAAAGGCCGCCGTCGTCTGGATATTGAGTCCGCCGACATGGAACATCGGCAGGATGGTCAGGATCACATCGTCAAAGCCCATGTCATGCATGTGAATGCTGTTGAGCACATTGGCCTCGAGCGCCCCCTGGGTCAGCACCGCCCCCTTGGGAAAGCCGGTGGTGCCGGAGGTGAAGATGATCAGCACCGGATCCTTGAGGTCAATGCGCGGCAAGGGGTCATGACCCTGCGATTTTCTGAGCACCGTGCGCAGGCCGGTCCAGCCCGGCTTTTCCGCCCCGCCGATGGTGATAAAGCGGCAGTCCGGCAATTTCTCGATCAGCGGCTCGCATTGCACCTGATAGGCTTCCTCGACAAAGAATACCCGGGCGCCGCTGTCGCTGAGCATATGGCGGTGCTCGTTCGGCGTCAGCCGCCAGTTGAGCGGGACAAAAATCGCCCCGATGCGGGCGCAGGCGAACAGCAGATAAAATATCCGCGGGTGATTCTGGCCGAGGAAGGCGACCCGGTCGCCGCGCCGCACCCCCAGCCCGTCATGCAGCATCGCCGCCGTATCGCGGATTTTTTGATGAAAATCGCCGTAACTGATCACCTCATCCTCATAGCGGATGGCGGTTTTATCGGGACAAACCAGCGCCCATTTTTCTACCCAGCTTGCTAACGTCATCCTTCGTCACCCAAATTTATTTCCGTCCGCCCAAATTATTCCCCGCGATAATAAATCGCGCCCGCCGCCCGTAATTTTGCGCAGGTCCCCTCATCAAAGCCCGCCCCCTTCATCACCGCCGCCGTATGTTCGCCGTAGCCGGGCGGAAAGCGCAATTCCGTCACCGCGTCTTCCACATCGACCGCCATCGGCTGCATGCGAATTTGCCTGCCGTCCGGCAACAGGGTTCTTGTCAGTTTCTGCTGCAGCGCCGCCAACGCCGCCACCTGCGGAATATCATTGATCCGGGCGTGGGGAATGGTCGCCGCCTGGAAATCCGCCTCCAGTTCGTCGGTGGTGTATTTCGCGGTCAACGCCCCGATGTCCCGATAGAGCGCCTGACGCTCCTGATGGCGGCCTTCGTTGGTTTTGCGCGTCTCGTTGGCCAGCGTGGAGAATTTGGCGATTTCGGTCATCCGCCGCCACTGAATATCATTGCCGATGGCGACATAGATAAAGCCGTCACGGGTCGGATAGGCGTTGGTCGGAATGAATTTCCGATGCTCATTGCCGCACCGGGTGATTTCCGACGGATCGCAGTCAAAATCGAGCAGCGGCAGGGTGGTGATCAGCCAGCTCGCCGCCGCCTGCAGCATGGAAACGTCAATCCGCTTGCCCCGCCCGGTCTCGGCCCGTTCGGCGAGGCCGAGCATCACCCCGGCGTAAACCTCGTCGCCGGCCTTCAGGTCAATCAGCGGAATGCCCGACAGGGTTGGCGGGCCGTCCTCCCGCCCCGTCACCTCCATAAAGCCCGCCATGGCCTGCAACGCCGGATCATAGCCCGGCACGTCGGGATAGTCGGGCCCCATAGCGGAAATCCCGGCCCAGATCAGGTCCGGCTTGATCGCGCTTAAGGTCTCGTAATCAATGCCCATCTGCGCGTAGCGGCCCGGCAGGGTATTGCAGCAGAAAACATCGACATCCAGTTCGCGGATGATCCGGTGCAGCGCGGCGCGACCCGCCGCGTCCTTCAGGTTGAGGGCGATGCTTTCCTTGCCGACATTGGGCGCCATGAAATAGCTGCGCCGCTCGTCGCCGCCGAGCGCCCCGTCAATAATGCGCGCGCCGATATAGCGGTTGGGATCGCCGGGCAGGCCGCGGCCGGTGGGCGTCGCCTCGATGCGGATCACCCGCCAGCCCAGCTGAGCGAAACGCAGGGTCGCTGACGGCAGGGATAACGCCTGTTCCAGGCTGAGGACAATCTTTGGTTTCATTCGGCAACCTGCTTGTTTTCGGCCTGTTTCCTGTCCCAGATCGCGCGGGCGACTTTTTCCGGCGTCAGCGGCGGATTGAAAAAGCGGATGCCGGTGGCGTTATAGACCGCGTTGGCGATCGCCGGGGCGATGACGATGGTCGGCAGTTCGGCGATTCCCTTGGCGCCATACGGCCCCTCGACGCAGTCGCTTTCAATGAAATGCATCTCGATTTCCGGCATTTCCGGCGCGGTCGGCACTTTATAGTCCCGGAAGCTCGGATTTTTCAGCCGGCCGCCCTCGAACAGCATTTCCTCACTCAGCGCAAAGCCGACGCCAAAGGCGACGCCGCCTTCCATCTGGGCCTCAAGCCCCATGCGGTTGATCACCCGGCCGACATCCTGGGCCATGGTGATCTTCTCCAGCTTGACCTCGCCGGTCAGGGTGTCGACCACCACTTCGGCGACATGCACCGCATGGGAATAGGCCGCCGAATGGTCGGAGACATGGTCGCGGCCCTCGGGCTCGCTGTTGGGTTCATAATAATCACTGACCATGACCAGTTCCGGCTCGGCCTGGAAATGCATCTGGCGCAGCATCCGGTCGAGCTTGATCACCACCGCGCCGTCCTTGTCCTGCACCACATAACCGCCGCGCAGGTCGAGATCCTCGGCGGCGACATTGGCCTGTTTCGCGGCCGCCGCCAATATCTGCGCCTTGGCCTTGAGCGCTGCCCGCCGGGCGCCGTTGCCGGCGATAAAGGTCGTGCGCGAGGCGTGAACCCCGACATCCCACGGGCCAATATCGCTATCATTATTGACCAGGGTGACATGCTCCGGCGGCACGCCGAGCTCTTCCGACACGATCTGCGCGATCACCGCATCAATGCCCTGGCCGATTTCGGAGGCGCCGGTGATCACCGTCACCCGGCCGTAATCATCCACTTTCAGCATGGTGCCGCAGCCGTCGGATTTGTGAATCTTGGCCCCGCCCGCATTATGGATCGAACTCGCCAGGCCGATGCCGCGCTTGTAGCGGCCTTCTTGGCCCCGCTCAGCGGTATATTTGTTGAGCTTGCTGACATAGTCGGAGGCGTCGGCCGCCGTCGTCAGGCATTCGGCCAGCACACATTCCCGCAGATAGGATTTCTGCGGCGTCACTTCGCCGGAAACTTGCGCGTTTTTTAGCCGGAATTCAATCGGGTCGATGCCGCACTGCTCATAGAGTTTTTCCGCCAGCATATCCATATGCTGCGCCGTGGCGTAGGTCATCTGGACATTGCCGTAACCGCGGAACGACCCGGCGTAAGGATTGTTGGTATAGACCGCCTGGGCCTTGAAATCGACCACCGGCACCCGGTAATGACCGGACACGGTGCGCATCATGATCACCGGCACCGTCGGCCCCCAGGAGGTATAGGCGCCGTTATCCATCAGCACGTCCGCCGTGCGGAAGGTCAGCACGCCGTCCCTGGTGCAGCCGGTGCGCAGATGCATCGCCGCCGGCTGGCGCATGGGGCTGTTGACGAATTCCTCTTCCCGGTCGAAGGTGATCTTCACCGGGCGGCCGGTTTTCCGGGCGAGGATCGCCGCCACCGGCTCAAAGGGATAGACATCAAGCTTGGAGCCGAACGAGCCGCCGGTCGGCGGCTGGATTACCCGGATGTCGCCCGGATCAATGCCCAAGGCCGGCGCCAGGTCCATCTTGTAATTATAGGGATACTGGGTCTGGGAATAGATCGTCAGCTTGCCGTTATGGTCAAAATCGGCGATGGCGCAGGACGTCCCCATGCAGCAATGGGTCACATAATGGACATTGAAGGTGTCATCGAGGATGATGTCGCTTTCCGCCTCGGCCTGCGCCAGATCGCCGTGTTTGAACTCAAAATGGAGGCTTTTGTTGTCGGGGTAATTTTCCTGGACCACCGGCGCGCCGTCCTTTAATCCCGCCTCGGGGCTCAACACCGGCGGCAGGTCGCGATAGCCAACTCTGATCAGTTTCAGGGCCGCGGCCGCGATCGCCTCGCTTTCGGCCGCCACCGCCGCCACTTCATCGCGCTCGCAACGGACCTTGGCCTTCAGCGGCGCGTTATCCTTGACAAATCCCAGCTTCAGGTCGGGAATGTCCTTGGCCGTGATCACCGCCTGGACGCCGGGCAGACTTGCCGCCGCCGAAATATCAATATGAACGATTTCCGCATGGGGTCGCCCGGCATGAAGTATCTTGCCGTAAAGCATCTGCGGCAGGACCATGTCATTGATATAGCGGGTTTTGCCAATCGCCTTAGCCGGCGCATCCGGTTTCCTGATCCGTTTGCCGATCAGGCTGGTTTTTTCGATCTGTTTGTAGGCTATCTGCTCACCCATGATATTATCCTTTCGCCCCAACGACGGCCGCGACCGCGTCCAGCACCTTGGTATAGCCGGTGCAGCGGCAGACATTGCCCTCCAGGCCACGTTTCATTTCCTCCCGGGTCAGGTCGGGATTCTGCTCCACCAGATAATTGGCCTGAACGATCATGCCCGGCATGCAATAGCCGCATTGCACCGCGCCGTGATCGACAAAGGACTGTTGCATCGGATGCAGGCCAGTGCCCTTCTGCAAACCTTCGATGGTCATCACCTCGCGGCCGTGCAGGTCCACCGCATGCATCAGGCAGCTGTTGAGCGTCACGCCGTCGACCTGGATGGTGCAGGCGCCGCATTCGCCCTCGCCGCAGGCGTATTTCGTCCCCTTCAGGTCGAGCACGTCCCGCAACAGGTTGAGCACCGTCATATCTACCGGAACTTCAATATCCACCGTCCGGCCGTTGAGGGTGAATTTCAATTCAGTTTTGACAGACATTTTGCAAAAGCTCCTCTGTAAATACGCCGACCAGATGACGGCGATACCAGGCGGTCGCCCGGATATCATCGATAGGGCAGGCGTCTTCCTGCGCCGCCTCGGCCGCAGCGAGGATCACCTCCTGAGTTAAGGCTTTCCCCTCAAGCGCGTCTTCCGCCGCCGACGCCCGCAATGGCGTCGGCCCGACGGCGCCGAGCGCAAGGCGGACATCCGACAGCGCGCCGTCTTTATAATTACCGCCGATTCCGACGGACACGGTCGAGATTTCGAGCGCCGGCCGCGGTCCCGATTTCCGGAAGCCGCCGACAAAATCCGCATCGGGTTTCTTAAAGACCACCGCCGTCAGCAGGTCATTTTCCGTCATCACCGTCTTGCCGGGGCCGGTGAAAAACTGCGCCAGCGGCACCCGGCGCACATCCAGCGCCCCGTCCCGCCATCGGGCGAGCTCCACAGCCGCGTCCAGCAGCAGAAAGGGAATGATCATATCGCCCGCCGGCGAGGCGTTGCAGAGGTTGCCGCCGATGGTCGCCGCGTTGCGGATCTGCTCGCTGGCGAAATGGCCCGCGGCTTCACAGAGCACCGGGGCGGCCGCCGCGATCAGCTCATTCCGTCGCACCTGGGACACGGTCGCCAGCGCGCCGATTCTGATTTCGTCGCCCACCGGCGAAATCTCCGACAGCCCGTCTATGCGCCGGATATTCATCAGGGTCGCCTGATAGGCCCGTTTGCCATCACTGACCTGCGGGGTCAAATCCGTACCGCCGGCCAGAATTGTCACCCCGCCGGCGGCCATCGCTCTTGCGGCCTCGGACAGGTCGCTTGGTGCTATATATCGTTCAATTTCAGTCATTGTTTTACCTTTGGTTCCTAAAAGCGGATCGGTTCCTGATAAGTGCCGTAAACCTCGACCAGTTTTTTGGTGATTTCGCCGACGGTGGCGTAGGCTTTCACCGCCTCGACAATCGCCGGCATGACATTATGGCCGGCTTCGGCGTCGGCCTTGATCCGGTCCAGGGTCCGGGCGACCTCGGCCGGGGATCGTTCGGCCTTGACCGCATTCAGATTCTCGATCTGCTGATCGGCGTCCTTTGTGTTATAGGGGTGGAATTCGACCTCTTTTTCCTCTTCCTCAGTCTTGTAGCAATTGACGCCGACTTTCGGGAAAGCGCCCGACTGGATGTTTTTCTGCATCTCGTAGGCCTGGGCGGAAACTTTCGCCTGTATCGCGCCTTCGGAAACCATTTTGACGATGCCGCCCGCGGCCTCGACCTCATCCATGGTCTGCTCCATTTTTGTGCGCATTTCGTTGGTCATCGTCTCGACATAATAGGAGCCGGCCAGCGGATCGACCGTTTCGCACATGCCCATTTCCTCGATCAGAAGCTGCATGGTGCGCAGGGAGATGCGCTGGGCGTATTCCGACGGGATGGTATAGGCCTCGTCATAGCAGCACAGCGCCATGGTCTGGGTACCGGACAGGGCGCTGATCAGGGCGTAATAGGCGCCGCGGACGATATTATTTTCCGGCTGCTCGATGGTCAGCCCGCCGCCGCCGCCGGCGGCGATCATGCGCAGCCACATGGATTTCGGATCCTCGGCGCCGTAATCTTCCTTGACGATCTTGGCCCACAGGCCGCGGCCGGCGCGGAATTTCGCCACCTGCTCGAACAGATTGCCGAAAATATTGAAGTTATAGCTCAGCCGCCCGGCGAATTCGTCAATATGCAGCCCGCGCTTCAGCATGTCGTCGGCATAGGCCTTGGCGATGCAGAAGGCGTAGGCCATTTCCTGTTCCGGGGTCGCGCCGCTCTCGCGGATATGATAACCGCAGACGCTGACCGGGCTGTATTTCGGCGCGTGGCGGGCGCAATATTCGATGGTGTCGCCGACCAGCTTGATGCTGGGCTCGACCGGGAAAATCCAGGTGCCGCGGCCGATGAATTCCTTGAGGATGTCATTCTGCGCCGTGCCGCGCAGCTTGGCCACGTCATAGCCGCGCTTTTCCGCCATCGCCAGATACATGGCGATCAGGATCGCCGCCGAGCCGTTGATGGTCAGCGACACGGTGATCTTCTCCAGATCAATGCCGTCAAAGGCGATTTCGAAATCACGCAATGTATCGACCGCCATGCCGACCCGGCCCACTTCGCCTTCCGCCATCGGATCGTCGGTATCAAGCCCGGTCTGGGTCGGCAAATCGAACGCCACATTGAGTCCGGTCTGGCCGTTTTCAATCAGATAATGAAACCGCTCGTTGGTGTCCTTGGCGTTGGCGAAGCCGGTATATTGGCGCATGGTCCATGGCCGTTTGCGGTACATTTCCCGGTGAATGCCGCGGGTGAAGGGATATTGCCCCGGCAGGCCGACCATCTCGACCCCGCCCGAGGCCGCCACATCCTCGGCGGTGTAAAGCTCCTTCACCTCGATGCCGGATTCATTGAATATCTTTTTCGGTCTGTTCTCTGTCATGGTTTTTTCCTAAGCCAACTGCCGGTAGCGGTTCCGGATATAATCAATGATGTCATCAAAGTGACTGCCCGTCGGGAAGATGGCGTCAATGCCGATGCCCTGCAGCGCCTCATGGTCCTTGACCGGCACATTGCCGCCGATAATCCACAGCTTGTCCTCCAGGTTATATTCCTTGAGCAGCGGTTTCAGCTTTTCACAAAAGGGGATATGGGAGCCGGCCATGCTCGACAGGCCGATGACATCGACATCCTCCGCCACCGCCGCCTCGACAATCTGTTGCGGCGTCCTGCGCAGTCCGGTGTAGACCACGTCAAAGCCGGCGTCCATAAGCGCCCGGACCACCACCTTGGCCCCGTGGTCATGGCCGTCCAGGCCGGGCTTTCCAATCAAAACGCGTATTTTATTTTCTGTCATGAGTTTAACCCTTTGGCGATGGTCAGTTTGAGGATTTCACTGGTGCCGCCGCCGATCAATGTAAAGCGCACATCGCGCAGGAAACGCTGCACCGGATATTCCATGGCGAAACCATAGGAGGCGAGCACCCGGGCCGCCTTGTCGCAGATTGTCGCCGCCACCTCGGTGGCGAACAGCTTGGCCATCGCCGCCTGCTGCAGATGGGGCCTGCCGGTTATCTTGCGCCAGGCGGCGTAATGCACCAGATGGGTCGCCGCCTCGAGGTCGGTCGCCATCTCGGCAAGTTTCAGCTGCACCGCCTGAAAGCGGTTGATCGGCTTGCCGAACTGTTTTCTTTCCGCGGCGTATTTCACCGCTTCATCAAGGGCGGCCTGGCCAATGCCCAGCCCCATGGCGCCGGTGATGATGCGGATTTCCGCCAGCACCGTCTTCAGATGCGCCTCGCCGTCACCATATTCACGGCTCAGGCGATGGCTGTTGGGGACGAAACAATCTGAAAAAGCCACTTCTGATGTGGGCAGCGCCCAGACGCCCATTTTCTCGATCGCCCGGCCGATGTGCAGCCCTTCGAAATCCTTCTCGACCAGAAAGATCGTCAGCAGGTTATCCGGCCCCGCCTTGGCGAAGACGGTGAAGAAATCCGCCACCGGCGCCGCGGTGACCCACATTTTCTGACCGTTGAGCAGATAACCGCCGTCTACTTTCACCGCGTTGGTGGTGATGCCCTTAAGATCGCTGCCGGCATTGGGTTCGGTCATGCAGATGGCGCCGATCTTCTCGCCCTTAAGCGCCGGGCGGAACAGCCGGTCCCGAATATCGTCATTGCCGAGAAGATGGAGGAAATTGGTGCCCATCAGGGACTGCATGGCGACGCAGCCGGCGAGCGACATGGAGCCGCGCGCGACTTCGGTCAGCGCCAGGCACAGGGCCAGCAGATCCAGGTTGCTGCCGCCCGCCTCTTCCGGATAGCGCATGCCGAAAAAGCCGAGGTCGCCCAGTTCCCGGAACAGCGCGTAAGGATATTCATGGGCCTCATCAATGGCCGCGGCCGCCGGGATAATCCGCTCGTCGCAAAAACGGGCGAAGGTGTCTTTAATCATTTTATGGTCGTCCGACAGGTCAAAATCCATGGGGTCTACTCCGCCTTAAACCCATAAAGTTCAGCGGCTTTTTCCGCCGAAATAACGCCGTCGCGCACTTCTCGGGCGAGCGTCGCCCGATCCCGATCAGCCGGATCGCCGTAACCGCCGCCGCCGCCGGCGATCTGGTGATAGATCGTGCCTTTCGGCACGCCGGTGATCAGATCCTTGTTGCGCGGCACGACTTCTGTCCCGTCGGGATAGGTCATCCTGATCAGGTTAAGGTCGCCGCCAAGCCCGCCGAACAGGCCGAAGGACGGCTCGAAATCGCCGTCGCCGAAGGTCACGACCTGGGTGTTGTCCGAGCCGACTTTATAGACGGTTTCGGTGCCAAGGCCGCCGCGCCACCGGCCGGCGCCGGCCGAATCCATATCATACTCATGCTTGATCAGAAGATGCGGCGTTTGCTGCTCGAACATCTCGTAATCCTGATCGAGCACGCCGCCGGAAGCGTCGATCATGCCGATATGGTCATAACCGTCGGCGCCCTGCATGGCGCCCGAGCCGCCCTTCATGCCCATGAAGAAAATATCGACATAGCTGTCCTGCTTTTCCGCATCCTCGCCGGTGGACAGGGAGCAGAGCAGATTGTTCCAGCCCGCCGTCACCCGGTCCGGCATCGCCGGCGACAGAGCCCGGATGATCGCATCCGCATTGGGTGGACACAGATGATTGCCGAAGGTGGTCGCCTTCGGATAGGAGGCGTTGAGAATCGTGCCTTCCGGGATCAGGATCTCGATCGGCTCCACCATGCCCTGGTTATGGGGAATATCCGGATTGACCATCTGCAGGAAGGTCAGGATCGTCGCCGAGGCGCTCGAGGTATAGGTGCCGTTGACAAAGCCGTTGGTCTGGGCGTCGGTCTCGCCGTAGTCAAAGGTGATTTTCTCGTCCTCGACGGTGATCTTGACCCGGATGGTGAATTCGCTGCCGACATGGCGGCCGTCGTAAAAGACCTTGCCCTCGCCGTGGTAGACGCCGTTCGGCACCTTGCGGATTTCCGCCTGCATCATCTTGCGGGTCGCGTCAAACAGCGCCTGCTTGTGATCGAGATAGCTCTCGAGCCCGTATTTGCCGACAAGGTCCAGCATCCGCCGCTCGCCGATGGTGCAGGCGCCCATCTGGGCCTTCATGTCATGCTGGACAATATCGAAGCGGATATTGGCGAAAATCAGATTCCAGATGTCCTTGCGCAGCTTGCCCTTTTCCACCACCTTGATCGGCGGAATGCGCAACGCCTCCTGCCAGACCTCGGTTGCGTTCGGGTTATAGCCGCCCGCCACATTGCCGCCGATGTCGGCCTGATGGCCCTTGACCGCCGACCAGGCGACAAGGTCGCCGTCAAAGAAAATCGGCTTATAGACCGCGACATCGTTATTCTGGTTGCCCATGGAGAAGACGTCATTATGGAAGAAGACGTCGCCCTCGTTGATGTCGCCCTTGTAATAGTCGATGATATATTTGCACACCGGGGCGAGGGAAAAGGCGAGGATCGGCAGATTTTCCATCTGTTCCAGCATGTTGCCGTCCGCGTCATACAGCCCGGTGACGAAATCCTTGGCTTCGCAGAGGATCGGCGACCGGGTGGATTGCTGAACGGAAATGCTCATTTCATCGGCGATCGACTTGAAGGCCCGGGCATATACCGACAGCAGTATCGGATCTATTTTGCTCTGTGTCCGGCTCATGACTTTTCTCCTTGCCGTAAATCCGCCACCAGATCGGTCCGGTCCTTGCGGTAGAGCGCGAAGGAGCCGAATTTGTCGATCACGCAGTTAAAGGTTCCGCCGACAAAAATCGCCGTCGTCACCTGTTCGATCATCGCCGGTCCCTCCACATGGTTGCCGTGAACCATCTGATGGCCGTCATAGACCGGAACGGTGCGGAATTCCTTGTCCTCGGGGATATAGACCGGCCGCTCGCCCTTGATGGCGTGAGACGCGTCGGCCGACGATTTCGCCTCGGTGCGGAAGGCGGGCTTCTCCACCTCGCCGACGGCCTGGATGCGGACATTGATGATTTCGACCGGGGCGTCGGCGTCATCTTCCAGCGAATAGCCGTAGAGCCGGTTATGCTCCTGGTGGAAGGCGGCGGCGATCGCCGCCACGTCGCGCCGGTCAAAAACATCCTGCGGGATTTCAACCGACACCTCGTGATATTGCCGCAGGTAGCGACAATCGAGCTTGATGATCGTGCTGCGGCGGGCGGGCGGGATATTTTCCGCCTCGAGCAGCCCGTCGCCGTCGCGAACCATGGCGGCGACAATCCCGTTCAGCGCATCCCAGTCGAGCCCGTTCAGCGTGGTGACAAAGGTGCGGACGAAATCATGGCGCAGGTCCGACATCAGCATGCCGGCGGCGCAGAGGATCGAGGATTCCCGCGGGATCACCTGAAACGGGATCTGCAGCTCCTCACAGATCAGGCAGCTGTGGGTCGGTCCGGCGCCGCCGGCGACCACCAGCGGGAATTCCCGCGGGTCAAAGCCGCGCTTGATGGTGATTTCCCGAATGCCCTGGGCCATATTGGTGCAGGCGATGCGATACATGCCCGCCGCCGCTTCCTCGATGCTGAGGCCCATCGGCTGCGCCACATGCTCGTCAATCGCCTTGCGCGCCGCCTCGACATCAAGCTTCATCGCGCCGCCGGCGAAAAACTCCGGATTGAGATAGCCCAGCACCAGATTGGCGTCGGTGCAGGCCGGCTTCCGGCCGCCCTTCATATAGCTCGCCGGTCCCGGATCGGCGCCGGCGCTTTCCGGCCCCATGCGCAACAGGCCGCCTTCATCGAGCCAGCCGACGGAGCCGCCGCCGGCGCCGATGGTGTGAATGCCGAGCATCGGCAGCGCCAGCCGCCGGCGGTCGATCTCGCCTTCATTGACCACAAGCGGGCTGCCGGCGACCAGGGCCGCCTCGAAACTGGTGCCGCCCATGTCAACCACAATGCAGTTTTCCTGGTCATGGGCCCGGACATATTGCAGGCCCGCCCCCGGTCCCGCCGCCGGCCCCGACAACAGGGTGAGCGCCGCCTTCTCGCGGGCGATCTGCGGCGTCATCACGCCGCCGTTCGACTGCATGATCAGCAGCAGCCCCTGGAAGCCGATTTCCTTCAGGCGGCCGAGCAGTTGATTGAGATAATGATCGAGAATCGGGCCGATATAGCTGTTGAGCGCCGTCGTGCTGACCCGCTCGTAAAAGCGGATCGACGGCAGCAGGTCCGAGGATACCGTGAGATAGGCCTCCGGCAATTCCGCCCGCACCAGTTTGGCGGCGGCCTGTTCCTGTTCGGGATTGATAAAGCTGTTCATGAAGCAGATCGCCACCGCCTCGACCTGTTCCGCCTTGAACAGGTCAATCGCCGCCCGGACGTCATCCAGATTCAAGGGATTGATTTCCCGGCCGTTACGGTCGAGCCGGCCGCCGACCCCCCGCCGCAGGTAGCGCGGCACCAGCGGCGTCACATTGGCGCAGCGGTTGTTATATTGCTCTTCGCGGATGCCGCGCCGCATCTCCAGCGCATCCCGCACCCCTTCGGTGGTGATCAGGCCGGTTTTGGCGCCGTTGCCGGTCAGGGTCGCATTGGTCGTCACCGTCGTGCCGTGGACAATGGTGTCGACGGCGGCCGCCAACTGCGCCAGCGTCATCGGCGGGTCCATGGTTTCGGCAATATCGGTTAGTCCCTGGATCACCGCGATCGACGGGTCCGACGGCGTTGACAGCGTCTTGTGTATCCGGGTGTCGCGGCCTTGCTGATCGACAAAAAAGTCGGTAAAGGTTCCGCCGACATCAATCCCTATTTTGAGGCTCATACTCTTAATCCTTCTATGTTCTGTCGGTGACCTGGATGACGATCGCCATCGCCGTATCGCCGGCGGCGCAGCCGCTGAACAGGCCGTAGCCGCCGCCCTTGAGCGCCAGTTCCTCGATCAGTTCAATGACGCTGCGCATGCCCATCGGCCCCTGGGGATGGCCCCAGATCAAAGAGCAGCCGAAATTATTCATCGTCATGACGTCAATGCCGAACTGCTCGGCGAAATAAAGGTCATTGACCGCAAAGGGATTATGGGTTTTCACCGCATCTATCTGATCAATGGTAAGCCCCGCCTGGCTGAGCGCCGCCCGGGCCGCCGGCACCGTCGCCTTCGGCATATAGGCGAGCTCGACCCGCGCCTGGCCGATGCCGCAGATCTTCACCCGGATATTCCGGTCCCGGCTCAGCTCTCGCGCCTTGTCGGGCGTCGCGAGGATGATCGCCGCATTGCCGTCCGCCGGATGGGTCTGACCGCCGAAGGTGATCGTGCCCTCCTTCATCACCGGCCGCAGTCTGGCGAGCCCTTCTTCGGTCGAGGTCACCAGCCCCTCGTCGCCGTCGAGCCGGTTCGCGATCTTCTTGAAATTCGGGCTCGGCACCTCGAACGGCAGGGTCATATAGCGTTTCTGAAAGGCGTGATCATCGGCGAGCGCGGCGGCATATTGTTCCTGACGCCGCAACACGACCTCATGCTGCCGCGCCGTGGAAATGTCATGGTCGCGGGCGACATTCTCCGCCGTCTGCAGCATGGAATGACCGCCCAGCGGATCGCAGCCGAAATTGTCCATCGTCCAGTTTTCGGTCTTGCCGGTGCCGCCGGGGCCCGCCGGGTTGGGATAATAGACCTGCGGCCCGTTCGACACCCGGTCGGCGGCGATGACGAGCGACGCCGTCGCCTGACCGGTCTCGATCTCCTGGGCGCCGTTCAGCAGGCAGCGGACGCTGGTCGCGCAGGCCTGGCCGATGGTCGGGCCGCCGACATGGCCGAGCCCCGCCATCCCCGTCAGCCACGGCAGGCCGTAAAAGGCATGATGCTGCGGGACGGAGGTTCCCAGAACCCCGTAATCGAGCAGCGCGCCGTCGATGGCGCGCTTCGCCAGTTCATCGCGCGCCACATGGGCGGCGAAGCGAATGCTGTGTAAATTGGAGAAGCTTCCCTGCCAGCGGGAAAAGGGCGTCGACCAATAGGCGCCATAAGGTATCTCGGCGAGATAAGACATCAATGTCTCCTGCGATAAAACGATTTTGAATTTATTTATGAATTTGTTTTTTTCTTGATACCCGGATCACAGGATAAGGCGATTCCTTTGGGCGAAACAATTGATAGTTTCTCATGGTTCGCTTTAGAAAAACTAATATCCATAATAATTGATTTAAAACAATGCATTGAATGATAAATGGTGCTTATATTGTCTGTAAAACCGGTAAAATTACCGCGTCAAATCGCCATTCGATATAAGTATTTCTAAGGCGTTTTGCCCAGACTCGCCGGATATTAGGATCACCGGAACCGGCATCACAGGAAAATCGATATGGGCCGCAAACTGCCAAACCTCAATTCGATCCGCGCCTTTGAGGCGGTCGCCCGCCATTTGAGCATTACCCGCGCCTCGGAGGAGCTGAATGTCACCCAGGCGGCGGTCAGTCACCAGATCAAGGGTCTGGAGGAGCAGATGGGGGTCATGCTGTTTCGCCGCCATAACAAGGGGCTGCTGCTGACCAAGGAGGGCCAGGCCATGGTCCAGCCGCTGACCACCGCCTTTGACCTGATCGCCGACGCGACCAATCTGATCTTCAACAGCGAGGTCCAGATCCTCAAAGTCTCGATGCTCAGTTCCTTCGCCGCCGGCTGGCTGATGCCGCGGCTGGAAAAATTTTATCAGCAATATCCCCTGATCGACATCCGCATTCTGGTGATCAACAAGGATTTTGACCTGCTGAAGGCCGGCGATGTCGATCTGGAGCTGCGCTACGGCGACGGCACATGGCCCCATGTGGAGAGCCAGAAATTCCTCAAGGAAGAGATATATCCGGTCTGCAGCCCGGACCTGCTGTGCGGCGACAAGCCCCTCAACAGCCTCGACGACCTGGCCCATCATACCCTGCTTCATGATTATAAAACGATCGGCTGGAAAGAATGGCTCGATGATATGGGCGTCAAGGGCGTCGACTATTCCAGAGGCCCGGGATTTTCCCATTACAGCCTGACCCTGCAGGCCGCCGCCCTCGGCCAGGGCGTCGCCCTCGGCCGCGAACCGCTGGTCACCGAGGCCCTGAAGAACGGCAGTCTGGTCCGGCCCTTCGACATCAGCCTGTCCACCGGCATGGGCTATTATGTCATCAACACCAACACGGTGACCAGCAAATCAAAAATCCGCGCCTTCACCGGCTGGCTGATGGAGGAAGTCAAACAGTTCGAACAGGACGACTGACGCCTCTCTCCAAAAACGGGCCTTGCCGGAGAAAGGCCCGCCGCATGTCCGTTTATAGAGCGCCCTAGACGTAAATCGCCTGGATGGTGGTATATTCCTTCAGCCCTTCCTCGCCGAATTCAACGCCGATGCCGGAGCCCTTGACGCCGCCGAAGGGCACGTTGGGCTGGATCATCCCGTGCTTGTTGATCCAGGCGCTGCCGCATTCCAGCCGCGCCGCCAGCGCCTTGGCCTGTTCGATATCCGTCGTCCAGATTGATCCGCCGAGGCCGTTTTCGGAGGCGTTGGCCCGGGCGATCGCATCGTCAATATCGCTGTATTTGATGATCGGCAGGGCCGGGCCGAACTGTTCCTCGTCGACGATCGCCATGCCGTCGCTGACATCGGCCAGCAGGGTCGTCGGATAGAAATAGCCGGGCCCGCCTTCCTCCGGATTGGCGCCGAGCAGCACCCGGGCGCCGCCCGCCACCGCGTCATCGACCAGGCGCCTGACCTTGTCATACTGCATCCTGTTCTGCACCGGCCCGAGGATCATATTCTCGTCGAGGCCGTTGCCGACCGGGATATTGCCGGCGAATTCGGCAAGCGCCGCGCAGACCTCCTCATAGACATCCTCGTGGACATAAAGCCGCTTCAGCGCGGCGCAGGTCTGGCCGCCATTGATGAAAGCGCCCCAGAACAGCCCCTCGGCGATGGCCTTGGCGTCGACATCGGGCAGGACGATGCCCGCGTCATTGCCACCAAGCTCCAGGGTCAGCCGTTTGAGGGTCGGCGCGGCGCTGGCCATGATCTTTTCGCCCGTGGCGCAGGAGCCGGTGAAGACGATTTTCTGAATGTCCGGATGCTCGCTCATCATCTGACCCAGCTCGTCGGCGCCGCTGACCGCATTCAACACCCCTTTGGGCAGGACGCTGTTGATCAGCTCCACCATGCGCAGGGTGCTGAGCGGGGTGTAGGGCGACGGCTTGATGACCACCGTATTGCCGCTGCGGATCGCCGGGATCACATGCCAGATGGCGATCATCAGCGGCCAGTTCCACGGCGTGATCGAACCGACGACGCCGACCGGCTTGCGGTGCAGTTCAACCCGGCCCTCTTCATTATCCTGAATCACTTCGACCGGCAGGTCGAGATCGGCGGTGTAATGGGTCCAGCCCTGACAGCCGCCAAGCTCGAAGCGCGAGCCCAGGCCATTGAGCGGCTTGCCCTGTTCCTCGGTCAGCAGCCGGGCCAGTTCTTCGGCATGGTCCGCCAGAATCTGGCCGATGGCGTGACAGGCCGCCTTGCGGTCGGCGTCGCTGACCCGGCTCCAGCTCTTGAAGGCTTCCGCCGCCGCACCGACCGCCGCATCCAGCTGTTCGCGGGTCGCCATCGGGCATCGGCCGAGAAGCGCGCCGGTCGCCGGGTTGAAGATCTCCATATGCTTTTCGGTCGCCACGGATTCGCCGTTGATAAATAAATTATAGTCCATAATCGTCTCCAAGTTTTACATCTGCGGCGGGCGAAGGCCGGGCCTCCGTCACCGAAAAGGGGTTATTTGTGGATCATCCGGATCACCGTCGCCCCCATGTCCGGGCAGCCCGGCAGGACGACCTCGCCGAGACGGGACAGGTCTTTCGACGCATAGATCGCGATGTCGCAGGTGGTGCCGCCGACATAAACCTCCGAACCATCGGCCGAAATATCGGTCTGATAATAGGTATGGTCAAGGTCGATGCGTTTTTCGGTCCGGGGGTTTTCCAGATCAATTTTCAGCAGGGTGTTATAGGCGGCGTAGGCGGTTTTGCCGTCCGGATGAAACACCGAACTGAACAGGACCTCCGGCGCGCTCTGAAAATCGATCAGGTCGAATTTCTCCGTTTCCAGGTCAAGCGCCAGCAGGCCGGTGCGATACCGCTCCATGTTGTTTTCCGCCATATCGGTCCGGACGTAGGTGATCGGGGTCGAAAAGACGCCGTTATTGTCCCAGCTCGGCCAGAAGGCCAGCGCGTCGGGCTGCGACAGATTTTCATGGGTCCAGTTGCGCAGCGGATAGGCGACCTCGTATTTCCCGGTTTGCACGTCAATTTTATAGAAATCCCAGCCCATGGCGTAGAGCGCGCCGCTTTTGGACGTCATCAGCATATGGATGCGCCGCGGCAGGGGGAATTCGCGCACCGGCCTGGCGTCAAGGCCGTCGCCGGTCCGAAAGACGCTGAGCCGCGGTTCGAGGGATTCATAACGGTCGAGATGAATGCGGGTCGGAATGTCATAGGAATAAAGCTCGCGGCCGTCGGGGCTGATGTCAATGCCGTAATTCCAGGTTCTTTCGTCATCCTTGTAATTCAGGTTGGCCCGGAAGACCACCTTGCCCTCCGCCAGCTCAATGCCGACGATGGACCGCATGTGATTGGTCAGCACATAGGCGATATCGCCGCCCGGCGAGGTCACAATGACCTGGGGCGCCGTGCTGTCGGGAATGGTGAAGGCCTTTTCCACCTTGCGGTCTTTGATGTCGATGACGAACAGTTTGTCCGGCCGGGCCCCGACCACCATATATTCCCTGGCGCTGACCGGGGAGGACGCCAAAAAGGAGATCGTCATCATCCCCAGCACCATCATAAAATTATTGATTTTCTTCACACCAAATTCCTCGCGTTTCCATAGATATTCCTGCGTTGTAACGGACTTAATCCTCCGGGAACACCGCCTGCAGTTTGCGCCAGTTCCTGCGGGTGTCCTCCAGATTCGACCAGTCCGGATAGGTGTTGACCGTATCGGGCACCGCCGCCGGCCACCAGCAGGGGTCGGAACAGCCGTAAAGATCCGCCTCCATCGGCTGACAGAGCGAGGCGACGCCGCCGAAGGGGTCCACCTCCCAGCCCGGGTCGGTGGAGGTGGTGCAGCCGGCCACCGTCTGCATGGCGAAGACTTCTTCCCGGGCGCCGTCATCATCGGATTGCGTCAGCTGATGGGCCTTTTTGTTCAGGGGTTTTAAATGTTTCATGATCTGATCCTGATGATATTTCGTCTTACATGATCGGCGGATTGTTCCACCGCTGGACGGTCGCAATCAGATGCGCCTCCGCGGTCAGGACATCATCGCCGTCCCGATAGGTCGCGATGACCTTCAAATCCCCGGCGTTGTTGGTGCTGTATTTCCGCGCCGGATTCGGCCCGGCCGCCGCCGGAATGAAGGTCCCCTGTTCGGTGATATGGCCGGCGTATTTCGCGTCCTGCATTTCCGCCGCGGCTTCGTTGAAATTATCCACCGCCCATTCGACCGGCAGCCGGCCGAGGCGCACATCATCCGCCGTGCCCTGCTTGCCGTCGGGGCCGAAAGTATAGCCCACCGCCTCAAACTGCGCCATCACTTTCGGGATTGATCCCCCGCCGCCGCCAAGCCGGGAAATGCCGTATTCCGGCGTGACCTGCAGATAATCGACCTGGTCATAAAGGGCGAACGGCTGCGCCGCGACATCCTCGCCCACCGACAATTGCACGGCGCCGGTCCGGCCGCCATCGGCCGTCGCCAGAATGACGATCCGGTCGGCGCTCATTTCCTGGACCGTGACCCTGGCCCCGGGCAGGGAAACATCGCCCGACAGATTGACGCCGCTGATGACGATTTCCGTCTCCACGCCCGCTTTCAGCGCCGAAGGCACGACCGACATGATGCCTTTCATATCCGCCGCCTTGCGCCAGGCGGTGATCTCCATGCCGTTTTCAAAATGATCCTTTGTAAAAAAGCGGCCGCGCAACCGGTCGCCGTCGGTGGACGCCGCCCAGATCTGGCGGTATTTTTCATCGCCGAGCGTCGCCGAACCGCGCCATTCATAGCCCGAATGGACAATGGATTCGCCCGCGCCCTCGACCGTGCGCCCGTCCGAAAACGTCAGGCGGTATGCGGTCTGATATTGATCGCCGCCGCGCGCCGTCACCGTCATCACGCCGTCCATGTCGCCGATCCCCGGCAGATGACCGACGATGCGCCATTCGCCCGCCATATCCTTCCATTCCGTCGCCTGCCAGTCGGTCCAGGCCGGCGTTTTCAGGGGATAGAGCTTGGCCAGCTGTTCCGATACCGGCCCCAGCGCGTCGGCCCGCCAGTCCCGCTCCCGGGACAGCATCTGATATTCGATCGACGCCCATTGCCCCAGATGCATATGCACCAGATTCCGCCATTCCTCGCGGTCGCGCCGTTGCAGCGCCACCCGGGCATAGGTATGACAGCGGGCGCACATGGCGGCGAGATCCGGATCTACCCCCTGCTCGATGACGTTATGCTTGCGCTCCAGCACATCCCGGTGGGCCGCCGTTTCCGACGGGGCCAGCCCCTGGCTGTCGGAGAGATACTTCACCAGCGCCCGCCGGTCCTCCGGCGTAATCTCCAGACCGTGAAAGATCATCATCCGGGCGATATTCATATCCCAGCCTTCGGGGGTTTTTCGGATCTGGCTGATCCGGCTGAAACCGCCGTCGCCGGCCGCCTGATGACAGCCGGAACAATTGTCGGAAATCAGTTGATTTCCCGCCTGTCTTTCGGCCGCGGATACATTCGTGCCCGCGGCGCCGCTCTGCGGTTTTTCGGAACATGCGGCGAGCGCGCCCGCAATCAAAAGGCTGAGGATAACAAAAACCGGCCGGTGGAGATCCCGGCATATATGCCTGTATATTTTCATTTTTTTCCCAATCAAAGACGACCCTGTACTGCGCGAGCCCTTATTCAAGGGTTGACAGGTTCATGGTCGGCGGCATGGCGGGCCATGAACCTGAAAGGGCTTGTTATTTAGAGATGCTGAATCTTACGCCAAACCAGCGCGGCGGACCATAGAATTGCTGGTTAAAGCCAAAATCACCGGTGAAGTCAAAGGTGTAAACCTTATAGTTTGACTTGGTGAAATTCTTGGCGAACACGGACAATTCCATGTTTTCGTTGGGCAATTGATAGGCGAGACGCGCATTCCACACCCAATAGCCGTCTTCCCTGGACACAAACTGGTTCTTGATGTCGAAGAAATGTTCGCTCTGGTAGTTGAAATCCACCTGGGCGGACAATTCACCGCCATTGGCGATCTCAAAGCCGTAACGAACCAGGCCGTTGAAAGAGAATTCCGGCGCCAGAACCAGCTTGCGGTCCTTGAGGATTTCAACCCCGCCGTTGCCATCCGGCACGCCGATGCCGTCGGCGTTGGTATCAAGCAGGCTCATGCCGAAGTTGATGTCAAGGCCATCGAACGGATTGCCCTGCAATTCCACTTCAAGCCCCTTGATCGACGCATCGGAGGCGTTGGTGATAAAGGCGGACGTTCCCTTGAAGGTCAGCGCCTGGAGATCCTCGTAATCATAATAGAAGGCCGTGGCGTTAAATCTCAGGCGATTTTCAAGCATCGCCGCCTTGAGGCCGATTTCATAGGAGGTCAGCGTCTCCTCGTCATATTTGATATCATCGGGTCCGGCGCTGGTAAATCCGGAATTGAAGCCGCCGCTTTTGAAGCCGCGCGAGACGCTGGCGAAGACCAGCACATCCTCGGTCGGCGTCCAGTTGAGGCCCGCCTTGCCGGAGAACACCCCGGTATCAATCTTGGTCAGGTCGCCGAAATTGGCTTCGGAGAAATCAAGCAGCACCGTGCCGGGCGGCGTCATCGCCACCCCGCCCAGGCGATCGACCTGAACATAGGAATAATCCTTTTTATCCTTGGTATAGCGCCCGCCCAGGATCAGGGTTACCTGATCACTGACATCATATTCCGTCTGGGCGAATATGCCGTAGCTCTGCGTGTCCTGATCAATTTCCGTATCGAGGAAGAATGTCGGAATCAAATCATCGCCGAAAAGGAGATCCTGCTGGGCGTCGACACTCTGATCAAAATAGAAGCCGCCGACAATCCATTTCATCGCCTCCGTCCCGCCGGATACCCTGACTTCCTGGGTAAACTGCTTGGTCCGGGTTCTGAAAATCGGCTTGACCAGGTCAAGCGGGCTCATATCGGTGTCTTCCCGATGATCCTTTTCAACCTTGCCGAAGGCTGAAATAGAGACAAGTTCGACGCCTTCGGCGATTTCCGCCTTCAGATTCAGCGAGCCGCCATAGGTCTGCAGTTTCAAAAAACCGTCCTGGTCGTAGGCGCCGGCGAAATTATCGCCGTCATTGTCCGCGTAACCGAAGAAATCGGTCGCGCAGGTGGCCAGCCCCGATTCCGTCGTCGGATCACAAGGGACGCCGCCGCTGTCGAGACCGGTCGCCTGATGTTGATAGGCCGGTGAAATGACATCGCTTTTCGCCCAGTTGAAACTGAGCAGGGCGGAAACTTTTTCTGTCATATCGACATTCAACTGCGCCCGGAGCGCATAATTTTCCGCCTCGTTATGGTCGTTGCCCACCCTGTTTTCCACATAGCCGTCATAATGGTTGGTCGCGAAGGACAGCCGCCCCTGGACCTTGTCGGTCAATGCGCCGCTGACGGCGCCTTCAAACTTGATCTGGTTGTTGCTGCCGTATGTCAGGTCGCCGTAAGCTTCCGTCTCGACCGTCGGCCTTGCGGTAATGAAATGAACCAGGCCGCCGGTGGCGTTCCGCCCGTAAAGGGTGCCCTGCGGGCCGCGCAGGACTTCGACCCGCTGCATGTCAAACAACTGGAAGGTCTGTCCGGCCAGGGCGCCCTGATAGACCTCGTCGACATAGACCGCGACCGGCGCTTCGTTGTTGTCATTGAAATCATTGAGGCCGACGCCGCGCAGGGTGATGGAGGCATTGTTGCCCTCGCCGACCGGCGTGCCGATATTCAGGCCCGGCGTCTGGCCGGCAATATCGACGCTATTGACCAGATTCAGGGCCTTCATGGCGCCGCCGGAGAAGGCGGTGACTGAAACCGGAACATCCTGCAGATTTTGATCCCTTTTCTGGGCGGATACGACAATTTCCTCAAAAACCGTCTCCGCCGCCAATCCCGAAACGCTTGACGTCAGGCATAACACCGCCGACAATCCCGTGGTGACGCATAATTTACTTAAAATATGACCGTCTCTTTTTTCCCGCATGGTCCTCTCCTAAATTTTGGGGTAAGCACAATATTGTATTTATTATTGCGGTCATCATAGCATGTGTTGAACAGCATTCTCTTGTCTGAGCGCGCCGGAAAAAATGTTGCAGAGGGACAATAATACCGTTTGATCCCCCGCTTCCATGACGGAAATCCGCTCATTCAGGCCGTTACAGGCGCCGTTGGGACAACCTGTATTGTCGCGGGGACAGGCCGAATTCATCCTTGAAGGCCCGGCTGAAATGGGCGGCGTCGTTAAAGCCCCAGTGAAAGGCGATCCGGATGATGCTCTGCTCGGAAAATCTTTTGTCCGCCAGTTGCCGGCGGGCTTCCGACAGGCGACGCCGCCGCACCCATTCGCCGAAGGACACGCCCTCCGCCCTGAACAACCGGTGCAGATGGCGAGCCGACAGGCCGCATATGCCGGCGACCATGGTCGGCGACAGGTCGGGATCGGTCAGATTCTGTTCGATCACCTTGCGGATCTGCGCCACCTGCCGGACCTTGATATCCAGCGACCGTACCGGATCGTGGCCGCGCAGGGTCGCGCCCAGCAGATTGAGCAGCACTTCGCGCACGGTGCTGAAATCATGTTCATTGATATGGTAGGCTTCATTATAGGTCGAGCCGAGAAAGCCCTTGATCACGGCGCCCATGCCGTTGGCGCCGGAAATCGTCCGCGCCTCCTTGATCCGCCGGTCCGGGGTGCAGGACTCCAGCGTCTGTCGCGGGATATGCAGCGAAATCTGCCGCATGAAGCCGTCATAGGCAAATTCCGACGGATAGCCGGAATCGATCAGCGCCATATCGCCCGGCTCGAGAAAGGCTTCGCTGTTGCGCTGGGACAGCACCGCCCGGCCCTGCATCTGCATGATCAGGAAGCAATATTGGTCATCGCTTTCGGCGATATGGCGGCGCGAGCGGATCACCTTATCCGCATTCATCGCGATGCCCGCCACATCAAAGCCGCCAATGTTGCGGACTTCGATATGACCTTTAAAGGCCGACCAGTCGCGGGAAATGGTTTTAAAATTTCCGCAGACATTTTTCAGGGATTCGGCCCAGTGATCCGCGCGATCCGTCGGGGCGATATTTTCTATGGGGTAAACCGTTTCCATGCACACCCTAAACCATATATTTTGAATGGCGCCTCTATTCTGAAAACGCCATATTTCACGGTCCCTTGTCAGGACTCATCTTTAATCGCGCAAATGGTATCAAATGAATCTGGGGCCGTCAAACGGGAGTTTGTTTCCCATGGTCGGGCCCGGATGAGGGCGATACGGCCTAGTCGCGGGCCAGGGTCATCGCCTCGGAAAGAATTTCCGCATCGCCGATATGATTGGCCAGCAGCAAAATCAGCTTGGCGTTCATCAGTTGAACCGCGTCTTCGTCAAGACCGCGCTGCATGTCGATCAGCTCCTGATAGAAGTCATCGGGACGGGCAATATTTTTTTTCAAGTTAAGCGCCATGAGAATTCTCCTGATTGTCAACTGTTCTGGCCGGCGGCCCGCACCAGCGCCGCCCTGATTTCGGCTTCGTCAAAGCTGCGCCAGCGCGCCGCCACATGATGATCCGGCCGGATCAGGTAAACCGCGCCCTTTTCCCCGTCATAGCGTTCGCCGAGAAGCCCCTGCCGGTCCTCGATTTCCTGGCCGATGGGGATCACCCGGGCGCTGATCTCACCGCAGCGGATTTCCGCCGTCGCCGGCGCCGGGCCGAAGACCACGACGCTGAAACCGTCGCCGAGGGCGTTGAGGAACCAGCCTTCCCGGCCGTCGATCATCACCGGCGCATCGGCGCAATTGGTGCCCGGAACCATGGCGCCGGCAAAGTCATCGCGGTCCGGCGTATTGAGCGAGGAATGAACATAGGGCGTCGGCATCGACAGTCGGCCGCTGTTGACCAGGGGCCGGGCGAATTCATATTTTTTCGACAGTTCGAGCACCGCATCGCGGAAATAGCGGCTGCCCTTGCTTTTCGGCGTGATAAAGTCGGTCGAGCGGGTCGAATTGAGCAGATTGTCATCGGCGGCGAAGGCCCGTTCCTCGTTATAGCTGTCGAGCAGCGACTGCGGCGCCTTGCCCTCCATCACCAGCTTCAGCTTCCAGATCAGATTGTCAATATCCTGGATGCCGGTATTGGCCCCGCGGGCGCCAAAGGGCGACACCTGATGGGCGGCGTCGCCGGCGAACAGCACCCGGCCATAGCGAAAATTGTCGATCCGGCGGCAGGCAAACTGATAGATCGACACCCATTCCAGATCAAATTCCGTGTTATCGCCCAGCATCGCCTGGATCAGCGGAATGACGTTTTCCGGCTTGGTCGCTTCTTTCGGGTCGGCGTCCCAGCCCATCTGGAAATCGAGCCGCCAGACGTCGTCGGACTGTTTATGGAGCAGGGCCGACTGGTTTTTATGGAACAAAGGATCGAACCAGAACCAGCGCTCGGTCGGGAAGTCCGCCTTCATCACCACATCGGCGATCAGAAAGCGATCCTGAAAAAACTGGCCGGTAAATTCGGCCCCGACCATGTCGCGGGCATTGCTGTTGGCGCCGTCACAGGCGATCAGCCAGTCGCATTCCATGGTAAAGACCCCGTCCGGCGTCTCCACTTTCAGGCTGGTATGATCCTCATGCTGTTTCAGGCTGATCAGCTTGTGTTTCCAGCGCAGGTCGATCAGGTCGCCATATTCCGCCACCTTGTCGACGAGGAATTCCTCGCAGTAATATTGCTGGAGATTGATCATCGCCGGCATTTTATGGCCCGCTTCCGGCAGCAGGTCGAACTCATAGGCCAGATCCTCCTTGAAAAACACCTTGCCCACTTTCCAGCTGATGCCTTTTTCGACCATCTTGTCGGCGACGCCGAGCCGGTCCCAGATCTCCAGCGGACGTTTGGCGTAGCACACGGCCCGCGAGCCGACGCTCACGGTGTTGTTATCGTCCAGAATAACCACCGGGATGCCCTGGCGGGCGCAATCAAGGGCCGCGGTCAGGCCGACCAGGCCGGCGCCGATCACGACGACGGGATGGCGCTTCGCGACGCCGGTTTTCTGTTCTTCCGACTGAACATAATCATATTCAGGCCATGTGTATGTTTTCAACATTACGCTGTTCCTACATCTCAAGAGGTTTCATTCAAGGCCCGTCTCAGCCTTCCAGATCCTGCCACATTTTCATGTCCCGTTCGGCGGTCCAGATGCGCGGGTCGCGAATGCCCTGACATTCATCATAGGCCCGGGTCACGTCAAAGGGCAGGCAATGGTCAAAGATCACCCAATGGCCGAATTTCGGCCTCAAGGCCTCCATGGTCGCCTTGTAGGTGCTGTTGAGGTCCATGCCCTTTGCCTGGCATGCCTTGACCGAGCCGTACATCTGACTGAGGAATTCCCGGGTTTCGGTGATGCCCCGCATGGATTCCGCCGCCGTCATCAGCGCGTCGCCGCGGCCCGGCACCAGTTTTTCCGGCTTCAGCGCCGCCAGATTGTCGAGGGTCGCCGGCCAGTCCTCCAGATAGGCGTCGCCGGTATAGGGCGTCGCGCCGAATTCCACCAGATCGCCGCTGAACAGGACCTTGTCCTCGGGCAGCCAGGCGATGGTGTCGCCCTTGGTATGGCCGCGGCCGAGCTGCTTGAGCTGAACTTCGACACTGCCGAGCCAGATGGTCATTTCGCCGGTGAAGGTCTGGGTCGGCCAGGTCAGGCCGGGCACGCTTTCGATCGCATCAAACAGGCGCGGGAAACGCTCATATTCCGATTTATAATCCTGCTCGCCGCGCTCGACGATCAGATCGCGGGTGTCGTTGCTGGCGATAATATGTTCCGGATTATAACCGCTGGCCCCCAGCACCCGCACCGCGTGATAATGGGTCAGCACGACATATTTAATAGGTTTATCAGTTACCGTGCGGATTTTTTCAATCACCAGCTGCGCCATCACCGGCGTCGCCTGGGTGTCGAGCACCATCACGCAGTCATCGCCGATAATCACCCCGGTGTTCGGATCGCCTTCCGCCGTGAAGGCGTAGGCGTTTTCGGACAGTTTGGCGAAGGTGATCTTCTTTTCTTCCAGATCGGCCTGGGAGGCGAATTTTTTTTCAGTCATGGTCTAATTTCCCTGAATAAAAGGCTGTTATGGTTCTTTAATGTAATTAGATAATGTTATAGATGTTAAATAAATTTCTGTCTGTCCTCATAAATGGGGACAGGGGGAGTATAGCAGATTTCATGCCTTGAACAGACCTAAATCTGGCGCGGGGCAAGGATAATCCCAGGCGCAACTCAGGTCGATTTCAGGCCAACCTCAGGCCAGGGGGACAAATTCAAGATAGAGGCTGAACAGTTCATTCTGCGACGAAATGCCCAGCTTGGCGTAGGCCCGCTTGCGGTAGGTGTGGATGGTCGAGATCGCCACCCCCAGATCAAGGGAGATCGCCTCCGAGGTAAAGCCCTGCAGAATCCGCAGGCAGACCTCGCGCTCCCGATCGGTGAGGCGGGCGAAAGCGCCGTTGCGGCTGTCGAGCAGCGTCGCCGAGGCGGCCGCCGAGCGGCCGAGCGGCACCTGGGTGATCAGCGGGTCGGCCCGCCCCTCCTGCTCCTTAAGGCCGGCGAGGCGGGAATGCTTGAAGATCAGGTTGGTCAGAAGCGGCAGAATCCGCGACAATTGATCAAATTCGGCCTGCCGGAAACGGCCGCTGTCCTTCAGACGGTAGAAACTGCAATATATGGTGTATCGCCGGCTCCGCAACAGGCTTGACACCTTGTCAATCAGGCCGGTCTCGGTGAAAAAACGCGCCCGGTAGGCGGCGTCATATTCGGCCGGCGGCGTATGGGGCAGCAGGGTGACCTCGCTGTCCCGGGGGTCCGGCGAATTCCGGGGATCCCCGGTCAACGGCGCCAGTTTCGGGTCCCGGGCGTAAAATCCCGCCGTATAGGCGTTGGCCAGGCTCTTGCAGGTCGCCTCATCGAGCTTGCTTTTGGTGAAGAGATGGGCCGCCGTCCCGTCATTGTTGGTGATAAAGACCGCGCAGTGATCGACCCGCACCGCGCCGTTGACCAGGTCAAACAGGCTGTCCTCGAATTCCGCCTGGCCGAGGGTGCAGATGGCCCGGTTCAGTTTGAACAGCCAGTCTTCCGATCCCGCGATTGGGATATTGCGCTCCGCCATCTGACCCTATCCTATTTCGTCCGCCGCTCACTATGGCGATATTTCGCCTGCGACACAAGCCATTGCCTGACATGGGTCTTATCGCCGCCGCGGTCGAGATAGGCGGCGACCTGCCCGGCGACATGGGCGCAGCCCATGCTGGCGCCGCCGATGCGCGGCGACCGGTTCGGCCCGCCGTCCGACGCCTCCTCCCGCGCCTCTTCCAATGCCTCTTCCAATATCCGGGGACAGCCGCCGAAATCGGCCTGGGCGCTGTCGAGGAAGGAAATTTCCGTCGCCGCGCAACGGGCGTCGCCGGTCGCGCGGATCACCCCGGGATAGCTCGCCGGATAGACCGCCCGCCCCTGGGCCGGCGCGGCGGCGACCAGCACCACCCCTTCGGCGACGGCCCGGGCGCAGGCCGCGCGCAACACCGTCCGGTCATTCTGCAGGCCGAGGCTCAGGCTGATCACATCCACCCCGTGGCCCCGCAGCCAGTCGATCGCCGCGGCGACGGTCGCCGCCGTCGTCACCCCGCGGGCGTCAAAGACCTGGGCGTTGCACAGCCGGATCCCCGGCGCATGATGCAGGATAATATCCGCCACCGCGCCGCCATGGCCCATCAGGTCGGGGGTGACGGGCCCCTGATGCAGGCCGCCGTCATCATCGGCGACGAAGCGGCGACCGGCCCGAACAGCGTCCCGGTGGCGATCCGAAAGGCCGCTGTCGACCAGCCCGAGACGCACGCCCCCCGTCATGCGGTGACCTCGGTCAGGCGGCCGTCCTGCAGATAAAAAGCCCGGTTCAGATGGCGGATCGCCCCCACATGATGGCTGATGATAATCCGGGTCCGGTCTTCGAAATACTGATCCAGCATGTCATGGATTTCCGTTTCGGTGACTTCGTCGACCGCCGATGTCGCCTCATCGAGGATCAGGACCCTGGGCTCCATCAGCAGGGCGCGGGCGAGGGAGAGGCGCTGCTTCTGTCCGCCGCTCAGCCGGGCCCCCCGTTCGCCGATCACCGTGTCATAGCCGTCGGGCAGGCTCTGGATAAAATCGTCAATCCGCGCCGCCCGGGCGGCGACCGCCACCCGTTCCAGGGTGGCGTCCTTCAGGCCATAGGTGATATTGTCCCGGATCGAGCCGTGAAACAGGACCGTCGTCTGATCGACGACGGCGATAATCCGCCGCAGTTCCCGCAGCGACATGTCGATATAGCGCACGCCGTCAAGATAGATCCCGCCGTATTTCGGGTCATAATGACGATGCAGCAGGTCGATCAGGGTTGATTTCCCGGCCCCCGACGGACCAGTGATCAGGATCTTCTCCCCCGGGCGCACCGTCAGGGAAATATCGCGCACCCCGTGCTGTTCGTCGTCATCATGGAAGAAGCCGACCTTGTCGAGGGTGATTTCGCCGCGCAGCCGGTCGCCGATCTTGACCGGGTCGACCGGGTCATTGACGACGATTCGCTGTTTGCGCAATTCCCGGACCCGGATCAGGCTGACCATCGCCCGCTGATAGGCGACATAAAGGCCGAGAAAGGTCTGCACCGGGCCGGTCGCCCGCGCCATATAGGCGGAAAAGGCGATCAGGGTGCCGATCGTCGCCTCGCCCTCGGTGACGAAATAGCCGCCGACGATAAAGACCGTCGCCGTGGCGAGGCTGGTCAGCAGGCCCGGCACGCCGCCGGTGATGTGATTGATCACCTGCAGCTTCAGCAATTCGTCCAGATAGCCGCGATTGAGGCCCTGCAGGCGCCGTTCCTCGTCCGCGGCCCCCGACATCGACTGAATGAATTTCACCGAGGCCAGGGTTTCAATGAAGAAACTGCTGACGTCGGCCGATTTTTCCCGGAGCGCCCGGCTCCCCTGTTCGACCCGGGGCCGCATGCGGCGCAGGAATATGATCTGCAGCGGCAACAGGGCGAAGGTGATCAGGGTCAGGCGCCAGTCGAGCAAAAACATGATCGCCAGGCTGCCGGTCAGGGCGAGCGAGCCATTGACCACCGCCAGCAGGCTGTCGGTGGAAAAGCGCTGGACCTCCGCCACATCGCCGTCAAGCCGCGAGACAATATCGCCGCTGCGCCAGCGGCCGTAAAAATCCGGCGACAGTTTCAGCAACCGCCGGTAGACATCTTCGCGCAGGCGGAACAATATCCGCCCCGACAGCCTGACATAGAGCCAGCGGTTGAGGCCGCCGACCACGAAGACGACGATCGCCATGATGATGATCAGGACGGCGAAACGGATCACGACATCCATCTGATAAGCCATCAGGCCGTCATCAATCAGCAGCTTGGTCAGATAGGGCTGGGCGAGGCCAAAGCCGGTCATTATCGCCGCCAGCAGCATCACCAGCAGCAATGATCCGACCTCCGGCCGGATGAATTTACCGACCCATTGGCGGGCGTAACGTCTTTTCAGCCGGTTTTTTTCTGTCTGGTCCAATTTGGTTAATGTCCTCCCGCTATCCCTTGATGCCCCATTTATGTTTGCCGTTGTCCTTCCGCTGGCTTTCAGGCTGATTTCGGCATTATATCGGTCAATTTGCGCGCTTCCAGCCATTTTCGCGCCCGGGCCGCCGCGGCCGTCCCGACCCCGAGCCGCCGGGCGCATTCCCGGTCATCATAGGCCCCGGCCGCCATCAACTCAAGCAAAGCGATCAGCGGCACGCCGTCGAGCCGCCAGACCCCGCGCGGATGATCGGCGGTGACAATGACCTTTCGCCGTTCAATATAGCCGTCGCGGACCACCGGCATTTCACGGACCGCCGCCGGTTGCGACAACGGGTCCGGATGGGACGCCGCCGCCTCCGGCGGCCAATGACGGCGCAGCGACCAGAAGCGGCTCTCCGGCCAGCGGCTTTCCGCGGCGTAAAATTCCCGCCCCATGGCGCAACCGCCCTGGAAGGCGACGTCAATCCGCTGCTGGTGGAAGCGCAGGGCCGCTTCCCTGTCTTGCGGCTTGTTGAGCAGGGTGTTGATCACCGGCGCCGCGGCGAGGCCGCTGCCGATGGCGTAAAAAATACCGTTGCCCGACAGGGGGTCAAGCGCCATCGCCCCGTCGCCGACCACCAGATAATCATCGCCGCCCGCCGGGCCGGCGAGGCGGGCCGCCGCGGCGCGGACCGATACCCGCCCGTCCCGCGGCCGGGCGCCGTCAAGCCAGCCGACGGCCTCGGGGATTTCACCGGCCAGTTCGGTGAAAAAGTCGTTCAGCTTCGCTTTCGGCGGCAGTTCGCCCCTCTCGCTGCTGATGAAAATCTGCAGGATCGCCGCGCCCCGGCCATCCCGCACATGCCAGACCCAGCCGCCGGCAAAGGACGCCACCGCGGTCAGCGCCGGCCGGTCCCGCGGCATGTCATAGGATTTCAACAGGGCCGATGTCGCCGGGGCGGTGATCAAATTTCCCGCTCCCCCGGCCCGTTTGCGGCCGAGCGCCGATTCCCGGCCGCGGGCCTCGACCAGAAAGGCCGCCGTGACCTGGCCCTTTCCCCGATCGGTGACATAGGATATTTCCCAACCCGGATCAAGGGGGCTGACCCCTGTCACCCGGCCTTCGATCACCCGGACGCCTTTGCGGCGGGCGTCCCGGAGCAGGCCCCGATCAAAAAGCCGCCGGTCGAGAATATATTCCCGGTTCTGCAGTTGCGCCACGCCGTTCCAGTGCGCCTCCCGGGTCACCAGCGGGCCGATGCCGGCCAGGGTTTCGGTAAAATCAAAATGCTGCAGGCTGCGCCGCGGTCGTTCGGACAGCCCTTCCCAGGCGCAATAGGGCCGGGGGCGGCTGAGGATGAGCACATCATGGCCCAGCTCGCTCAACCCGGCGGCGGTAAAGACCCCGGCCGGACCGCCGCCGATGACGACAATGGGCCAATTCATCCTGGCTGGCTTCATCTTTTCCGCCTGTTCTGCATATTATAGGGGCATATCGGGCCATATCCTGTCAACGGTAGTCCAGACACCCAAAATCAGAAATAACAAAAATGACGGTGAAAAACAATTTTTTCAGCCCCGCCGAGTGAAAGACCGGCGGGAATAGCTCCGGATCAGGCATAACAAGAGCGATTGTCTGGCGGCGCCTGCAGGAGGCGCGAAAACGCCCTTATTTCAGGGTTGACCGGTTGCGGCCCTCGTTCTTTGACTGATAGAGCGCTTCATCCGCCTGCTTGACAAATTTTTCCAGGCTATCCTGACCGGCGGGGATAGCGGAATAGACCCCGACGCTGACCGTCGAGCCGCTGAATTGACCGCCGGCGACCTGCGCCGCCTGGTCCGAAATCCATTGACACAGACCCTCGCCCCGAAGCGCGGCGTTATCCCGCGTCTCGCCGGTCGACATGACAATGAATTCATCGCCGCCGTATCTTACAATGGCGTCACTGGCCCGGTTGAAAAATTGCCGCAGCATGACCGAGACCAGCTGCAGGTAGTGATCGCCCGCCTTGTGCCCCTGTTGATCATTGATCCGCTTGAAATGGTCCAGATCGACAAGATACAGCGACAGATTGAGGGATTCCCGTTTCGCCGTCTCGAAAATCAATTTGCCCGCCGTATCGAGAAACCGGCGGTTAAAGACCCGGGTCAATTGATCGGTTTCCGCTTCAAGCTCCAGTTTTCTATTCAGTTTCTGATAGCGCGCATTCAGCTCTTCCAGCTCCCGGCGCAACAGTTCCCGTTCGGTGACGTCCCTGACCACGCCGATGAAATGGGTCAGATTATCCTGCCCGTCATGCATCGGCGACAGGGTCAGGTCATTCCAGAACAGACCGCCGTCCTTGCGGTAATTTCGCAGCCGGGTGACGCAGGATTTATTTTCGCGGATCGCCTGACGCAGGACCTGCAGGCCCTCTTGGTCGCGATCCGCGCCATAGAGGAAACGGGCGTCCCGGTTGAGGACGTCCGCCGCGCCATATCCGGTGATTTTCTCAAAGGCCGGATTAATATAGTCGATGGCTGTATGGACGGCGAGCGCTCCGAATTCGCCGTCTTCAGCGCCGGTCGGACCGGCGGCTTCGGCACGGGCGATCACCACCCCGTCCGACAAAGAATTCAAAGCCCGCCAGGCAACGCGGTTCTCTTTCACGATTCTGCCCCTCGCGTCAGATAATGCAGCCATAGATTAAGGCGCACGTCCGTTTTTACATTAAAATTCAGGGTACCTTTTCTTAAATTTTCGGCGAACCCTTTATCAGATACCTATATCCTTAATCTGACAGTTTTTGACAGCATATCAACCGGATTAGGCCAAAAACGCCGGGCCACCGCCCGGATATAGGCCATAGAGACTAGGCGGGGCTGGGAGGGGGGAGCCGCTGGATATGGCTTTGATTGATCGAGGCGGAATTCTATTGACCAGGGAACAATTGTCCCAATAATATAAACAATCGTCAGGATAAATCGGATTTTGTCCGGAAATCGCCCCTAACCCGAGAAGGCGCCCCATGCAGATACAGGAAAAAGAACAGCAGCTTCTTGATCTCCTCAAGATCAACAGCCGGACCAGCGCCGCCGAACTGGGCCGGAGGTTGGGCCTCGCCCGCTCGACCATTCATATGATGCTCGCCCGGCTCGAAAAAAAGATCATCGACAGCTATACGGTCAAGCTGAAGGATTTCGCCGGGGAAAACCAGTGCCGCTGTTATGTCCTGATCACAAGGGATCCGAAAAAAGCGGCGGAAATAGAAGAGAAAATGCGCGAAATGGCCGAGATCGATTCCCTGGTCACCGTCGCCGGCCTCTATGATTTCATCGCCGTGGTCAGAACCAGCGGCAACCAGCATATGGACCGCATATTGACCGAAATCGCCATGATGGACGGCATCATCAAAACCGAAAGCCATATTATCCTGTCGGAAAAATTTGATCGCCGGTTATAATCCCCTGATTCCCTTTCACCCCGCCCCGTGAGTTTTTCAATCGCCATGATCCCTTTTCAGCAAAAAATTCCTGGCCTCCTTGCTTCAGACCTGCAGCCGGCGGGACGCTTTTTATCTGTCGCCATTCTCCTGATTCCGTTTCTTCAGGTGCTGTTATATCCTGATGTGACAACCGGCGCGGGCTATGTTTTTTATAATATTCTCATCAGCCTTGTCGAAATTATTTTTGTCGTCCTTATCCTGAGCACCAGCCGGGTTAGGGGTTATCCCCTCAATCATACGCCTTTTATCCTTTGGCTCGGCTTTTTTCTCTGGTCAATGGCCGTCCTTGCCACAATAGCCGACATGCCGCTGCAGGCGGGCGGCATCATTTCCAGCCTGCGCTTTTTGATTCATTTTTTGTTCTTTGTCGCCTTGAGCAGTTATCTGATCCGCCAGCCGGCCGCCGGGCACCGCCTGATCACCGCCATTTTGCTCTCCCTCGCGCTTTTCCTGCCCGCCTTCTGGATCAAATTATACCTGATCCATGATCAGGCGGGGTTTCATTGGACCTGGTCGCTGCCCGGATTTACCAATGTCCGTCATCTGGATTATTTTCTGGCCTGCCTTATCACCCTGCTGGCCTTATGGCCGCTGATCCGGGACGGCGAGAGATCAACGGGCCTGCGGCGCCTCGGCCACGGCCTGCTGCTGCTCCTCTGCTGGACAATGATTTTCTGGAGCGGCGGCCGCGGCTCCGCCATCGCCGCCCTTGGCGCCATTACGGTCATTCTGGCTTTTTTCCGTCCCCGGGGCTGGCGGGCCCTCGGGCTCTCTAATCTGGCGGTGATGCTGTCGGCCGCCGGGCTGTCCCTGCTGCTGCCGGCCCCCAACGAATCCTATGGCCTGATCCGCTTTCTGACCAAAATCACCGAGGTCGACAGCCTCAACGCCTTCAGCGCCGGCCGTCTCAAAATCTGGGCTGAGGCCTTTGACCTCTGGCGACAGAATCCGTGGTTCGGCGTCGGCGCCGGCCAGACCAAGGCCCTTATTGCCGCGTCCTCCGCAACATTCGCCCAGCCCCATAATGTCATTCTCCAGGCGCTGATGGCCTGGGGCCTGGTCGGCGGCCTGCCCTTTCTCGGCGCCATCGCCGGATTTTTCTGGCGCCGGGGTCGGGCCTTATATTATACTGCGACCGCCCCGAATCCCCGCAATCTGGTCGCCTACGGCCTCGCCCTGACCCTGGCGATCAACGCCCTGGTCGACGGCACGCTTTATTACCCCCTGCCGCTGTTTCTCTTTGTCATCGGCGTCGCCTGCAGTGGAATAACAGCTAAACCGTCCAGTAATTGATTAGTTTTGTTCAATTTATATTGACATATGTTCTTAAATTAGCGAATAAACGATGATACGATCAAATAATATGAGTGAAACGGGCAAAATGACAAAACAGGAAACCGCCGCCCAGTGTCTGGTGCGTCTGCTGGCCGAAAATGGGGTTGAAAAGGCCTTTTGCGTGCCGGGAGAAAGCTATCTCGCGGTGCTCGACGCCCTCTATGACGCCCGGGACCGGATCGAGCTCGTCACCTGCCGTCAGGAAGGCGGCGCCAGCAATATGGCTGACGCCTACGGCAAACTGACCGGCAAGCCGGGCATCTGTTTCGTCACCCGCGGCCCCGGCGCCACCAACGCCAGCATCGGCGTCCACACCGCCTTTCAGGATTCGACGCCGATGATCCTGTTCATCGGCCAGGTCGCCCGCGACCAGTTCGACCGGGAAGCCTTTCAGGAGGTGGATTACCGACAGATGTTCGCCCCGCTCTGCAAATGGGTGGCGCAGATCGAAAGCGGCGAGCGGATGGCGGAATATGTCACCCGCGCCTTTCATGTCGCCCGGAGCGGCCGGCCGGGTCCCGTGGTCCTCGCCCTGCCGGAAGACATGTTGCTGGATGAAATTCCCCGACGCGAGATTGTCGCCGCCCGCCCGGCCCATGCGGCGCCTTCGGCCGAAGATATGGCGGAACTGCGCGCCGCCCTCAAACAGGCCAGACAACCGCTAGTGCTGCTCGGCGGGTCCGGCTGGGACGAAGCCGCCGTCGAGCAGACGCGGAAGTTTATTGAGCGCAACGACCTGCCGGCGGCGGCGGCCTTCCGCTGTCAGGACCTGTTCGACAACCGGCTGGATAATTACATCGGCGATGTCGGCATCGGCATCAACCCCAAACTGGCCGAACGGATCAAATCTTCGGATCTGATTCTGTCTCTCGGCCCGCGGCTCGGCGAAATGACCACCAGCGGCTATCAATTGTTCGATATTCCCTTTCCCAAGCAAAAGATCATCATGGTTCACAGCGGGGCCGAGGAACTGGGCCATGTCTATCGCCCCTATAAAGCCATCAACAGCAGCATGCAGAATATCGCCGGCGCGCTGGCGGAACTGCCCGCGGTCGAAAAGCCGGCCTGGGCCGCCTGGCGGATCGCGGCGCGGGCCGATTACCTCGCCTGGAGCCGGCCGCCGGCCACCGTCGGCGATGTCGATCTGGGAGCGGTTTACGCCTATCTGCAGGATCATATGCCGACCGACGCCATCCTGACCAACGGCGCCGGCAATTACGCCATCTGGCTGCATCGCTTCATGCGCTACGGCGCATACCGCAGCCAGCTCGCGCCGACCAGCGGCGCCATGGGCTACGGCCTGCCGGCGGCGGTGGCGGCCAAGGTCACCCGCCCCGAACGGCCGGTGGTCTGTTTCGCCGGTGACGGCTGCTTTATGATGAACGGCCAGGAGCTGGCGACCGCCATGCGTCACCAGGCCCATATCGTCATTTTGCTGTTCAACAATTCCATGTATGGTACAATACGCATGCATCAGGAAAAAAACTATGCGGCGCGGGTGATCGCCACCGATCTGACAAATCCCGATTTCGCCGCCTATGCCCGGGCCTTCGGCGCCCACGGCGTCCGGGTTGAAAAAACCGCCGAATTCGCCCCGGCCTTTGAACAGGCGCTCCGGGCCGACAAAACGACATTGATCGAGGTCATGGTCGACCCGCAGGCGCTGACGCCGGCGGCGACCCTTGACCAGATCAGGAACACGCACGCTGAATAGACACACACGCTTAATAGAGATGACACAGGAAAACTCATGAATACTCAGGAAATTTTCACCCAATTGAACCTTACCGACAATGATATTAACGGCGGCGCGCTGAAGGTCTTCAGCCCCGGCGACGGCGCTCTGATCGGCGCCGTCCATATGGACAGTCCGGCCGCCGCGGCGGATAAAATCGCCGCCGCCGGCAAGGCGTTCAAGGACTGGCGCCATGTTCCGGGTCCGCGCCGCGGTGAACTGGTGCGCCTCCTCGGCGAGATACTGCGCGAGAAAAAGGAAGCGCTCGGCGCGCTGGTCAGCCTCGAATGCGGCAAGATCTATCAGGAAGGCCTCGGCGAAGTGCAGGAAATGATCGACATCTGCGATTTCGCCGTCGGCCTCAGCCGTCAGTTATATGGCCTGACCATCGCCTCCGAACGGCCGGGCCACAAGATGCGCGAATACTGGCAGCCCATCGGGCCGGTCGGCATCATTTCCGCCTTTAACTTCCCGGTCGCGGTCTGGGCGTGGAATGCGGCGCTGGCGCTGGTCTGCGGCGACAGCATCATCTGGAAGCCGTCGGAAAAAACGCCGCTGACCGCCCTCGCCTGCCAGAAACTGTTTGAAGAGGCCTGCGCCCGGTTCGGCGATGACGCGCCCGATGGCCTGAGCCAGCTTTTGATCGGCGAGCGCGACATTGGCGAAATTCTGGTCGAAAGCCATAACGTTCCCGTGATCAGCGCCACCGGCTCCTGCGCCATGGGCCGGATCGTCGGACCCAAGGTTGCGGCGCGCTTTGGCCGCAGCATTCTGGAGCTCGGCGGCAACAACGCGATCATCGTCGCCCCCAGCGCCGATCTCGACCTCGCCTTTCAGGGCATCCTGTTCGGCGCCGTCGGCACCTGCGGCCAGCGCTGCACCTCGACCCGGCGCGTTTTCGTTCATGACAGCGTTTATGACCAACTCGTCCCCCGCCTGAAAAGAGCCTATGAAGGCCTCAGCATCGGCGATCCGCTTGATGCCAAGACCCTGGTCGGCCCGCTGATCGACGAACAGGCCTATCACAATATGGAGGCGGCCCTGAAGCTCGCCGCCGAACATGGCGGCGAGATTGTCGGCGGCGGCCGGACGTTGCAGGATACATATCCCGACGCCTATTACGTCAAGCCGGCGATCGTCGAAATGGCCGGCGCGGTCAATAACATCCGCGAGGAAACCTTCGCGCCGATCCTCTATATCTTCAAATATTCCGACCTCGACGACGCCATCGAGCGCCAGAATGACGTGCCGCAGGGCCTGTCGTCGGCGATCTTCACCCGCGACGTGCTCGAAGCTGAAATCTTTACCGCGGAAGCCGGCAGCGATTGCGGCATCGCCAACGTCAATATCGGCACCAGCGGGGCGGAAATCGGCGGCGCGTTCGGCGGCGAAAAGGAAACCGGCGGCGGCCGGGAAAGCGGTTCCGACGCCTGGAAGGCCTATATGCGGCGCATGACCAGCACCCTGAATTATTCGACCGAACTGCCGCTCGCCCAGGGCATTAAATTCGGCGCGGACGAATAAGAAACCGAACAGGACAAGACGCATGGCGGGTCCGTTATCGCATATCAGGGTACTCGACCTGAGCCGGGTTCTGGCCGGGCCGTGGTCGACGCAGCTGCTGGGCGATCTCGGGGCCGAGGTGACCAAAATCGAACGCCCCGGCGCCGGGGACGACACCCGGCACTGGGGTCCGCCCTTCATCAGAAATCCTGACGGTTCGCCGGGCGACGCCGGTTATTTCCTCTGCGCCAACCGCAACAAAAGCAGCCTGCCGCTCGACATCAGCACCGCGCAGGGCCAGGACAAAATCCGCGCCATGGTGCAGGACAGCGACATTGTGGTGGAAAACTACAAGGTCGGCGGCTTAAAGAAATACGGCCTCGATTATGACAGCCTGAAGGATCTCAATCCGGGGCTGATCTATTGTTCGATCACCGGTTTCGGCCAGACCGGCCCCTATGCCAACCGGCCGGGCTATGACTTTCTGATCCAGGCGATGGGCGGCATGATGAGCATCACCGGCGAGAAGGACGGACACCCCGGAGCCGGGCCGCAAAAGGTCGGCGTCGCCATCGCCGACATCATGACCGGCATGTACGCCACCGTCGGCATCCTCGCGGCGCTCAGCCATCGGCAGCGGACCGGCGAGGGGCAATATATCGACCTCGCCCTGCTCGACTGCCAGCTCGCCATGCTCGCCAACCAGAATATGAATTATCTTGTCGGCGGGGCGGCGCCCGGGCGCATGGGCAACGCCCATCCCAATATCGTTCCCTATCAGGTCTTTGAAACCAGAGACGGCCATCTGATCCTCGCCATCGGCAACGACCGCCAGTTTCGCCGTTTCGCCGAACTGAACGGAAAGGACTGGGCGGCGGACGAGCGATTCGCGACCAACGCCGCCCGGGTGGAAAACCGGGAGCGGCTGATCCCGCTGATCGCCGCCGTCATGGGGGACAAGACCACCGGCCGGTGGATCGCCCTGCTCGAGGCGCATAACATCCCCTGCGGGCCGGTCAATAATATCGCGGAGGCCTTCGACGATCCGCAGGTGATCCATCGCAATATGCGGCGCGACATCCGGCGGGAAGACGGAACCCTTATCCCCACCGTCGCCAACCCGATCAATTTCTCCAAAACGCCGGTCGATTATAAAATCGCCCCGCCAAAGCTGAAATAATGCTACAGTGCGCCGATGAAAGAAAAGCGCGACAATAACTCTCCCGCCGTCCTGCTATGCGGCCATGGCAGCCGAAGCCCGCAGGCGGCGGCGGAATTTCATCATCTTGTGGAAAAATTGCAGCGCCGGCTGGCGGACCGGACGGTCAGCGGCGGCTTCCTTGAATTCAACCGCCCGACCATCGCCCATGGCCTGCGCGACCTTTATGACCGGGGCCATCGCGACATGATCGTCCAGCCGCTGACCCTCTATAACGCCGGCCACACCCGGCGGGACATCCCGGATATTCTGCAGGATTTCCGGCGGGATCACCCGGATGCGCGGCTGCGCTACGGCGCGGCGCTCGGCCTGTCGCCGCCGGTGATCGACGCCGCCGTCCAGGCGATCCGTTCGGTGCTGCCCGATGGTGATCCGGAGGACTTCAAGCTTCTGGTGGTCGGCCGCGGCTCCCCCGAGCGGGCGGTTGCCGATCAGACCATTAATTTATGCCGCAAGCTGCATCAGCGGCTCGATTTCGGCGACAGCAGATATTGCTACAGTTTCGGCGGCGCGCCGCTGCTGGCCAAGGGCCTGCGTCATGCGGCCCGCTCCCATTATCATCAGCTGGTGGTCCTGCCGGTCCTGCTGTTTTCCGGCCGGCTGTTATCCAACATTTACCGGGAAATTGACCGGGCAAGCGCGGAATATCCCGCTTTCACCTTCCACAAGGCGCCGCATCTCGGCGCCCAGGAGGCGATCATTGACGCCATCAGTGACGCGATTCGCCAAACAGACAAGAGCGGATAATCCAAGCACTCTGATCTCCCGGGACTCAATACTTAACCGGAAGACCAGAGCACTCTCACTGGAATTGCTGGGCGAAAACCGCCCGTTTATTTCAGGCCGTTTATTTCAAATTGCGGAAATCGAACACCCGCTGCGCCTTGCCCGCCGACCGCGGAATGCCGTTGGGCTCGCGCACGTCGACTTTTGTCGTCACGCCACAAAGATTCTTGATATGGCTTTTCAGCTCGCCGGCGATATGGGACCGAATATGATCATCGGAGAAATCCGGCTTGGCTTCACAGACCACGGTCAGTTCATCCATCATCCCCGGCCGGCGAATTTCACAGAGATAATGCGCCGTCAGCCGCATGTCCCTGCAGATGATTTCCTCGATCTGGGTCGGAAAGACATTGACCCCGCGAATGATCATCATATCATCGGAACGGCCGAACACCCGGGCCATGCGCCGCATTTCGCTCAGGGATCCGGGCAGCAGCCGGGTCAGGTCCCGGGTCCGGTAGCGGACGATCGGGAAGGCTTCCTTGCACAGCGAGGTAAAGACCAGTTCGCCATCTTCGCCGTCGGGCAGCACCTCGCCGGTATCCGGGTCGATGATCTCCGGATAGAAAAGATCCTCCCAGATGGTCAATCCGTCCTGGGTTTCGGCGAATTCCGAACCGACGCCCGGCCCCATCACTTCCGACAGGCCGTAAATGTCGATCGCCTTGATGTCAAAACGCCGTTCGATTTCCCGGCGCATTTCCTCGGTCCAGGGTTCGGCGCCATGCATGCCGATCTCGAGCGACGTCGTGCGCGGGTCAATGCCCATTTTTTCAAAACTGTCGGCCAGCGACAGCATATAGGACGGCGTCACCATGATGATCCGCGGTTTGAAATCCTGGATCAGGTTGATCTGGGCCTCGGTCGAGCCGCCGGACGCCGGCACCACGGCGCAACCGGCCCGTTCCGCGCCGTAATGGGCGCCGAGCCCGCCGGTGAACAGGCCATAACCATAAGCGACATGAACCATATCGCCCGCCCGGCCGCCGGCGGCCCGGATACAGCGGGCGATCACATCGGCCCAGACATCAATGTCCTGTTTGGTATAACCGACCACCGTCGGCTTGCCGGTGGTGCCGCTGGAGGCGTGAATGCGGCTCAGCTTCTCCCGCGGTACGGCGAACAGGCCGAAGGGATAATTATCGCGCAGGTCCTTCTTGACGGTAAAGGGAAATTTCGCCAGATCCGCCAGCGTGCGGAGGTCGTCCGGATGAACGCCCTTGTCATCGAAGGCATTACGATAAAAAGGCACATTGTCATAGGCGTGACGCAGCGACCATTTCATCCGCGCAAGCTGCACAGCCGCAATTTCATCGCGGCTGGCGTTTTCAAAGCCGTCTATCCCTGCAAACATAGTCATTAATCATTTTTTCCCTAATTTTGATGTTTGATTTTATATTCTAGGCGGACTTGACCCTCCGCGCAAGATCGACGCCCGCCTGAAGCGCATCCATATTCAGATTGATGAATTTTTTCGGCGAAATGGCGCGCAGGGCCTGCTCGACGATGCTGAGTTCAATATCCGCCGACAGTTCGGCGATCACCCCGGTCGCCACCACATTGGTCACCCGCTCCGAGCCCAGGCTGATCGCCGTTTCACTGAGCGGCAGTTCGATGATCTTGAAGTTGCCTTGCGGCGGGTTTTTCGTCCGCCGGGGATCGACGATCACCATGGCGTCGTCGCGAATGATGCCGTCCGACGCATTGGCCGCCGCCTGGTCGAGGATAAGCACCGTATCAAGCTCCGTGGTCAGCGGATAGTCCGGCGCGCCGTCACAGGCGACAATATCGGCCCGACTCAGGCCGCCGCGCGAGGTCGGTTCATAGCTTTGCGACATGGAGACATGATAGCCTTCGCCGGTCAGCGCGCGGGAGAATATCTTGGCGCAGAGCTGCAGGCCCTGGCCGCCGGCGCCGCTGAAGCGCATTTCATGATTTTTTCGGTTCATTCCGGTCATGATTTCCGCCCTCCCTGTTGCAGCTTCTGCACCTGTTCGACCATATTGCGGTAGCTTGCGCCATATTCCGGACGGTTGGACCGCAGCAGGACGCCGGTATCGAGGCTGTTCGGCCGGAACGGATGATCGACGACATTATTGTCATATTCGCTGGGGCGCATGGTCCGGGTCTGGCCGAGGACCATTTCCGGCGACGAGCCCAGATCGTTCTTGCGGCCGTTGACCTCGGTGCAGTCGGACATGACCTCGATAAAGGAAAAGCCCTTATAGGCCAGCCCCTCGGCGATCAGGTCGCGCAGGCGCGGCAGATGGATGGTCACTTCGCGGCCGACAAAACCGGCCCCGGCCGCCGCCGCCAGATTGCTGGCGTCAAAGACCGGCTCCTTATTGCCCGCCGGCGTCGTCGTCGTGAAGCGGTCATGGGGCGTGGTCGGCGACACCTGGCCGCCGGTCATGCCGTAAATCTCGTTGTTGAGCATCAGACAGGTGATGTCGAGATTGCGCCGCGCCGCATGAATCAGATGGTTGCCGCCGATGGCGAGGCTGTCGCCGTCGCCGGTGATCACCACCACATGCAGGTCGGGCCGCGCCATCTTGAGGCCGGTGGCGAAGGCCAGCGGCCGGCCATGGGTCGTATGATAGGTGTTGGCGTCAATATAGGTGCCGACCCGGCCCGAGCAGCCGATGCCGCTGACGACCGCAAGCTTGTCCTTGTCGATGCCCCGGGCGTGGATCGCCCACAGCAGCGCCCGAAGCGCGATGCCGTGACCGCATCCCGGACACATGAAATGGGGAAACAGGTCAAGACGCAGATAATCGCGGATTTCAAACTCCCTGACATCATTCTGGTCTGAACCGGCCACCGCGGCGGGGCCTTCCTGAAGCGCGACTTGATTATCCATGACCGAGGACCTCCTTGACTGACTGTTTGATCTGGGACGGCGAAATCGGCTCGCCATCAAAACGATTGAGACCGCTGAGCGTTTGCCGGCCGGCCTTGGCGGCGCCGATTTCCAGAATAAGCTGACCGGCGTTCATTTCGGCCACCACAAGATGCCGGGCCTTTTTGGTCAGCTTGCGGAAGGACTGCGTCGGGAAGGGCCACAGGGTGATCGGCCGGAACAGGCCGACCTTGACGCCCTCTTGCCGCAGGTCCCGCACGGCCCGGCGGGCGGCGCGTCCGACAACGCCGAGCGCGACAATCACCACTTCCGCATCCTCACATTCCAGCTCCTCAAAAGATTCAACCAGATCGTTGTTCAATTCGATCTTGCCGAGTAAACGTTTGATGACCGGCTCCACCTCAGCAGCTTTTTGCGTCGGGAAGCCATTTTCCGCTGTCGTCAGGCCCGTGGTGTGAACCCGGTAGCCGTCACCGGGCCGCGCCATCGGCGGCACGCCGTCGGTGTCGGCCTTATAGGGCAGATAGTCTTTCGGGTCGCCGGTCGCCCATTTGCGGACCGTCTTTTCATATTCGGAGACATCCGGCAAAGCGACGGTTTCGACCAGATGGCCGAGGCTTTCATCGAACAGAACCGTCACCGGAATGCGCAGTTTCTCCGACAGGGCGAAGGCGCGGGCGGTCTGTTGATAAATCTCCTCCACCGATCCCGGGGTCAGGGTGATCACCGGATGATCGCCGTGGGTGCCCCAGCGGGCCTGCATCAGGTCGCCCTGGGCCGGACGGGTCGGCATGCCGGTCGACGGGCCGCCGCGCATGACGTTGACGACGACGCAGGGGATTTCCGCCCCCATGCCATAGCCGAGATTTTCCTGTTTGAGGGAAAAGCCCGGGCCGCTGGTCGCGGTCATCGCCTTGACCCCGCCCATGGAGGCGCCGAGAGTCGCGGCGATCGAGGCGATTTCATCTTCCATCTGGATAAAGACGCCGCCGACTTTCGGCAGTTCCTTGGCCAGTCTTTCGGCGACTTCCGAGGACGGCGTGATCGGATAGCCGGCGTAAAAGCGGCATCCGGCGGCGACGGCGCCAAGGGCGCAGGCGTGATTGCCCTGCAAATTCACAGTATTCAGCTGAGTGGTCATGCGACGGCCTCCTGGGTCAGGGGTTTAAGGGCGATGGCGAAATCGGGACAGAGCCATTCACAGATATGGCAGCCGGTGCATTTTTCCGGCTCGGCCAGTTCGGCCACCTGATCCTTGTTGAGCACCAGGCAGCGTTCGGGGCACATCTTGACGCAGATGTCGCAGCCCTTGCACCATTCAGGCGTGATCTGAAGCTCGGTCCGGACGCTGTTGGCCTCGGGCTGGACCAGCGGCACGAAGGCGGCGCCTTCGACCGGTTCGCCCCGGCGCGAGCCGTCAATCCAGTGGCGGCCCTGATCGAATACCGCCAGGTTGACCTCAATGGTTTTCGGCGGCACCATCTGGGAAATGACATTCCGCCATTGTTCGGCCGGAAAATCGAGGGTTGTCGACAGGGCGCCGAGCAGCAGGGTGTTGGCCGCCCGCTCGTTGCCGGCCCGGCCGGCCATTTCGGTGGCGTCAATGGCGAAGGCCTCGGCAACCTTTTCCCGCACATCGTCGGGCGTGTCCTTGGAGTAGCCGATGTCGGCGCCCAATATCCGCGAACGGCAGGCGAACGGCGGCACGATCCGCTTGGTGTCGGCGATGAAAATCCCGCTGTCGGGCCGCAGATAACTCATCCAGCGCAAGCCTTCGGCCCATTCGAGGGCGATCAGCACGTCGGCCTTGCCCATGGGAATGGTCGGCGACCAGACATTCTTGCCGAAGCGGACATGGCTGAACACGACGCCGCCGCGTTTGGCCATGCCGTGAACCTCGCTCTGCTTCACTTCATAACCCAGATTCTGACAGATCTGCGCCAGCACCTTGGAGACCATGATCACGCCCTGACCGCCGACGCCGACGATCAGCACATTGATCGGCTCGCTGGCGGTGTCGGGATTCAGCTTTTCAATTTCCTTGACAAGCTGCGCCGCCATATCCCCGGTTTTCTTTTTCCTTGCTTTCGCCATGATTAAAATCCTCCGCAGGGTTTGGCTTTTTCCGCCTTCTGCTCCAATACCGCCGTCGGCTGAATAGCGCCGGTCGGACAGAACTGGGCGCAGACGGAACAGCCGATGCAGGCGCTGGGGTCGATCTTGACAATATGCCGTCCCTCATACCATTCGTCGCTCCAGACCAGCGCCGGACAGCCCAGGTTCATGCAGCCCTGACAGGCGTTGCAATCCTTGGCGTCAACGCTCATGGTCGGGCCCTTGATCTTGACCGGGTCCAGCACGCAGGGCCGGTCGGCGATCAATACCGACACGCCGCGATAGGCGATGGCCTCGCGCATGGTCTGCATCATCGACGCCGCATCATAGCTGTCGACCCGTTCGATCCACTCGACGCCGCAGGCCCGGATCATATCCTCGAAATTGACCTCATGGGTCTGCTCGCCGCGCAGGGTCTTGCCGGTGCCGGGGTTTTCCTGGCCGCCGGTCATGGCGGTAATATGATTGTCAAGCAGAATGACGGTAATATTGGCCTGATTGTAAACCGCGTCGATCAGCGGCGGAATGCCGGAATGGATGAAGGTGCTGTCGCCGATGGTGGCGACGATCGGTTTGCTTTCGGTGCCCGCCAGATACATGCCGACCGCATTGGCGATGCTCGAACCCATGGCCACCGTCGTGTCAATCGCGGTCAGGGGATCGCCGACCGCCAGCGTATAGCAGCCAATATCGCCCGCCACCCGCACATCAAGGCTGCGGATCGCGGTATAGCTCATGGCGTGGGGACAGCCGGCGCACAGCACCGGCGGCCGGATCAGGGGCTCGAACTGGGGCCCCATGGCGCTCGCCTCAGGCTCCAGAAGGCCGGCCTGCTCAAAGCTGATCCGCACCTGTTCCGGCGACAATTCGCCGATGCGTGGGAAGAATTCCTTGCCTTCGACCTTCAGGCCCCAGGACTTGATCTCATTTTCGATCACCGGCTCCAGCTCCTCGACCACAATCACCCGGTCATGTTTGGCGCAGAAATCCTGGATCAGTTTTTTCGGCAGCGGGAAGGAGGTGCCGAGTTTGAGCACGCTGGCCTCGGGCAGATTTTCTTTCACATAAACATAGCTCATGCTGGCGGTGATGATGCCGATCTTGCTCGAGCCCATCTCGAGCCGGTTGAGGTCCGATGTCTCCAGTTCCTCGGCCAGCCGCGCCAGACGGTCGATCACCACCGGGTGGCGCTGACGGGCGTGACCCGGCACCATGACGTTCTTGGATACTTCCGCCCTGAAGCCCCGGTCTTCCGGCGTGATCCGGTCGCTGACCAGCACCGGGCTGCGGGTATGGGAAATGCGGGTCGTGCTGCGGACGATCACTGGCGTGTCATATCTTTCGCTGATGTCAAAGGCCGCCTTGGTGAAATCAAGGGCTTCCTGGGCGTCGCAGGGCTCAAGCACCGGCACCTGGGCGAACTGGCCGAAAATCCGGGTGTCCTGCTCATTCTGGGAACTGTGAATGCCGGGATCGTCGCAGACGATCAGCACCAGCCCGCCATGGGCGCCGATATAGGACTGGGACATCAGGGCGTCGGACGCCACATTCAGGCCCACATGCTTCATCATGCTCAGGGAACGCACGCCGGCGAAAGAGCCGCCGATGGCCACGTCGAGGGCGACCTTTTCATTGGTCGACCACTGGGCATGGACATCACCCACCGGATAGCGGCCCAGATTTTCCATGATTTCCGTGCTCGGCGTGCCGGGATAGGCGGCGGCGACCTTGACGCCGGCCTCCCATGCCCCACGCGCCATGGCCTCATTGCCGGTCATCTGGTGGGTTATGCCTGTTTTGATCGCCGTCGGCGAAGCCTGCTCAGCTACTGCGCTCATACCCGTCTCCTGTTGGTGAAAGCCTGTTGTTTCCGTCCCGTCGCCACCCCGCGACAATCAGATTAAGAAACTGTCAAAATCAATTAATGATACAATAATTTTTATAAATTTAGCGAAAGTGTATCAGTTTGTAAATTTTTGGCAAGCAGAAAACATCCGTTTGGCTCATTTTCAGGAAAGAAAATATCATGTCGCCACAGGAAAAAGGAAGATAATTCCTCGACCAAACGTTTAAGTAATTGTTATTTCATGATTTTGTGACGCGCCCCGCCGCCGACGGGACGGGCAAAAAAATTTCAGCAACATCTAAAAGATCAGTAAAAACAAACCATTACACTTGTTTGATTTTGACCTGAATCAATTTTCAACTGCGGGCGGGGACTTTTTATGAGACTCGGATTCTGCTTTTTGGCGCGCGACAGGGTCACATCGGCCGTTGGTGCGGCGGATCGGCATTTGGCCGCTTCTTCTCCAGAAACAGGGCGTCGGGCCGCAAGGCGCCATAAAAGGCGAAACAGGCCATGCCGAGGCCAAAGATGAACTCCCGGGTCTCCGAAATGCTGTTGGGGTCCGGCATTGCCGCCGGATTCCACACCGAATAATATTTGCCGAACAGATAACTGCCGAGAAAGAACAGCATGAACTGCGGCGGACAGACCGGAAAACAGAATTTGCGAAACAGCCGCCGGCCCCACGCGCTGAGGGCGACAAGGGGAAAGACCACCCCGGTCAGCAGCATCATGATCGACAAATAGCGGTATTTGCCGCCAAAGGCGCTGTCGACCAGCGCAATATTATGAATGTTGAATTCCTGCTGCAGATTGATTTTGGCCAGTGATTCCGGCGTGCTGAAATCAAAAATCCGCTGGCCCCAGCTGATTTCCTCACCGAAGAAAACAAACATCAGCACCGCCCAGGCGATGATCATGACATAGGCCGTTCGCGTCCGCTGCGCCGCGAGAAAGGCCGATTTCCGGGCGGTGACGAAAAAGCCGATGCTCGCCAGCAGAAAGAACAGCGCCGTTAAATTCTCGATCACATAATCCTCGCCGCCCCAGACGCTGAGACTGTCCGGCGACAGTTCGATCCACAGGATAAAGCCCAGCAACACCGCCAGGCTGAAGTAAAATTTGCCGAAAAACTCCCTTATGATTGTCATTTCCTCACCCCAGTGACTGTTTATGTCCTCGCCCCTGAACGGGTCGCTGATGACCGACCCATGATCATCAATTCGATATTTCTTTACGGGAATCATATCACACAAGTCGTTCATCCGGAAAACTTATCTGGACAGCATACGCCTGAAGCCCCTCGGAAAAACATATATCGCCACCCGCCGTTTATTGATTTGTATCAATCCGCTCCGGCGATGGCTGGGCTATAACCTGAATCAAATGAAGTTATAACCGGACAGTTCAGAGCCCATGCCTGCGCAAGCCCCCCTATCCTCGCCGACCGAAAGCGCCCCGACAGATCAGGGCTTGTCCGCCGTGTTGCTCGCCGGTCTGATGATCCGCCCCCTGCCGCGGGCGCCATTGAGCCGCCTTCTGCGGCTGGTCGCGGGTCGCATCCAGCAGAACCACCCCGCCATTCTCCAGCGGCTCGAGCCGCTGGCGGGAACGGAATTTCTCATCTGCCCCGCCGATCTGCCCCACGCCATCCGCCTGAGCCTGGGCAAGGGTCATGTCGACTGCCGGATCGACGATGAATTCGACGCCCCGGCCGATGTCACCATATCCGGACCCTTTTTGTCCCTGCTCGACATGATGGACGGCAAGGTTGACGGCGACGCGCTGTTCTTTTCCCGCAACCTCACGGTCGAGGGCGACACCGAAGCCCTGCTGACCCTGCGCAACGCGATCGACAGCGACGACATCGACATCCGGGAGGAGATCCTGCGCAGCTTCGGCCTGTTGCGCGGGCCGGCGGCGGCGCTGTTCCGCGCCGGCGGCCATATCTTTTCCCATCTGTCCCGCGACATGGCGCGCATCGGCGGCGCCCTGACCCGGCCGCTCAACGACCGCTGCGACGCGCTGGAGCAGGAAAACGGCAGCCTGCGGAACCGCCTCGGCCTGCTCGAGAAAAAGCTGGTCAAAACCCAGAACCGCCTGCAGAGCCTGGCCCGAAAATAGCCGACGAGATAGCCGACACAAAGTGACACCATGAAGAAAAGCATAATATGACCAAGATGGAATTAGTATGTCCCGCCGGGACCCCGGCCGCCCTGCGGGTCGCCGTCGATGCCGGCGCCGACGCCGTTTACATGGGCTTTCGCGATGAAACCAACGCCCGCAATTTTCCCGGTCTCAATTTTTCGGTCGAGGAGCTGGCGGAGGGGCTGGACTATGCCCACGCCCGCGGGGCCAAGGTGCTGCTGGCGGTCAATACCTACGCCGCGGCCGGCAATAACGGACCCTGGATCACGGCGGTCGACAACGCCGCGCGGCTCAAGGTCGACGCCATCATTCTCGCCGACATCGGCCTGCTCGATTACGCCCGGCGCGCCCATCCGGACCTGCGGCTTCACCTCTCGGTCCAGGCCTCGGCCTCCAACGCCGCCGCCATCAATCATTACGTGCGGGAATTCGGCGTCCGCCGGGTGGTCCTGCCCCGGGTGCTGACCGTGCCGGAAATCCGTGAGATCAATCAGAAAATCGACATCGAGACCGAGGTTTTCGCCTTTGGCGGCATGTGCCCGATGGCCGAGGGGCGCTGCAGCCTGTCGTCCTACATCACCGGCAAATCGCCCAATATGAACGGCGTCTGCTCGCCGGCGAGCCATGTCAGCTATGTCCGCGAGGGCCGGGACCTCAAAACCAACCTCGCCGATTTCACCATCAATAAATTCAGCCCCCACGAACAGGCGGGCTATCCGACCCTGTGCAAGGGCCGCTTCAGCGCCGGCGGCGAGGCCGGCTATCTGTTTGAGGAACCGACGAGCCTCAACGTCACCCGCATCCTGCCCGAGCTGATCGAGGCCGGGGTCAGCGCCCTCAAGATCGAAGGCCGCCAGCGCAGCAAGGCCTATGTGCGCGAAGTGGTGCGGAACTTCCGCCAGGCCATTGACGCCGCCGGGCGCGGCGAACGGCTGGTGATGGAAATGGACAACCTGTCCGAGGGCGGCCAGAACACCACCGGCGCCTATAACAAGAAATGGATGTAAAGCCCGTGACTCCAGGATCGAAAGACAAAATGAAACAGAGCAAACTTGCCCTCGGGCCGTTGCTGTTCAACTGGGACAATGACAAGATTCGCGATTTCTATTACCGGATCGCTGACGAGGCGCCGGTCGACCAGGTGCATCTGGGCGAGGTGGTCTGCTCCAAGCGCCTCGCCGGTAAAAATTATCTGCCGGAAGTGATCGAACGGCTGGAACAGGCCGGCAAACAGGTGATCCTGTCCGGCCTGATGCTCATCATGGACGACCGTGATATGAAGGCGGTCGATGACCTGGCGTCCATGGCCGACGACTATCTGATCGAAGCCAACGACCTCTCGACGGTCAGCCTGCTGCGAGGCCAAAATCAAAATAAGCCCCACGCCATCGGCCCCTTTATCAATATCTATAACGAGGCGACCCTGAAATATTATGAGGACGGCGGGGCGCGCCGGATCTCCCTGCCGGCGGAACTGTCAAAAGACTCGCTTCAGGCGCTGGCGAAAGCCGCCACGGCCGCCCTTGAGGTGCAGATCTTCGGCCGCCTGCCGCTCGCCATATCGGCCCGCTGCTATCACGCCCGGGCCCATAAACTGAGCAAGGACGGCTGCCAGTATGTCTGCGACCGGGACCCGGACGGGCTGACCGTCGAAACCCTTGACGGCCAGGATTTCCTCGCCATCAACGGCCTGCAGACCCTGTCGCACAGCTATTGCAACCTGATGAGCGAACTGCCGGAGCTTGTGGAGATGGGCATTGATCATTTCCGCCTGTCGCCCCATGACGTGGATATGGTGACGGTCGCCCGGCTCTATCGCGACCGGCTCGACGGCGAAATCAGCGCCGAAGAAGCAAATCACCGATTGGCCGAAGAAATGTTTGCCATCGAATTTTCCAATGGCTATTATCACGGCGCGGCCGGGCGGGAACAGATCGGCCTATAACATCTCCCATGACAGGATATTGGCCCTATGGATTCTTACGACAGGCTTCTTGACGGATACAGGAAATTTCGCCAGGACTATTTAAGCGACGCCAACGCCGAATGGCGCACGACGGCCAAGGATACGCAGAGTCCCGAGGTTATGGTCATCGCCTGCAGCGACAGCCGGGTCAATCCGGTGATTCTGACCCAGGCGGGGCTCGGCGATATATTTGTCGTCCACAACGTCGCCAACCTGGTGCCGCCCTACAAGCAGGGCCATGACACCCATCACAGCACCAGCGCCGCCATCGAATTCGCCGTCAAGAACCTGAAGGTCAAGCATATCATCATCAAGGGCCACAGCGGCTGCGGCGGCATCCGCGCCCTGATGGCCGACCATGACCACAGCCCGAAACCGGCCCCCGATGCGCCCTACAGCTTTATCCGGCCGTGGATGGATATTGTTGATCAGGCGGCGGAATTCGCCCCCGAAGAAAAAGCCGCCCTCGATGAGGCGGCGCTCGCCACCCTCTGCGAAAAACGGGCGACGCTGATCTCACTTGATAACCTGCGGGGCTTTCCCTGGGTCCGGGACGCCCTGCAGGAGGGCCGGATCCGGCTCCACGCTTGGCATTTCGACATCGGCAGCGGCGCCCTGGAAGCCTATAATCCGGATACGGGGCAGTTCGAGGAGCTGGTTTAGGGGGCTGGTGAAAAAAGGCTTTCCCTCCCCAACAAAAAAGGGAAGCCGCGGCCTCCCTTCTGATCGGATATTCAATTTATTTTACGCCGCGAGGCCGACGATCTCGGCGCTCGCCATCAGGGTATCGAGATAGGCGTGAAAGGCCGCATGATAGGCCTTGTCCTCGAGATATTGTTCGATATGGGGCCGGACGAGGTCAAACGGCAACAGCTTGTCGGTCTTCTGATCGATAAAGCGGTCCTGATGCCGGTCGTAAAACCGCTCACAGGTCGCCGCATCGGGCTCCGGCGTCGTGATGACGTCGTCGAGAAGCTGCTGGATAATCGATTCCACCCGCGCCTCGGGCAGGTCATCAATTTCCTTGATGCCTACCAGGTCGCGCGCCGCGGCGTCCTCGAGCAGGAGGCGTTTCACCACAAGGGCGCGGGCGGCCTCGAGCCGCGCCGCCGCCAGATCCGGCGCCGGATGATGGATCATCTCGGCATGGACCTGATCATCGGTGATTTCACATTTATTGACAAATACCGGCATTTTACCGTCCTTTCCGTCTTGGATTCCGCCTTAACCGGCCCGGCCGCGGCGGCGGACGATCTGATAGCCGGAGCGCAGCAGATATTTCACCGGCGCGCTGAACATATGCACCAGCCGCGTGAAGGGGAAGATCAGGAAGATGGTCAGGCCGAGCGCCAGATGCGCCTTGAAAACCCACGGCTCATGCACGATAAAGTCCGCCGCGCCGCTGCGGAAGGTGACGATATGCTGGGCCCAGTTGCCGAGCGCCACCATCGACGAGCCGTCCATATGCCGGGCGGAATAGAAGATCGAGATCAGGCCGAGAATAAGCTGGACATAAAGCACCCACAACAGCAGCATGTCGGAGAATTTGCTCGTCGCCCGGATCCGCGGATCGGTCATCCGCCGGATGATCAGGATCGTCAGGCCGATAAAGCAGATGACGCCCAGAATGCCGCCGCCAACCATCGCCATGATCTGCTTGGCCTCGGTGCTGATCACATAATGATAGAGTGATTCCGGCGTCAACAGCCCGACAAGGTGGGTGAAGAACAGCAGGATGATGCCGATATGGAACAGGTTGCTGCCGAGGCGCATGCCTTTGGAGCGCAGCAGCTGGCTCGAATTCGCCTTCCAGCTGTATTGATCCCGATCGTAACGGAGGATTGATCCGAGGACCATCACCAATACGGCGATATAGGGATATATGCCAAAGACCAGATGATGAAGAAAAGGGGTTGATGTTGCAATATCAGTTGCAATATTGGTTTCAGGCATTTTACTGGCCTCCATTTATATTATGACCATTGATATTTTTATGACCAGTAGGATTCTGGCCCGGCATATCCTTGCCGATCATTTGGTGCAGTTCCCGGGTCGCATGGGGAAAGGCGTCGCAACCGCCGCAATCGTCGGCGGCGACATCGCTGTTGTCAAAGGCGCTGGCCTCCTCCCATTCCTTGTCGATCTCCTCAAGGCTCATGTCCTCGAGCGGCGCCGCGCTGGCCTCGGCGATCATTGCCGCGTCCGGTTTGGCCTTCGACAGGGCTTCGAGCGCCTCAAAAACCACCGCATAGGAGGATTTCCGTTTTTTCAGCTTGACGCCGATGGCGGCGATCACATTGATCGGATCGCCGAGCAGCTCGGTCGCCTCATCGGCCGGACAAAGCGACAGATATTCCAGAAACAGCGGCAGATAGTCCGGCAGTTCGCCGGCGCTGACATAAAGGCCCTTTTCGGCATAGGCCTCGGCCAGATTGACCATCGCCTGTCCCCGGTCGCGGCTTTCGCCGTGGATATGTTCGAACAGTTGCAGGCAATGGGCCCGCCCCCGGTCGAACAGCTCGACGTAATTTTCCTGGACGGCGTAAATATCGCCGGCCTTCAGTTCCTCGGCAAAAGCCCTGATTTTTTTCAACTGCCGGTTCGGCAGCAGTTTTTCCAGGGCCAGAACATGCATCAGGTCATCCAGATGGGTGATCGTCTCCTTATCCGGATAGGCGAGCAGCAGGCCAAGAATTTTAAACGTCTTCATCGCCCTATCTCCTGATTTTACCGCTCATGGTGTTGTTATGGGTCGGAGTCCCGAACAGATTGGCCTTGCTCTGACCGCCGCCGCCGCAGCCGTTGCCGAAGCTGAAGCCGCAGGACGAACGGGTGTCGAAGCCGATTTCGTTGTCAAACGGCGTCTCGCCGGCATATTCCCGATGGTTGGTCGGAATGACGTAGCGGTCCTCGTAATTGGCCAGCGCCATGATCCGATACATGTCGTCCAGGGTGTTTTCATCGAGGCCGACCGCATCGAGGATTTCGGTTTCCGTCGTCCCGAGGACAGTCTTGGCGCGCATGAATTCACGCATGGCCAGCATTCTTTCCAGGGCCTGAACCACCGGTTCCTCCTTGCCGCCGGTCAGCATGTTGGCGAGATATTTCACCGGAATCCGCAGATCATTGACGTCGGGAATAACCCCGCTCTGTTCCAGCTTGCCGTCTTCCATCGCCGACTGGATCGGCGACAGCGGCGGAATATACCAGACCATCGGCAGGGTGCGATATTCCGGATGCAGCGGGAAGGCGACCTTCCAGTCCATGGCCATTTTATAGACCGGCGAATTTTTCGCCGCGGCGAGCCAGCTGTCCGGCACGCCGTCCTTCTTGGCCTGGGCGATGACCTCCGGATCATGGGGATCGAGGAACATGTCGCACTGGGCCTGATAAAGATCCTCGACATCCTCTTCCGAGGCCGCCTGTTCGATCTTGTCCGCGTCATAGAGCAGCACGCCCAGATAGCGGATGCGGCCGACACAGGTTTCGGAACAGACCGTCGGATCGCCGGCTTCGATCCGCGGATAACAGAAGATGCATTTTTCCGATTTGCCGCTTTCCCAGTTGAAATAGATTTTCTTGTAGGGACAGCCGCTGACGCACATGCGCCAGCCCCGGCATTTATCCTGGTCAATCAGCACGATGCCGTCTTCTTCCCGCTTGTAGATCGCCCCGCTGGGGCAGGCGGCGGCGCAGGCCGGATTCAGGCAATGCTCGCAAAGCCGCGGCAGATACATCATGAAGGTATTTTCAAACTGGCCGTAGATTTCCTTTTCCACCTGCTGGAAATTATAATCCTGCGACCGCTTGGAGAATTCCCCGCCGAGAATTTCTTCCCAGTTCGGGCCCCATTCCGGCTTTTCCATCACCTCGCCGGTGATCGCCGAATGGGCGCGGGCCGTCGGCGGCGTATGGACCTCGGGCGATTTCTGCAGCCGTTCATATTCAAAGGTGAAAGGCTCGTAATAATCGTCGATCTCCGGCAGGTCGGGGTTGGCGAAAAGCTTGGCCAGCACCCGGAATTTGCCGCCGATCTTCGGTTTCAGCTTGCCGTTGCCGAGCCGCGTCCAGCCGCCGTTCCATTTGTTCTGGTTCTCCCAGTCGCGCGGATAGCCGACGCCGGGTTTGGTCTCCACATTGTTGAACCAGGCGTATTCAACCCCCTGACGCGACGTCCAGACGTTTTTACAGGTCACAGAACAGGTATGACAGCCGATACATTTGTCCAAATTCAGGACCATTCCAATCTGAGCACGAATTTTCATTACGCCAACTCCTCATGATCATGATTGCCAGAAACCCCATCCACTGGTTCATCCATCCAATCCACTTTATCCATCTTGCGACAGATGACAAATTCATCCCGGTTCGAGCCGACGGTGCCGTAATAGTTGAAGCCGTAAGACAATTGGGCGTAACCGCCGATCATATGGGTCGGCTTGACCACGGCGCGGGTCACCGAGTTATGGATCCCGCCGCGCATGCCGGATGTTTCCGCGCCCGGCGTATTGATGATTTTCTCCTGGGCGTGATACATCATGCACATCCCTTCATTGACACGCTGCGAGACCACCGCCCGGCAGGCGATCGCCCCGTTGACGTTATAAAGCTCGATCCAGTCGTTATCCTCAACCCCCATTTTCCGGGCGTCGATTTCACTGACCCAGACGATCGGGCCGCCGCGGGACAGGGTCTGCATCAGCAGGTTTTCCGAATAGGTGCTGTGGATGCCCCATTTCTGATGCGGCGTGATCCAGTTGAGGGCGACCTGCGGATTGCCATTGTCCTTCTTGTCAATGACCGGCTTGATGGTCTTGGTGTTGATCGGCGGCTTGTAAACGCAGAAGCCCTCACCGAAATCACGCATCCAGCTGTGATCCTGGTAGAAATGCTGGCGGCCGGTCAGGGTCCGCCAGGGGATCAGCTCATGAACATTGGTATAGCCGGCGTTATAGCTGACATGTTCATCCTCGAGGCCCGACCAGGTGGGCGAGGAGATAATCTTGCGCGGCTGGGCCTGAATGTCGCGGAAGCGGATTTTTTCTTCCTCTTTCGGCAGCGCCAGATGCTTGTGATCGCGTCCGGTGATTTTTCCCAGCGCGCCCCAGGCCTTGACCGCCACATGGCCGTTGGTTTCCGGCGCCAGCGACAGGATAACCTCGGTCGCGTCAATGTCGGTCGAGATTCGGGGCAGGCCTTTCGACACGCCGTCCTCGGTCACCACCTGGTTCAGTTCGCCGAGGAATTTATACTCGGTTTCCGTGTTCCAGGAGATGCCCTTGCCGCCGTTGCCGATCTTGGTCATCAAAGGCCCAAGGGCGGTGAATTTCTTGAAGGTGTCGGGGTAATTGCGCACCACCTCCACATAGGCCGGCATGGTTTTACCGGGGATCGGGTCGATCTCGCCCTTCTTCCATTCCTTGACATCCAGCCCCTGGGCCAGCTCGGCCGGGGTGTCATGGAGAATCGGCAGGGCGACCACATCGGTTTCCTCGCCGAGATGGCCGGGGCAGAGTTCAGAGAATTTCTCGGCGATGCCCTTGTAAATATCCCAGTCGCTGCGGCTTTCCCAGGCGGGATCGACGGCGCGGCTCAGGGGATGAATGAAGGGGTGCATGTCCGAGGTGTTGAGGTCGTTCTTCTCATACCAGGTCGCCGACGGCAGCACGATGTCAGAATAAAGACAGGTGGTTGACATGCGGAAATCAAGGGTCACCACAAGGTCAAGCTTGCCTTCCGGCGCCTGATCGTGCCAGGTCACTTCATGGGGCAGCTGGGCGTCGCGGGCGCCAATATCCTCGCCCATCACCGCATTCTGGGTGCCGAGCAGATGTTTCAGCATATATTCATGGCCCTTGCCGCTGGACCCCAGGATGTTGGAGCGCCAGATAAACATGTTGCGCGGGAAGTTCTTCGGATTGTCCGGATCTTCACAGGACATGCGCAGGGAGCCGTCCTTCAGATGCTCGGCGATATAGTCGGCGCTGGCGATGCCGGCGGCCTTCGCCTTCTTGGTCACCTCAAGCGGGTTTTCCTCCAGTTGCGGCGCCGACGGCAGCCAGCCCATGCGTTCGGAGCGCACATTGCAGTCGATCAGGGAATAGTCTTTCCATTTTTCCTTGTCGGCCAGCGGCGAGAGGATTTCGTCAACGCCCAGCTTCTCATAGCGCCACTGGTCGGAGTGGTTGTAGAAGAAGCTGGTGCCATTCATATGACGCGGCGGACGGTGCCAGTCCAGCGCGAAGGCCAGCGGCTGCCAGCCGGTCTGCGGCCGCAGCTTTTCCTGACCGACATAATGGGCCCAGCCGCCGCCGGATTTGCCGACACAGCCGCACAGCACCAGCATGTTGATCACACCGCGATAGTTCATATCCATGTGATACCAGTGGTTCATGGCGGCGCCGATAATGACCATGGAGCGGCCCCGGGTCTTGTCGGCGTTTTCGGCAAACTCGCGGGCGACCTTGATCACTTTCTCCCGCGACACGCCGGTGATTTTCTCCTGCCAGGCCGGGGTGTAGGGCTTGTCCTCGTCATAGCTCTGGGCGACATTGTCGCCGCCGAGACCGTTGTCAACGCCGTAGTTGGCGACCATCAGGTCAAAGACGGTGGCGACATATTTGTCGCCGTCCCGGGTCTTGATCTTGCGCACCGGAATATTGTGATAGAGCACGCTCGCATGATCCGTTGGCGTAAAGATCGGCTGTTCATGCTCCAGGTTGCCGAAATAAGGGAAGGCGACCGACAGCACTTCGTCATGTTTCTGGACGAGGGATTTCAACGGCCAGATTTCATTGCCGTTATCCAGATCCTTGGCTTCCAGGTTCCAGTTGCCTTCTTCGCCCCAGCGCGAGCCGATGGTGCCGTTGGGCACGACGATCTTGTTGGTGTTGGCGTCAATGACCGTCGATTTCCATTCCGGATTGTTTTTCTGTTTCAGATCATCGTCGAAATCCGACGCCCGCAGGGTGCGGCCGGCGACAAAGACGCCATCCTGTTCATCAATCTGAACCAGGAACGGCATATCGGAATAGAGCCGGGTGTAATCGTCAAAATAGTCGCTTTGACCGTCAATATGAAATTCTTTCAGAATCACATGGCCCATGGCCATCGCCATGGCGGCGTCGGTGCCCTGGCGCGGGTTGAGCCACATGTCGCTCAGTTTCGCCACTTCGCTGTAATCCGGCGTCACGGCGACGGTCTTGGCACCTTTATAGCGCACTTCGGTGAAGAAATGGGCGTCCGGCGTCCGGGTCTGCGGCACGTTGGAGCCCCAGGCCATGATATAGGAACTGTTGTACCAGTCGGCGCTTTCCGGAACGTCCGTCTGTTCGCCCCATACCTGGGGAGAGGACGGCGGCAGGTCGCAATACCAGTCATAGAAACTGAGGCATACCCCGCCGATCAGCGACAGATAGCGCGAGCCGGCGGCGTAGGACACCATCGACATGGCCGGAATCGGCGAGAAGCCGATCACCCGGTCCGGGCCATAGGTTTTTGCGGTATAGATATTGGCGGCGGCGATGATCTCGTTGACCTCGTCCCAGGTCGCCCGGACCAAACCGCCAAGGCCCCGAACCTTCTTGTAGGATTTGGCCTTTTCCTGATCTTCGACGATATTGCCCCAGGCGGTCACCGGATCGGCATAGACATTTTTCGTCTCGCGCCACAGTTTCAGCAGGCGGCTGCGGATCATCGGATGCTTGAGCCGGGCGGAGCTGTAAAGATACCAGCTGTAGCTCGCCCCGCGGGCGCAGCCGCGCGGCTCATGGTTCGGCAGGTCCGTCCGGGTGCGCGGATAATCGGTCTGCTGGGTTTCCCAGGTGACCAGGCCGCCCTTGACATAGATCTTCCAGCTGCAGGACCCGGTGCAGTTCACGCCGTGGGTAGAGCGGACGACCTTGTCATGGGACCAGCGCCCGCGATAGGCGCGCTCCCATCCGCGATCCTCCCCGGTGGTGATGCCGTGGCCGTCGGAAAATGTTTCCGGTTTTTCTCTGGTAAAGAACGTCAGTTTATCCAGGAAATGGCTCATTTCTTACTCCTCATAAAATTCTTTAAGTCGCGACCGGACCTGAAGCCTGTATTTGACTTCAGGTCCGTTCATTTGGCGTAACCTTACGGGTTCTTCACATAGGCCCCGGGGCGCAGGTAGAACCACCAGTTGATCACAATGCAGACCGCGTAGAAGATGGCGAAACCGTAAAGCGCGATTTCCGGGGTTGCCGCCTTGATCTCTTCCCCAAGCACCTGCGGGATAATGAAGGCGCCATAGGCGGCGACCGCCGATGTCCAGCCGAGCACCGGTCCCGCCTGTTCCCGGTCAAAGACCATGGCGATGGTGCGGAAGGTAGATCCATTGCCGATGCCTGATGCGGCGAACAGCACCAAAAACAGGATCAGGAACGGCATGAAAAATTCTTCCGGCGTCGCCGAGGCGTAGGCCTGCTTCATGAAGTAGGCGACGCCAATGGCGCAGACCACCATGATGACAGAAATATATTGCGTCACCCGCGCGCCGCCGAACTTGTCGGCGATCATGCCGCCGATCGGCCGGATCAGGGCGCCGATAAAGGGCCCGGTCCAGGCGAACATCAGGGCGCTCGGGCCATTGGGGTTGGCGGTGTTATGGGTCATGACGCCATCGACCATCAGATGCTGAAAGCCGAAGATCACCTTGATCGACAGGCCAAAGGCCGCCGCATAGCCGATGAAGGAGCCGAAGGTCATGGTGTAAATCACCGTCATCGCCCAGGTGTGCTTATTGTTGAAGATCTTATATTGCCGTTTCAGATTGCTGCCGACTTCACCGGGGATCAGCTTCAGCAGGAACACGGTCAGCGCAATGACGATCGGCAGCACAATCCATTTGCTGAGGCCGAACCCGGAGGTCGGCAGGCCGCCTGTGGTCTGCGGCATCATCAGCCAGAAGCCGGAGGCGGCGGCGACGAAGCCCAGGATCAGCATGAAGGAAATCTTGCCGAAGGCGCCAAGCGGATTGCCGACATCGGGCGATACATGCTCGTCGGCGATGTTGTTCATGCCGAACCAGCCGGCAAACGCCAGCGGCACCAGAAACAGCAGCCAGACAAAGCCGGCGTTATGAATAAAGGTTTCGGTGCCGGCCGGGATCTTGCCGATCAGCGTGCCGCTGGTGTTCTGCAGGATCATCGGCTCGCCGCCGAAAATGCCGAATGTCATGAACAGCGGCACCAGAATCTGCATGGTGGTGACGCCGAAATTGCCCAGGCCCGCATTCATGCCGAGGGAATAACCCTGGATTTTCTTCGGGAAGAAAAAGCTGATGTTGGACATGGAGGAGGCGAAGTTGCCGCCGCCAAAACCGGACAGGAAAGCGAGAATCTGGAACTGCCACAGCGGCGTGTTAATATCCTGCAGCGCCAAACCGGTGCCAATCGCCGGGATCATCAGCAGCGCCGTGGTGAAAAAGATCGTGTTGCGCCCGCCGGCGATGCGAATGAAGAAGGTGCTGGGGATCCGCAGGGTGGCCCCGGTCAGCCCGGCGATGGCCATCAGGGTGAACAGCTCGCCCTTGGCGATCGGAAAGCCCAGGTTGAGCATCTGCACCGTGATAATGCCCCAATAGAGCCAGACCGCGAAACCGCACAGCAGGCTCGGGATTGAAATCCACAGGTTGCGGTTGGCGATCGACTTGCCGCGGCTTTCCCACTCCGCCAGGTCCTCCGGGTTCCATTGCTTAATATCTTCAGCCATATTCTTTCCTTAAATACTGCTCATAAATCAATAAAACAGGGGGCGCGGCAACCCGCCTCATCCCCTGTTTATCCCATCACCCGCTAACTTCTTCTTTAAGCTGCTTGTAGACCGTCTCGCTTTTTTTGCGCATCGCCGCACTGCGCTTTTGCAGCTCTTCACTTTCCATCATGATCGCCTCCAGTTCCGGCAGATAACGCGGCCCTTTCAGTTCGGGCATATCCTGCCGGTTCATCCGGACGATGGCGAAATGCATCCAGATCAGCGCAATGCCGATGAGCACGGTCAGCAGCATGAAGCAGCTTGTCCAGACCCCGATCAGATCGTTCATGACGCCGAAGGTAATCGGCAGGAAAAACCCGCCCAGTCCGCCGATCAGGCCGACAACGCCGCCCACCGCGCCGACATGGCCCGGATAATAAACCGGGATATGCTTGTAGACCGCCGCCTTGCCCAGCGACATGAAGAAACCGAGGACAATGGTCAGGCTGACAAACAGCCACAGCGGAATGGTGATGTTAAAGCTGATCGGACCGTTAATCCCGGCCACGGTGTAATCGGTCGCCGGATAAGACATGATGAAGGTACAGGCTACACAGACGCCGAATGTCCAGTACATCACCCGGCGGGCGCCGATCACATCGGACATCCAGCCGCCGAGCGCCCGGAAGATACTGCCCGGCAGCGCGTAGGCCGCGGCCAGCATGCCGGCCGTTTTCAGCTCCAGGCCGTAGGCCCCGACATAATAACGCGGCAGCCACAGGGCCAGGGCGACGAAGGCGCCGAACACAAAGAAGTAATAAAGCGAAAAGCGCCAGACCTGAATATTTTTCAGCGGCGCCATCTGCTCCAGGAAGGAGGCATGCTTGATGCCTTTTTCTTTGCGTTCCCGCAAGGCGGGATCGTCCTTGGTGAAGACAAAGAATAATACCGCCGTCACCAGAAGAATGACCGAATAGACCTGTGCGACCCCCTGCCATTGACCGTCCATCACAATCAAAAGGAACGGCGCGCCAAAATTGGTCACCGCCGCCCCGACATTGCCCATGCCGAATATGCCGAGCGCCGTTCCCTGACGCTCCTTGGAATACCAGGTCGAGACATAGGCTATGCCGACCGCGAAACTGCCGCCGGCCAGACCAACGCCCAGGGCCGCCAGCAGGAACATGGGATAGGTATTCACCAGTGTCAACAAATAGGCCGCCAGCGCCGTGACGATCATCTGGAAGGTATAGACAATCCGGCCGCCATATTGATCGGCCCAGACCCCGAGGAAAATCCGGCTCAGGGATCCGGTCAGGATGGGCGTCGCCACCAGAACGCCAAACTCCGTATCTGACAAACCCAGTTGAGTCTTGATTTTCAGCCCGATGATGGAAAAGATTGTCCAGACAGCAAAACAGACCGTAAAGGCCAGCGTGCTGGCCAGCAGGGCCTGGTTCTGCTCTCCAGGTTTTACATTAGCGATATTCATACCTAAACCCCTAGTGCAATTAACGAAATTGTGTAAATAACCAAATTCGTTCGAGTCTTTCGATGATCGGACATTAGTGAAGAAGGGACAAGTTGAATTTGACCTTGATCAAGTAACTAAGAATAGTTTCAAAAAATTTTGCCGCCGGCCCATATAGGCCATTTACCCCCCGAAAGTTCTTTTTTTGACGAGGAAACTTGTGAGTTCCGTCAAACTGTCCTAATATTACCGCTGGGTATCGGTAATGGTTAAATATTTCTATGAATAATAAACTTCTCTATCTGGGTAATGCCTTGCATGAAATGCAGGTGGAGCGGGGCTGTGCGGTGCTTTTTGTCAGCAGCAAAGGCAAGCTCTTTGAAGAAGAACTGAGGGACAGTTTTGAAAAAACCCATGTGGCGATCGAGCAGATTCGCGACGAATTAAAATCCTGGCATAAAAATCATTCCTATGATGATGAATTTCTCAATAAAATTGACATTGTCCTCAATAATGCAGAAACGGTCAAGGCGCGGCGGAAACGGATTCTCAATCTTGAATTCAATTCGACGGAAATTATCAACGGCTACAGCCATCATGTGATCAGCACCCTGATCGACCTTATGGTCCTGATGGCCTTGCTGGATAAAGACAATGACCCGGCGAAGGTCAGCGCCTTTTCCTTTTTTCTTCAGTTAAAGGAAAAATTTGGCCGGGAACGGGCCCTGGGCGCCCGCGGTCTGGCGACCAAATCCTTTGACAACCGGGAATTCATCGACCGGTTCCGGTTTCTGATTTCCGAGCAGGACAGCTTCAAGCGCACTTTTTTCGCCATTGCCGATGACCGGCAGAAAAGAATCTATGAAGGACTCATGCAGGGCAATGAAGTCCGCAAGCTTACCGAACTTCATGACGAGGTGAAACGGGGGCTTAAAACCATTCTGCCCGACCTGACGCCCCAGGACTGGTTCAAGATGACGTCGAAAAAAATGAGCCTGATGAAACAGGTCGAGGAAAAGCTGATCGCCAACCTGGCCAAGAACAGCCTGCTGGGGGGCAATCAGTCACAAGCGTCGAAGGTTCGCGTCAACCGCCCGGTCGAGGGAATCACCTCCGAACAACGGGACTTCATTGAACAGATGCCCTTTTTCATCGACCTGCCGGAAGATATAATCACCAGCCTGCTGCAACATGCCCAGGTGCACGAGTATAAAAAAGGCAAGCTTCTGTTCCTTGAGGGCGAAGTCTCAAGCCGGCTTCATATCATCCTCAGCGGCTGGGTAAAGCTGTTTAAAGGCACCTCCAGCGGCGAGGAAACCGTCCTCCAGATGCTGTCCAGTGGCGACATGATCGCCGAATCGGCGGTATTTCTCAACGCCAGTTACCCGGTCAGCGCCCAGGTGGCCAAGAAAGCCGTCGTCCTGACCCTGCCGGCGCCGATTATCCGCGAACGCATCAAGGAGCATAACGAGCTGGCGCTCAGGGTGCTGGCGGGTATTTCCCAGCGGTCCCACAGCCTGATTCAGGAATTCGAGAATATCCGCCTGAAACCGGCGACGGAACGGGTCGGCTGGTTCCTGCTCAAACTGCTGCTCGACCAGGGCCGGGTGCCCGACCTTGTCGAACTGCCCTATGACAAGTCCCTGATCGCCTCCTATCTCGACATGAAGCCCGAAACCTTCTCGCGCACCCTGAAGCGGTTCAAGGACAATGGCTTTGAAATCAACAAAAATTCCGTCGTCCTGCCCACGGTCGGCGCCCTGTGCGGCTTTTGCGACCATGACCTTGCGCCATCCTGCAAAAAACACGGTACGCCGGAATGCTCAAACCCTGATTGCAGCCGGGACACCATCGCCGATTTCTAATATTTCGCTCACTGAATCGTGATTATTGACATACATCAACTCTGGCTTTCCCGCTTTCCTTTATGTATAGTTCGTGTGTTGGCGCGCTGTGCCTGATTTCAGCGCCCTGCTCCGAAGCCTTCGGACCTAAATCCCGACTTGAATTTGAGTTGCCGGGACATGGTTCGCCGGCCGCAGGCTGATCGCAGACCTGCCGGGTTATGGTGAAAACACCATGGCCTCCCGTGTTTGGAAAGGAGAGATGAGTGACCTTAGTTGACAATTTTGACAGGGCGTTTCCCTATCTGCGCCTGTCGATTACCGATGTGTGCAATTTCCGCTGTGAATATTGCCTGCCCGAAGGCTATCGCTGCAGCAGCAGGCCCAAATTCCTCACCCGGGATGAAATCCGCCGGCTGGTGACCGCCTTTGCCGAGCTCGGCGTCTGGAAAATCCGCCTGACCGGCGGCGAGCCCAGCGTGCGCAAGGATTTCACCGAGATCGTCGATCTGGTGTCCCATATCCCGGGCGTCAGGACCACGGCCTTCACCACCAACGGCTACCGGTTACGGGAAAACGCCCAAAGGTGGCATGACGCCGGCATGCGGACCCTCAATGTCAGCATCGACAGCCTGCGGCGCGACAAATTTCACAGCATCACCGGCCATGACCGCCTGCCCGATGTGCTCGACGGAATCGAACAGTCCCTGGCGATCGGCTATGACGCGGTCAAGGTCAATGTCGTCCTGCTCAAGGGGGTCAATGATGACGGCCTCGCCGACTATCTCGACTATGTCCGTCGGCGGCCGGTCACGGTGCGCTTCATTGAACTGATGCAGACCGGCGACAATCTGGCCTATTTCAAACAGCGCCATCTGTCGGCGGAGGTCATTCGCGATCAGCTTCTGGACCAGGGGTGGATTGAAAATATCCGCCAGAACGGCGCCGGACCGGCGGTCAATTTCACCCATCCGGACTATCAGGGCGCCATCGGCCTGATCGCCCCCTATTCCAAGGATTTCTGCCTCGGCTGCAACCGGCTGCGGGTCACCGCCACCGGCGACCTGCGCCTGTGCCTGTTTGGCGACATCGGCATCCCGCTGCGCGACCTGCTGCAAAGCGACGACCAGAAGGACGCCCTGCAGCAGCGGATTATGAAGCAGCTCGATTATAAGAAATCCTCTCATTTTCTGGCCGACGGCGAAACCGGCCTGATCCCCAATCTGTCGGCCACCGGGGGATAAGCCATGCGGTCCTATCAGCAAGCCCTGAAGATCATCCTTGAGGGCGCGGCGCCCGCAGCGGCGCAGATCGTTTCCCTCGACCGGGCCCGGGGCCAGGTTGCGGCAGCCGCCATTGACGCCCGGGAAGATGTCCCGCCGTTTGACAATTCGGCCATGGACGGCTTTGCGGTCAAAAGCGCGCTGGTCGAACAGGCCGCCGCCGACCGTCCGGTCTTGCTCGACGTTGACGGCAGCACCATGGCCGGCGACAGCCCGGAAGCGGGCGGCGAGGGCGCCTGGGAAATCATGACCGGGGCGCCGGTGCCCGCGGCCTATGACGCGGTGATCCGCATTGAGGACATCAAAATCCTCGACCAAAACCGGCACGGACGCCCGACCCGGATTTCGCTGCACGCCGCAGGCTTTCCCGGCAAGAATATCCGCGCCGCCGGTACCGATTTCCGCCCCGGCGATCGGGTGATCGAAGCGGGAACCGTCATCGCCCCCCATCATATTATGGCGCTGGCCGCCGTGGGCCAGGACCGGATTTCCGTGACCCCGCCGCCCGCCGTCGCCGTGATCAGCACCGGCAAGGAGCTGGTCGACGAGATGGACCGGACGCTCGCCCCGGGCCAGATCCGCAATTGCAACGCGCCCTATCTGATGGAAAGCCTGAAGACGCTTGGCGTCCCGGCGCGCAATGAGGGCACCATTTTCGACGAGCCGGAGAAATTCGAGCAGAAAATCAGGCAGATTCTGTCAACCGAGGCCCGGATCATCCTGTCGTCGGGCGCGGTGTCCATGGGCCGCCATGATTTCGTCCCCGACGGCTTGCGCAAGACGGGGGCGGAAATCCTCTTTCACAAGGCGGCGATCCGGCCGGGAAAACCGATCCTGTTCGCCCGCTTTCCGAACGGCGCCTATTATTTCGGCCTGCCGGGCAATCCGATCGCCGCCGCCGTCGGGCTGCGGTTTTTCGCCTGTCCCCTGATGGGCAAACTGCAGGGCCTGGCGCCGGAACAACCGCTGTCCGCCCGCTTGAGTGCTGATTTCGCCAAGGAGTCGCCCTTCCGTTTCTTCCTCAAGGCGCGCAGCTATCAGGACCGGGACGGCCGCCGCGCGGTTGATATTCTGCCCGGCCAGGAATCCTTCAAGATCAAACCAATGCTCGCGCAGAACTGCTGGGCCGTCATCCCCGAAGACGGCATGGCGATGGCGGCGGGAAGCCCGGTCGACATCTATCCGCTGTACCCGGGCGGCGGCGCGGGAGAACTATTATGAAACTGCGCATCGAGCCGGGCAAGATCGGCTATCGCCTCGATTTTGACGAACTGGAGCGGCTTTTGGAAGAGGGACGGCTTGAAGAAAAGCTCGCCCTGCCCCGGGGTCACCTGACCTACCGGGTCATCTGCCGGCCCGCCGGCGCCAAGGCGACGTTTGAGACGAATGAACAGGGCGGCGAACAAGCCGGGGGCGCGCGCTTCACCCTGTCCCTCGCCCGTGACGCCCTTGAGGATCACAAGGCCGCCCTGCCGTCGCTCAAGGGCATCGTTTCCGTTTTTGCCGGCGAAGATCGATCCCCGGTCGAGGTTTCCCTGGAAATCAATCTGAAAAAGAAAATCAAACGCGCCCTGACCTGAAGCGCCGGGGGCCAGTCCCCGCGACTAAAGCCGTGGCGTTCTGTCTCCGACCCCATAAAGAAAACTGCCGCCGGATCTGGCCAGCGGCAGTCAGTATCGTTTTAAAGTCAGCCGTCGTCAGAATTTGGCGCCGACGATAAACCACAGTTTCCGGGTGTCGACGGAAAATGTGTCGGCGTTATAATCGGCGTATTTCACCGCCACATTGTAATTCTTGTTGATGGTATAGGACAGCAGCAGGTCAATTTCATCGCCGTAATCCGTATCGCCGAACTGGGAGGTGAATTTATGATAGGTCGCCAGCGCTTTCAGGCCCTTCATCGCGCCGTCAAAACTGTAACTGCCGGTAATGTAAAAATCTTCCAGTCCGGCGGCCGGCGTGGCGAGGAACTTGTCGGCCCAGCCGTTGAATTTATGCAGCGTCGCCAGCGGCGTCGCGAAACTTACCGTGCCGTCATTGTCGCTGCCGAGCGATTCCAGACCGGCTTTCAGGGTCAGGCCCGCATAGGACGCGCCGCCGGCGACATGGAAATAATCCACCGAATAATTACCGGGATTATTGTTTGAATCGGTCTGATTGGCGTATTCCAGCTCATAAAGGATGCTGGTCTTGTCGGCAACCGCGGTCTTGCCGGCGAAACGGATGCCGAAGGTATTGGTCGAAAAGCCCGCCACGTCGTTATTGTCCAGCAGATAGGCGTAAGTGGTGAGTTTGCCGAATTTCAGCCCGGAATATTCGATATTCAGCAGGTTGGTGTTGGAGGAATGATCGCCGGCGGGACTATTGTCACTGAAAATCCGGTTCACATTCCAGACATAGGCATAGAAGATTTTGGTGTCCGGCAGGCTGGTGTTCACCGCTGTCACCGCGTCAAGGTTCTGGTCAACCTGGCGCCAGCCGACGGTGCCGATAAACCGCTGGGTGCCGAGATTAATGGATTGGCGACCGGCGCTGACTTTGGTATCCTTCACGCCCGAATAGGACAGATAGGCCTGGTTGACCTCCGTCTGGCTCGGGTCGGCGATCACCGGATAGGTCACATTGCCGTTAATGGTGTTGTTGTAATTCTCGTCGGCGAGGTTGCGGGTGTCCTCCATCTCGATGACGCCGGAGAATCCCTGATAGGATCCGGTCTTGTAGCCCAGCCACGTCCGGACGGTCAGCGCCGATGCGTTTTTGTCAAAACCCGCCTGATCAACATTTTCATAGCGGGTGCGGACATTGAGATAGGCCTTGCCGCCGGTGACCGCATCGGCCAGACTTTCCGCCTCATCGGCGGCGAAAACAGATGTTGGTGCAGTGAGAAGGGCAGTCGTTGAAGCCAGAATTAAACTTCTGAAAACAGTGCGTTTTAGTGCCATGGTTCGTTCCTCTTTTTTGATGTTATTGCCCTTTTCTAAATATGCCTCTGGCCCCGAATTGACTTGATAAGGATCAAGTTTTTGCCAAAAGCCGCCGCCAGTTTCCCGCTGTTCGGACGGAAAGTTTCAAAAAATGTATATTTCATACATCAAATAGTGAAAAAGCGAATCAGAAAGCGAAACGGCGCGCAGAATGGATCATATGTATATATATATGTGTGTGTATGTTTATATCAGTTTACGACCTGGTTCCTCGCCTTGACCCGCACGCCGTCGGTGACGTTATTGCCCGGATGGATGATCACCCGTTCGCCCGTCTCAAGCCCGCTTAAGATTTCCGCCTCATGATCATTGCGGCGACCGACCGTCACCGATTGGAGTTCGGCCCGGCCGTCACGCACGACAAAGACCGACCATTGTTCATTCTGGCGGAACAGGGCCGAGACCGGCGCGTTCACCACATTTTCCGCCCGGTCGACAATGATGCTGGCCTCAATCCGGAAGGCGTCGCCCAGTGAGCGCCATTTGCTCAGCGGATCAATGAAATCGAGGATGATATTGACCCTTTGCTCCTCGACGCCGAGGGCCGAAATCTTGGTGTAGCCGCTCGGCTCGACCAGCCGGACCTGGGCGCGAATATCCTCATCGCCGCCCCAGCGCTTGATCAGGGCGATGTCGCCGGGGCGGACCTTGACCGCATCCCGCGACAGCATTTCGACGACAATTTCAAGATTCTCGGGATCGCCCACTTCAACCAGCGGCGTGCCCATGGGAATCACGCCTTCGCTTTTATGGAGGATTCGCAGGACCTTGCCGTCGACCGGCGCATGGACGCAGACCTGGCAGCGCCCGCCCGTGTCGCTGTTGACATCACCGGGCTGGACCAGCTGGGCCCGGGCCGCCGCCAGCCGGCTTTCCATCACCTGCAGGTCGGCGAGGGCGGTTTTGACCTCGGCCCGGCGCATTTTAAGCTGCAATTCCGCCTGTTCGAGCCGGGCGATCGACACATTGCCGTTTTTGAACAGCTCCTCGGTCCGCCGGTATTCCGCTTCGGCGAATTCCAGTTCGGCCCGCGCCCGGTCGACCTTCGCCGCGGCGAGGCCCTTGGCGGCCTCGGCGCCCTGGACATCGGCCCGGGCCTGGGTTTCGCTGCGCTTGTCGAGGAAACGGGGGTCGGCGGGACTCATATTGGCGATGACGGTGGCGCCGGCCGCCACCTGATCCCCCGGTTCGGCCTCGATGCGGGTGACCCGGCCCTCGATCGGCGCCGAGACGACATAAATATCGCGGATCCGGGTTTTGCCTTCGCCGTCAAGGGCGATCAACACGTCGCCGCGGCCGACCGTGACCATATCGACCTTTTCCGCCGCCGGAATGAAGGCGTAGACCAGCAGGGCGAGCAGCAGAAGAGCTGCGGCGTATTTGACAATTGTTTTGATTTTTTTCAGTGACATTATTCAACCCCTTTTTGGGCGCTAACCAGATCAATACTCTCCACCTGTCGCCAGACAAGGTAAAAAGACAGGACCGAACTTAAAATAACAATGACCGCCGCCAGGCCATAGGTGGCGCTCTCAACAATAACCGGAATGCGAAACAGCTCCGTATCCAGCGACCGGGCCATACCGGCCACCATCAAATAGCCGAGGAACAGGCCGAGCGGAATCGCCATCAGCACAATCACCGCCATCTCGCCGAACAGGATATAGGCCACTTCGCCTTTGGTCAGGCCCAATACCCTGAGCATGGCCAGCTCCCGGCCCCGTTCCGACAGGGCGATCCGCGCCGTATTGTAAATCACGCCAAAGGAGATCAGGCTGGCGAAGGTGATATTCATCGCCACCATCATCAGGATATTCTCCGCCATGATCTCGCGGAAGATCTCGCGGGCCTTTTTGAGGATCGTCATGCCGGCGATCATGGGAATTTCCTTGATTTCCTGAAACAGCGGCCCGTTCCACAGCGGATCGACCAGCAGGGCGGCGCCGGTGATTACCGCGCCTTCGTTCAATTTACGGTTCAGCCGGTCCATATTCATAAAGGCGCTGAGGCCGATGAATTCCTCGACAATATCGGCGACGCGGATTTTCAGGACCGGCCGGCGGTCCTCCAGAACCTCGACGGTCAGCATATCGCCGCGCCGGACATGCAGCACCTCCGCCAGCTTGGCCGACAGGGCGATGCCCTCGGCCGGAATCGGCGCCGCCTGCAAATCCTGGTTCAGGATCCGGTGGAGGTCGGGATCAGGCCGGAGCCCGGTAATGGCGGAGCGTTTCGAATAATGGGCCGACTTCAGGAAGGCCGCCACCGTGCGGACCGGCTCGACCGTGATCACCCCGGGCATCAGGCGGATTTCCTCCAGGGCGCTGATCGAGCGCGGCTCGACAAAATCCAGGCTGATGTCCTCGCGCTGGGCCAGATCGAAATGGACTTCCATCAGGTAATTGATCGAATCCTCCATGAAAAAGGAAAACACCAGAATCGCCATCGACAGGCCAATTCCCACCGTCGACAGCAGGGTCCGGACCGGGCGGCGCTCCACCTGGCGCATGACGATACGCGACAGGTGGGAGAGATATTTCTCCAACCCGAGCTTTTCCAGAACAGTCTGCCGGTAGCGGGCCGGGCTTTCCGGCCGCATGGCCTCGGCCGGCGGCAGGGACGCGGCCTGACGGATGGCGATCAGGGTGCCGGCCACCGCCGACAGGGTGCAGAAAAGCACGGCAAAGATCATGATCTCGATCGAAAAGGAAAAATGCAGGATGGGAAAATGGAAGAACTGGCCATACATGCCGGTCAGGCCCGCCCCCAGCCAGATGCCGGCGCCAATGCCGGTGATGCCGCCGAGGACGACGATCAGCAGGACCATCTTGAGATAATGCAGGGAGATTTCCCGGTTGCTGTAGCCGACCGCCTTCAGCATGCCGATCTGCTCCCGCTGGGTCGCGACCTGGCGGGTCATCACCACATTGATCAGGAAGGCGGCGACGCCAAGAAAAATCACCGGCGCGAAGACGCCCATCACCTGAAGCTGGTTCAGTTCATTTTCAACAAACCAGTGCGACGTCTGATTGGCCCGGGCATAGGCGATCAGGCCGCCGTAGGGCTTGAGAATAATGTCGATTTCCCGCTTGACCTCCTCGATGCGGGCGCCGCGGTCGAGGCGGATCGCCACGTCATTGAAGGCGCCGTCCATGTCGACCGCCGCCTCAAGGGCCCGCCGGCTCATCCAGAAGACGCCGAACCGCTTGTCATCGGGAAACATCGCCCCCGGCCCCAGCGAATAGACATATTCCGGCGACAGGACGATGCCGACAATCTTCAGGGCCCGCCTGTGGCCGTTGATCACCATATGAACCCGGTCGCCGAGGATGAAGTCATGGGCGCGGGCGAAGGCCTCGCTGCACAGGATGGCGTCGCCCTCATCCGGCAGCAGCAGCCGGCCGCTGCGCAGATACAGGTTATTGAGCAGCGGCTTGCGGCCGTCGGGCAGGGAAATCAGCTTGCCCGTGGCCGGCTCCTCCATGTCCGCCACCTGAACCGTGACGCCGAAGACCACCCGGGTTTCCACCGCCGAAACGCCGCGGATCTCGCCGAGCTGCCGCCGGACCCCTTCGGGCGCCCGCTTCAACTGGGCGAAAACATCGGCGAACTGGTAACGGTCATAATAGATGTCCCGGCTGAGTTCGAGGGAATCGATCACCCCGAATGACATGATAAAGGTCGCGACGCCGCTGGCCATCACCAGCAGAATCGCCAGAATCTGGCCTTTGATATTCCACAGGTCGCGAACCAGTTTTTTGTTTAAGGCCTCAATCATCGTCGGTTCCGGTCATTTTACCAGCTTATCTCCTCCGGCGCGATCGGGCTGTCATTGACCTTGACGTCGACCAGTTGCCCGTCGCCGAAATAAATCACCCGGTCCGCCATATCGGCGATCGACGCGTTATGGGTGATGATGATGGTCGTCGCGCCATATTGCCGGTTGACATCGCGCAGGGCCTTGAGGACCACAATGCCGGTTTCGCTGTCGAGGGCCCCGGTCGGCTCGTCACAGAGCAGAACCTCGGGCCGTTTGGCGAGGGCCCGGGCGATGGCCACCCGTTGCTGCTCGCCGCCGGAAAGCTGGCTCGGGAAATGCTGCGCCCGGTCGCCGAGGTTAACCGCATTCAGCGCCTCCATCGGCGGGATCGGGTCCGGTGAAATATCGGTGACCAGGGCGACATTCTCCAGCGCGGTCAGGCTCGGCACCAGGTTATAGGCCTGAAAGACAAAGCCGACATTGTTGCGCCGGAACAGGGTCAACTGCTTTTCCGAATAGGCCGACAGTTGATCCCGTTTGAAAAACACCTCGCCGGAGGTCGGACTGTCGAGCCCGCCGATGATGTTGAGGAAGGTCGATTTGCCGCTGCCGGACGGTCCGAGCAGAACCACCATGGCGCCTTTGGGAATTTCAAGCGTCACGCCGCGCAGGGCCTGAACCACCGTTTCCCCGGTGACATAATTCTTGGTCAGGTCCTGGGTGCGAAAGGTGATCCCGTTCTTGTTGGTCATTTGCCCCTTGTGCCTTATCGAATAAATTCCGCCGCCAGACTATACCCGATTGATCCGCTTTCACAAGGGGCATGTCCCGGGGGCGGGGGGCGTTTTGGTCAACAGATCGAAACATATGCCGGGAACTTCCTTTTATACAAGACGTCCTTGCGCCGGTCCCGGTTCAGCCTTACAGTGAATGAAAACAAGCAATGAAAAATCAGCAGGGGGATCCTCCTTTATGTCCGATACGATACAATGGCTGTCCATATTGCCGCCGCTGGTGGCGATCGCCGTGGTGCTGTGGCGCAAGGAAGTGATCCTCGCCCTGTTTCTGGCGATCCTGACCTCGGAACTGCTGTTGTTGCCGGCGCCGGGCGCCATGGCGCCGCTGACGGGTTTCCTCGCCAGTCTCGAGCGCGTCACCGCCGTCTTCGCCGACGCCGGCAACAGCCGGATCCTAATGTTCAGCCTGATGGTCGGCGCCCTGCTGGCCTATATCCGCACCTCCGGCGGGGTGACGGCGATGGTCGAAATGCTGGTCGGCGGCGGTCTCGCCCGGGGTCGGCGATCGGTCGGCTTTCTCACCACCCTGACCGGCATTGTCGTCTTCATCGAATCCAACCTCAGCGTCCTGACATCGGGCATATTGGCCCGGGGGCTGTTCGACAAATACGGCATGAGCCGGGCGCGGCTCGCCTATATCATCGACAGCACCAGCGCGCCGATCTGCATCCTGATCCTGCTCAATGGCTGGGGGGCCTATGTCCTCGCCCTGCTCGGCGGCTATGAATTCGACCAGTCCGCCGCCGAAATTCTCTGGGGCACGGCGCCGCTGAATTTTTACGCCCTGGTCACTCTGGCCCTGGTTTTCTACACCGTGCTGCGCGACCGGGTGCATGGGCCGATGAAAGACAGCGACGCCCGGGCGGCGGTCGCGTCGGCCGAGCATTTACATGAATATCCGCCGACCAAGGCGCGTTTCATGATCCTGCCGCTCCTGACCATGGTCTTCGGCATGGTCGGCTTCATGTACTGGACCGGCGACGGCGACATGGCCCGGGGCAGCGGCTCCAAATCGGTGCTCTACGCCACGGCGCTCGCCTGCCTGGTCGCCTATGTCCTGATGCTTTTCAGCCGCCGGTTCAGCCATATCAAACTGGTCGAGATCGGCTTTGGCGGCATGGGCGAGCTGTTGCCGCTGGTGACGATCGTGCTGTTTTCCCTCGCCCTCGGCGCCAGCCTCAAGCAGCTCGGCACCGGGGTTTTTATTGCCGGCCTGGTCGGCGATTTCCTGCCGCTGGTGATGGTGGCGCCGGTATTGTTTCTCGCCGGCGCCCTGATGTCCTTCACCACCGGCACGTCGTGGGGCACCTTCGCCATCCTGATTCCGCTCGGGGTTCCGCTGATCCAGACGCTGGGCCTGCCGCCGTCGCTGGTGATTTCGGCCATCCTGGGCGGCGGCGTGTTCGGCGATCACTGCTCGCCGATTTCCGACACCACCGCCGTCTCCGCCATCGCCAGCGGTTGCGACCTGCTGGAGCATGTCAGAACCCAGCTGCCCTATGCGCTTGTCGCCGGCGGGATAACCTTCCTGCTTTATATCGCGGCCGGTCTGGTGATGATTTAGTTTACAGGTCCCGGCTGTCGAACGCCCGGCGGATGTCCGCATCCCCGGCCCCGGTGATCAAGAGCAGGCTGAGCAGGACTTTCGCCTTCAGCCCGTCGAGATGGCCCGACGGGATCAGGCCGCGGCCGATCAGGTCGATCTCCGAGCCGGCAAAGCCATAGGTCCGCCGGTGAACATGGCCCGCCGCAACGCGGCTCGCGAGAACAACCGGCATTCTCGCACCCAGTTTTTCGAGGGCGGGGATGAATTTTTCCGGCGCATGACCGGCGCCGAAGCCCTCAAACACCACGCCCTGACACCCGGCGTCCGCCAGCAGATCGAGCAGAAAGCCGTCGTCGCCGAAGGTCGCCCGGATCAGCGGCACGCGGGGGATCTCCGCCTTTTCGGGCATGTCGGGCCATGTCAGCTTCACGCCCGCCGCCGGCAGGGCGAACAGCCGCGCCCGGCCTTCGACCAGGCGGCCGATCGGCCCCATATTGGGCGACTGAAAGGCGCCGACATCGGCGGTGTGGCTCTTGCTGACATAGCGGGCGCAGTGAATATCGTCATTCAGCACGACGACCACCCCGGCCCGGCCCAGCGATTTTGTCGCGGCGCAGGCGACCGCCGCCAGCAGGTTGGCCGGCCCGTCGGCCCCCGGCTGGCCGGGGCTGCGCATGGCGCCGGTCACCACCACCGGCGCCGCAATATCAAGCAGGCAATCAAGCAGAAAGGCCATTTCCTCCAGCGTGTCGGTGCCCTGGACCACGACAAAGCCGTCCGCTTCGCCGCTTGTCGCCGCCTGGCGGATCTCGGCGGCGAGCGTGAGACCGTCGGCATAGCTCAGGTTGCTGCTCGCGACCATCCGATCGGTGCGGGGTTCGACCCGGGCGATCTGCGCCAGCCCCGGCGCGGCGCGGCACAGCGCCGCCGCATCGACCGCAGGCACGACGCCGCCGGACTCCCTGTCCGTCCCTGTCTTACGGGCTGGCGTCTTTTCCATGGTAATGGTGCCGCCCAGTAAAAAGAGCCTCACTTTCGGCAATGTCATCCGCCTGTTCCTTCCTGTTTGCGCCGCCGGGCGATGCGTGAAAATATTTTCCTCCATATCACCCCGCCGCCGAAAGCGCAATCCGGATTATAATGCGTCACAGGGTGGCGGTTCAGGCCCCCGGGCCGCAGTCCAGGCAATCTTTGATCGGCGCCGGGCCGAGGTGCAGCTTGCTGTTGACGTCGCGCAGGGCGGTGCGCAGCCCTTCCTCGATCACCGGATGATAGAAGGGCATGTCGAGGATTTGCGAAATGGTCATTTTCTGCTGATGGCACCAGGCCAGCAGATGGGCCAGATGCTCCGCCGCGGGCCCGAAAATTTCCGCCCCCAGCAACAGCCCGGTGCCCTGCTCCGCATAGATATGCAACAGCCCCCGGTTAACCAGCATGGTGCGGCTGCGGCCCTGATTTTCAAACGAGACCTCGCCGGTGGCGAAACATCCCTCTTTCAGGCTGGCGAAGGATTGGCCGACGGTCGCGATCTGCGGATCGGTAAAAACGATGCCCATCGGCGAGGTGCGCCGTCCGGCCTGAATATCGGGATAGCGGCCGGCGTTATGGCCGGCGATCCGGCCCTCATCCGCCGCCTCATGCAGCAGCGGCCGGTCAACGGTGACATCGCCGGCGATAAACAGCGGATGGTCGCCGACCTGCAATGTATAGGGATCAAATTGCGGCACGCCCTTGTCGTCCCGCGGCAGGCTGGTGTTCTCCAGCCCCAGCCCCTTGACGTTGGGCCGCCGGCCGGTGGCGGCGATGATATAATCAAACCGGCGGGTCGCCGGCCGCCCGTCGAGGTCGACATAGGTGATATCCACCCCGTCCGCGCGATTCTCCACCGCCGTCACCCGGGCGTCGGCGTTGAGGTAAAATTCCTCGCCAAAGGTCCGCGCGGTATAGTCCAATATTTCCGGGTCGCTGAGCGGGCCGACCTGGCCGCCGCGGCCGAACATCTGAATCCGCACCCCGAGGCGATGCAGCGCCTGTCCCAGTTCAAGGCCGATCACCCCCGGACCAAACAGGGCGACGGACTGCGGCAGATCGTCCCATTCAAAAACATCGTCATTGACCAGCAGCCGGTCGCTCACATCGCCGAATATGGGCGGGATCGCCGGCGAGGATCCGGTGGCAATGACGATTGACCGGGCGCGGATGCGGCTATGGTCGCCCACGTCCAGCGTATTGTCATCGACGAAGCGGGCGCGGCCCCGGTGCAGATGCTTGCGGTCATAGCCTTCGATCGCCTCTTCGACAAAGCCGACAAAGCGATCCCGTTCCCGCTTGACCCGCGCCATCACCGCCCGGCCGTCAATGCGGCTGATTTCGGCCTCGACCCCGAATCGGGGCGCTTCACGCACCGCATGGGCCGCCTCGGCGGCGGCAATCAGCAGCTTGCTCGGCATGCAGCCGACCCGGGCGCAGGTGGTGCCGTATTTTCCGCCTTCGATCAAGGCGATGCTGTCCGTATGGTGAAGGGCGGCGCGATAGGCGCCCATGCCGGCGGTGCCGGCGCCGATTATCGCCACATCCACATCGATTGTCTTCATTGTCATACCCTGTTTTGTTTGCGTTTCATGTTACGGCCGCCCCCGCGCCATTGCGCCTCTGGCGTTCTTCCGGTTTTGATCTCTGCATTGTGCCACGGATCATCCCGGAACGCCACCGGGGCTTTCGCCGGCGGCCAGGTTATTCCGGAGTTATTCCGGGGTCATTCCCGGCGGGCGGCGCGTCAGAATGCGGGCGGCGCAGGCGCAGATCTCCGCCATATGACTGTCCGCGGTATAGACGCCGTCAATCAACAGCCGCGCCAGGCCGTGCAGGACGCCCCAGGTGACCTGGGCGAGGCGCAGGCTGTCCTCTTCGGCCGGCAGAACCCCCTGCCTTTGCCATTCCCGGGTCATTTCGACCTGCTTCTGAAACACGGCGTAGGCGATGGTCTTCAGGCTGTCGGTGGCGCTTTGCCGTTTCCAGATCGCCCGGCCGAACATCAGGTCATAATATTCCGGATTGTCCGCCGCATTGGTCATATACCAGGTGATATAGGCGTGAAACCGCGCCGCCGGCGGGCGGCTGTCGTCGGCGCAGATCTGCGCGACCTGCCGCTGCCAGCGCTGAAAGCCTTCCTCGGCCAGGGTGCAGAGCAGGACATTCTTGTCGCGGAAATAATGATAGGCGGCGGTGCGCGAGACGCCGACCCGCTCCGCCAGCTTGCGCAGGGAGACCGCCTCGACCCCGCCGTCGCGGATCATCTGTCGCGTCGCCTCGATCAGCGCCCGCCGCAGGTCGCCGTGATGGTAGGACGCCTTTTCCGGCGTCGCCGGCCTTTTCGGCCGGGGGGAGGGGGAGTTCGGTCCGGAATCGGGTGATTTCTTGCGCATCCGGCGATTCTATCAACCAATCTTGACACTGTCAAATTACACTGATATAAATCAGACGACTGCAGCGGACGACCGGCGCCGGTCATCGCCGCAAAAGCCGAAAGCGCGACGCCAGAATCCTGCCAGAATCCTGCCAGAATCCTGGTTGTTCATTGACCAAAAGCTTGACCGCCAGAATGAAAGGGACTCCCGACATGTCATCCACCGCCTATCCCCTGATGCTCAGCCCGCTGGACCTTGGATTCACCACCCTGAAAAACCGGGTCCTAATGGGATCAATGCACACCGGCCTTGAAGAAGCGAAGGACGGCCACCAGCGCATGGCGGCCTTCTATGCCGAACGGGCCCGCGGCGGGGTCGGCCTGATCGTCACCGGCGGCATCGGCCCCAGTCACGAAGCCTCGGTCCATGCCGGGGCGAAAATTCTCGAAAGCGCCGAAGACGTGCTGCACCACCGGCTGATCACCGATGCGGTTCATGCGGCGGACGGCAAGATCTGCATGCAGATCCTCCATACCGGCCGCTATGCCTATAATGACAAGCTGATGGCGCCGTCGCCGATCAAGGCGCCAATCAATCCCTTCACCCCCCACGAAGTGACGGCCGCGGAAATCGAACAGCAGATCGAGGACTTCATCCGCGCCGCCCGCCTCGCCCGGGACGCGGGCTATGACGGGGTCGAGATCATGGGTTCCGAAGGCTATTTCCTCAATCAGTTTATCGCCAGCCGCACCAACAAGCGCCAGGACGACTGGGGCGGCAGCTATCAGAACCGCATTCGCCTGCCGGTCGAAGTGGTGCGCCGGGTGCGCGCGGCGGTCGGCGAAAATTTCATCATCATCTTCCGCCTGTCCATGCTCGACCTGGTCGACGGCGGCAGCAGCCATGACGAGGTCATCGAACTGGGCCAGGCCATCGAACAGGCCGGCGCGACGATCATCAATACCGGCATCGGCTGGCATGAGGCGCGGATTCCGACCATCATCACCAAGGTGCCGCGGGCCGCCTTTACCTGGGTGACGGCGGAATTCAGAAAGGCGCTCACCATCCCGGTCGTCACCTCGAACCGGATCAACACGCCGGAGGTCGCCGAAGAGGTGCTGCGCCGCGGCGACGCCGACATGGTGTCGCTCGCCCGGCCCTTCCTCGCCGACGCCCGTTTCGTCAACAAGGCCGCCGCCGGCCGCGCCGACGAGATCAATACCTGCATCGCCTGCAACCAGGCCTGCCTCGACCATATTTTCATCGGCAAGATTTCAAGCTGCCTGGTCAATCCGGTCGCCTGCCATGAAACCGAAATCACGATCACGCCCACCGACAAGCCGAAGAAAATCGCCGTCGTCGGCGCCGGGCCGGCCGGCCTCGCCTTCGCCACCACCGCCGCCGGACGCGGCCATCAGGTGACGCTTTTTGACGCGGCCGGTGAGATCGGCGGCCAGTTCAACCTGGCGAAACGCATTCCCGGCAAGGAGGAATTCAGCGAAACCCTGCGCTATTTCCGCCGCCAGATCGAGCTCAGCGGCGTCGCGTTGCGCCTCAACAGCCGAATGACCGTCGCCCGGCTCAATGACAGCGATTTTGACGAGGTCATCCTGTCGACCGGCATTGCGCCCCGCGTGCCCGCGCTTGACGGCATCGGCCACGACAAGGTGCTGATGTACCGCGAGGTGATCGAAGGCGCCGAAGTCGGCCAGAAGGTCGCGATCATGGGCGCCGGCGGCATCGGTTTCGATGTGGCGGAATTCCTCAGCCACGGCGACGTCTCCACCAGCCTCGACATCCCGGCCTTCATGGCCGAATGGGGCATCGACATGACCTTCCGCGCCCGCGGCGGCGTCGAGGGCGTCACCGCCAAAGTCGAAAAATCCCGGCGCGAGATCAGCCTGCTGCAGCGCAAAACCTCCCGCGTCGGCGCCGGTCTCGGCAAGACCAGCGGCTGGGCCCACCGGACCGGCCTGAAAAACAAGGGCGTCAAGATGATTCCCGGCTGCGAATATCACAAATTCGACGATCGGGGACTGCATCTGTCCATCGGCGGCGAGCTGCAGATCCTCGAAGTCGATAACCTGATCATCTGCGCCGGGCAGGATCCTCTGCGCGATCTGGCCGAGGGGCTTGAAAAGCCCTATCACCTGATCGGCGGCGCCGATGTCGCGGTCGAGCTCGACGCCAAACGGGCCATCGATCAGGGCACCCGCCTCGCCGTCGATATTTAACGGCTTTCCGGCTTCAGGGTCCGCGTCGCCGCCGGCGGTTCCGCAAGGGGGGCAATGAATTTCAGCAGGCCCCAGGACGGCAGGATCACCGCCGCCACGCCGAGCGCCAGGGCGGGCAGCCCCTGGGATATAAACGGCGCCAGCGCCGCCGTGCCGACGGAGGCGATCACCGTCACCCCGAGGATAATCAGCGCCGAACCGCGGGCGTCGTCATGATCGGCCGCTTCCAGCGCCTTCATGAAAGCCGGTCCGCCGCGCAGGCCCAGCCCCGCGTTGAGCGGAATGAAGGCCGGAATCAGCACCCACGGATCATTGCCGCCCGACAGGGCGTAGATCAGGATAAACAGGGCGCTGATCACCGACATCTGCGTCCCGGCCATGATCGCCCGCTCGGCGCCGTAGCGGCGAACCGCATTGCCCGCCAGGTTGGACATGATAATGAAGGCGCTCACGCCCGAGACCTGGATATAAATGAAATTGTCGATCACCCCGCCCATGGTTTCGATGATTACCACCGGCAGGGAAAAGACGAAAATCAGCAAGCCGCCGAGGACCAGCGCATGGCTCAAGCCGTAGCGCAGATAGGTCCTGTTGCGGAGCAGCCGGCCATAGCCGCCGAGATCCCGCGACGACAGGGCGCGCCGCCCGGGCAGAATCCGCGGCCGGACGAGCAGCAGGATACAGATCACCAGCGCCAGCGCCGCCGTCACCCAGAAAGAGGCCGTCCAGCCAAAATGGGCCGACAGCCAGACCCCGGCGACCGGCGCCAGACCCGGCACCAGGGATTCGATGCTGCCGACCAGGCTGATCGCCCGCACCGCGCCGATTTCGCTGAACAGTTGCCGGATCATGCCGGGCGCGATCACCGCCGGCGCGCTGGAGGCCAGCCCCTGCAGAAACCGCAGAGTGACCAGGGTCCAGATGTCCGGCGACAGGATGCAGAGAAAGGACAGCAGGCCGAAGCTCGCCACCGAGCCCAGAAACAGGATCCGCCGGTCCATGCGGCTCGCCAATATGCCGAAGATCAGAAAGCCGACGCTGGCCCCGCCGACATAGGCGGCCAGCACCAGCTGGGTCTCGCCAAGGCCGGCGTTAAATATTTCCGGCAAATCCGGGACCGACGGCAGAACAAGGTCAATCCCCGCCAGGCCGATCACGGTGCCGGTCACGATCAGACTGCAGGCCAGGAGCCGCGCAACATGTGACTTCATTATTTTTCCTTGAGTCATTGAGCGCCACAGAATGTTTTTTAGCGGCCCGCATTGCAAGCGGTATTTTTGATCTTCGGGACAAATTTCCCGACCCGTCCCGCGAAAAGACGCTTTTTACAGGAGGGGCAATATCTGCTAGACTGCGCCGTGCCGATGTCATTCAAATCCGCCCACTGTGCTGTTTTGACCGGAAACAGATGACATGACTCTGTTGAACAATCCGATCACGGTGGTTCTATTCCGCCTGGAGCATGACCCATGAATGACCCCATCGACCCCGGACATATATTACAAACCGCCACCGCCTTCTGGGCGTCGAAAGTCCTGTTGACGGCGGTCGAATTTGATCTGTTCTCGACCCTGGGGACGGACCCCATGACGGCGCCGCAGATCGAACGGCGGCTGGGTCTCCACCCGCGGGCGACCGCCGACTTTCTCGACGCCCTCGTCGCCCTCGGCTTTCTGGCGCGGGACGGCGACGGCAGCGGGGCGAAATACGCCAATACGGCGCAAACCGCCGCCTTTCTCGACCGCAAGAGCCCGGCCTATCTCGGCGGCATGCTCGACATGCTCAATAGCCGGCTGTTCGGTTTCTGGAACGACCTCGGCGTCGCGCTCAAAACCGGCCAGCCGCAGAATGAGGTCAAACGACAGGGCGCGTCCATCTTCGACGCCCTTTACGCCGACCCGGACAAACTGCGCCAGTTTCTGGAGGCGATGAGCGGCCTGCAGACGGCGAATTTTCAGCAGCTGGCCGAGAAATTCGATTTTTCCCGCTACCGGACCGTCAGCGACATCGGCGGCGCGCTCGCCCTGCTGTCCCGCACCCTGGCCGCCCATCATGACCATCTGACCTTCACCAGTTTCGACCTGGCGCCGGTCGCCCCGCTGGCCCAGGAGAAGGTCGATCAGGCCCAAATGTCAGGGCGCATCAAAATCGTCTCCGGCGATTTTTTCCGTGACGCGCTGCCCCCGGCCGACGTCGTCACCATGGGCAATGTCCTGCATGACTGGAATCTCGAAAAAAAGAAAATCCTGATCCACAAGGCCCATGACGCCCTGCCACAGGGCGGGGCGCTGATCGCCATTGAAAACCTGATTGATGACGCGCGGCGGGAAAACGCCTTCGGCCTGCTGATGTCGCTCAACATGCTGATCGAATTCGGCGACGCCTTTGACTATACCGGTGAGGATTTTCGCCACTGGTGCGGGGAAGCCGGATTTTCAGACTTTGAGATCATCCCGCTCGCCGGACCGGCCAGCGCCGCGATCGCCTATAAATAAAGCTGCGGCCCCATCAACAGACCCTGGTCCCCGCTCTGTTTCCTGTCGGTTGAACCATCAGCCACAGCTGTCATTTAACGCTATCCACCGTTATTTTTTCAGGGATATTTCCCGCCCTCTGGCAATTTGTTAGATATTTTGTAAGATATAATGCTGTAGTCTGCGCTACTATGGGAAAATTAAGTAAAGGCAAGGTAAAGACGCCTTAAAAATAAGCTGAAATAAAAATTGTCAGAACGGACATCAAAGGGTCAAAAGAACACATGCATTCACGCTATAGAATCATCACGGTCGCCGCGGTATATTTTTGTCTGTGTCTTTCCGTCGTCATCTTGCTTCACCCCCAATCGGTCCAGGCCGCTGATTCGGGCAAACGGGCCGAGGGGATCTATGAGAAAGCCCTGATCAGCTATCATAACGGCGATAAAAACGCCGCGACCATTCACCTGAAGAACGCCCTCAAGGCCAACCCCCGTCACCTGCCGTCGCGGATTCTGATGGCAGAAATCCTGATCGCCCGGGGCGATGGCGCCGCCGCCGAAATCGAACTGAATTTCGCCCGCGACCGGGGCGCCGATGAGGACCGGCTGATTGTCCTGTTCGGCGAGGCCTATCTGTTGCAGCAGAAGAATAAATATCTGCTCGATGTGATTCGCAGCGGCAACCGGGACAACAGCATCGAGGCGGACATCGCCTACATTCGCGGCCGGGCCTATCTCGCCAGCAAAAAACTGGCCAATGCCCGGCGCAGCTTTCGGGACGCCCTCGACCGCAATCCCGCCCTGCAGGGCGCCCTGCTCGGTCTCGCCCAGGTCGCCGCCATTCACAAACAGTATGGCCTCGCCCTGAAATATATCGATCAGGCGCTCGCCGGGCCGAAGCCCGACCCCAACGCCTGGATTCTGAAGGCCAAGATTTATAAGATCCGCGGCTTCCGGCAGGACGCCTTGCAGGCCATCAATCAGGCGATGGCCCTTGAGGAGGACAATCTTCAGACCCGCCTGACCCGGGCCGCCCTGCTGATTGACGTCAAGAAATATGACGAGGCGGAACAGGATGTCGATTATATCCTCGGTAAAATCCCCCGCGAGCCGCGGGCGAAATACCTCAAAGCCGTAATCGACGCCGCCCAGGGGGAATTCAGCGATTCAAACGCCAATATGACCGAGATCATCAATATCCTGCGCTCGGCGCCGCCGGAAGTCATGAAGACCAACCCGACCTATTATTATCTCGCCGGCCTGACCAACTTCCAGTTCGGCAATCTCGACGAGGCGCGGGAAAACCTCCAGGAATATCTGAAACTTGAGCGCGACGACATCGGCGCCATGCGGTTGCTCGGCGCGCTGGAGCTGCAGGCGGGCAACCCTGTGGCCGCCAACGTCATTCTTTCGGAAGCCGACCGCAATCAGAAAAACAACCCGACCATTCTGACCCTGCTCGGCATGGCCTTTCTGGAAATGGGCAATGTGGACAAGGCCAATTACTATCTGGAGCAGGTGACAAGGCTGCTGCCCGAATCCTCCGAAGGGCTGACCAACCTCGCCCGCGGCAAAATGGCCGCCGGCTCCTTCGACGACGCCATCAACAACCTGCTCAAGGCCGAGCAGCACAATCTGGAATCCGTCGATGTCAAGCTGCTGCTGATCAAGGCCTACCAGAAATCCGCCCGCTATGACCGGGCCGTTGACATCGCCCGCAACCTGAAGGAGCAGGAGCCGGACAACGCCTATCTGCTGACCACATACGGCACCGCCGCCGGCCTCGCCGGGGATCACGCCGAAGCCCGCAAAAGCTATCAACAGGCGCTGAAGCTTGACGAAGGCAATATTGCCGCCCTGATCCATCTGTCGCGCATGGATGTGATTGAGGGCAAGGCGGAAATCGCCATCGACAGCCTGAGCCGGAAATTGAAAAAAGAGTCCGAAAACCACCTGCTGATGCTCGAGCTCGGCAATATCTATAAAATCCTCAAAGACGCCAAAAACGCCCTCTTCTGGTATAAAAAGGCCTATTCGATCAACGGGGCGGATTTTGACACATTGAGCAGCCTTGTCAGCGGGCATCTGCTGGCCAATGACAGCGCCGCCGCCATTGCCGCAACCACGGACTTCACCCATCGCTTTCCCCGCCATGCCGAAGCCTACGGCCTGCTCGGACAGCTTCATCAGCGGGCCGGAAACCCGATGGAGGCGATCAAGAATTTCAAGCTGGCCGTCGAATATTCCGTCAAGCGCGGCCAGGCCCTGCTGACCCTGGCCAAGGCCCAGTTGCAGATCAATGACCGGGTCGCCGCCACCAAGACCCTGCAAAAGGCCATCGCCTGGGATCCGGAGCTGGACAAGGCCTTTATCGCCCTGATCCGCATGGCGATTGACGATGCCAATGAAACAAACGGCCTGGCGCTGATCAAGCATCTGCGCAGCATTTCAAGTGAGAAAAGCCCGGCGGCCGACATTCTGTCCGGCGACCTCTATGTGGCGCTCAAAAAATACCGGGCGGCGGAAGACGCCTATCTTGCCGCGCTGAAGACTGCCGACAACCCGGCGGCGGTCATGGGCCTTTACCAGGTCTATCACAAAACCGGCCGGATCAAGCAAGGCATCACCATATTGGAAGACTGGCGCCGCAGATATCCGGAAGACCTGCGCACCGCCCTCGCGCTCGGCAATGCCTATAAGCGTGACGGCCAGTATCAAAAGGCGGTCGCCTATCATGACAAGCTGCTGGAAAGCCATCCGGACATGCCGATCATCCTCAATAACGCCGCCATCCTCAACTTCCGGGTCGGCAATGAGGACAAGGCGCTGGCCTACGCCCGCCGGGCCAATGAATTGATGCCCGACAACGCCAATATCCTCGATACGCTGGCCTGGATCGAAACCCGACGCGGCCATCCGGACAAGGCGCTGCCCCTGCTCAGAAAGGCGCTGGTCCTGCAATTCAGCAATCCGGTGATCAAATATCATCTGGCGATCACCCTCGACAGGCTCGACCGCCGCAACGAGGCCCGGAAACTGCTGACGGAAGCCCTTCAGTCAAAGGTGGATTTCCCGGAAAGGGACCAGGCGCGGCAGACCCTGAGCCAATGGCAAAAATAATAGTGGCGGGCGCAATAGCGGCCTGATCCCGCCGGCTCAGCCGGTCGCGGCGTCCCTATTCGAAGGCGTCTTCCCATGTGCCCCGGGTCGAGGCCTTGGAATATTCCGTCGACCGGTTTTCAAAGAAGTTGGTATGTTCGACCCCGTTGAGGATCTCGTCCATCCACGGCAGCGGATTGTTGCCGACAAAATAGATCGGCGACAGGTTGAGCTGGGTCAGCCGCCGGTCGGCGATATAGCGGATATAATCCTTCACTTCCCGGGCGGTCAGGCCCTCGATATCGCCCATCTCGAAGGCGAGGTCGATAAAGGCGTCCTCATGGGCGACAATGGTCTTGCAGGCCTCGGTCAGCTCCTTCTGCAGGTCTTCGGTCCAGATTTCCGGATTTTCCTGGACGAAGGTATGAAACAGCTTGATGATGCTGTTGGTGTGCAGCGTCTCGTCGCGCACCGACCAGGTGATGATCTGGCCCATGCCCTTCATCTTGCCAAAACGCGGGAAATTCATCAGAATGGCGAAGGAGGCGAACAGCTGCAGCCCCTCGGTAAAGCCGCCGAACACCGCCAGCGTCTTGGCGATGTCTTCCTTGCTCTCCACCCCCCAGATCTGCATATAGTCGTATTTATCCTTCATCTGCTCATATTTGAGGAAGGCTTCATATTCGACCTCGGGGATGCCGAGGGTGTCGAGCAGATGGCTGTAGGCCGCCACATGGACCGTTTCCATATTGGAAAAGGCCGCCAGCATCATCTGGACCTCGGTCGGCTTGAACACCCGGGTGTAATGGCGCATGTAGCAGTTATTGACCTCGACGTCGGCCTGGGTGAAAAAGCGGAAAATCTGCATCAGCAGGTGTTTTTCGCCTTCGGTGATTTTCATGTTCCAGTCCTTGACGTCGTCGGCCATCGGCACTTCTTCCGGCAGCCAATGAATGCGCTGCTGGGTCAGCCAGGCGTCATAGGCCCAGGGATACTGGAAGGGTTTATAAACAATGCGTTCCTTGAGAAGCGACATGGGGGTCTACCTTAACATTTGATTCTTAAGCTCTGTTGCCGGGCTGCGGTATCTTATTCTACTGGCAGGACAGGCATTCTTCGTAATCCGCCGTGTCCTGGGCCCGGGCCATCTCTTTCAGCATCGCCTCTTTCGCGCCGTGCGCCGCCGAGTCGGAACTCTCGGCCCGCTGGATCGACAGCGACCGGCAGTAATAGAGGCTTTTGACGCCTTTTTTCCACGCCTGGAAATGAATCTGATGCAGGTCCCGCTTATGGACATTGGCCGGCAGGAAGATATTGACCGACTGGGCCTGATCGACCATCGGCGCCCGGTCGGCGGCATGTTCGATCACCCAGCGCTGGTCCAGTTCAAAGGCGGTCTTGAAGACGTCCTTTTCGTCCTGGCTGAGGAAGTCGAGATGCTGCACCGAGCCGCCGTTGATCGTGATCGACGACCAGACCTCGTCGGTATTCTTGCCCTTTTCCTTGAGCAGGCGGGTCAGCGCCCGGCTGCGGACGTTGAAAGAGCCGGACAGGGTTTTCTGGGTGAAGCTGTTGGCGGCGATCGGCTCGATCCCCGGGCTGGCGCCGCCGCAGATGATCGAAATCGACGCCGTCGGCGCAATGGCCGTCTTGTTGGAAAAGCGCTCCATAACGCCGTAATCCGCCGCATCCGGGCAGGCGCCCTTTTCCGCCGCCAGCAGCCGGGAGGCCCCATTGACCCCGTCCTGGATATGCTGGAACAGTTTTTTGTTCCACACCTGGGCCATCACCGATTCAAAGGGGATCATCCGGTCCTGGAGGAAGCTGTGGAAACCCATGGCGCCGAGCCCGACGCTGCGTTCGCGCATGGCGGCGTATTTCGCCCGCGCCATGCTGTCGGGGGCGCGTTCGATAAAATCCTCCAGCACATTGTCGAGGAACCGCATGACGTCGGTGATGAACAGCTCATTGTCCTTCCACTGGTCATATGTTTCCAGATTGATCGAGGACAGGCAGCAGACCGCCGTCCGCTCGCCGCCGAGGTGATCAAGCCCGGTCGGCAGGGTAATCTCGCAGCAGAGGTTGGATGTTTTGACATTCAGTCCGGCCAGCTTGTGATGCTCGGGGATCGCCTTGTTGACATGGTCGCTGAACAGCATATAGGGCTCGCCGGTTTCAATCCGGGCGGTCAGCATGCGAATCCACAGGCTGCGCGCCGACAGGGTCCGCTGAATGCTGCCGTCATGGGGACTGACGAGCGCCCAGTCCTCGTCATTCTCCACCGCCCGCATAAAGGCGTCGGAGATCGCGACCCCGTGATGGAGATTGAGCGCCTTGCGGTTCGGGTCGCCGCCGGTCGGCCGGCGGATTTCAATGAATTCCTCAATCTCCGGATGGCTGACCGGCAGATAGACCGCTGCGCTGCCGCGCCGCAGCGAGCCCTGGGAGATCGCCAGGGTCTGGCTGTCCATCACCCGGATGAAGGGAATGATGCCGCTGGTCTTGCCGTTCGAGCTCACCCCTTCGCCGATCGAGCGCAGGTTGCCCCAGTAACTGCCGATGCCGCCGCCCTTGGCCGCGAGCCAGACATTCTCGTTCCACAGGTCGACGATGCCGTTCAGGCTGTCGCTGGCCTCATTGAGGAAGCAGGAGATCGGCAGGCCGCGCCGGGTGCCGCCGTTGCTCAACACCGGGGTCGCCGGCATGAACCACAACCGGCTGATATAATCATAGAGCCGCTGGGCGTGGGCCCGGTCATCGCCATAATAACTGGCGACCCGGGCGAACAGGTCCTGAAAATTTTCCCCCGGCATCAAATAGCGGTCGGTCAATGTCGCCCGGCCGAAATCCGTCAACAGACGATCCCGCTCGGGCGCCGTTTCGACCCGCGAATGGTTCTTGACCTGAACCGCTTCCTTAAATAATGTACCTGCCACTTTTGCCACTCCGTTTTATCCCCTCTGTTGCGGGGGACGCTTAAATGATCAGCCCGCCATTATACCACATAATCCTCATGCCGAGGACGATCGCCGTAAAATGGCCGGTCCTTAATCTGTTCGATAGCGCAAGTGTAATTCCCTGAAATTCCGCTGTGATGCTGTCGCGTTGCGCCGCCCGTTTTGCCTAAGCTTTATCTAGCGCCTTATAGAATAACGACTATCGCGTCCCGAACCCCTGCATATTACCCTTACCACAAGATATGGTATTTTGGACCTTTAATAATGTCAACAACTAGTATTCTTCCTTTTTACCTTGACTTTCATGGAACCATGGCGAATCCGCGAAGACGGTTAAATTTTGTTCCTTTAATTATTTTCACAGCCGACTCAGGATCGTTCACGTCACTTGCGCGGCTTGGCCCGGCGGGTCGGCGGCGCCTGCAGCGGATCATCGGGCCAGAAATGGCGGGGATAGCGGCCTTTCATGTCCTTTTTGACCGACTCATAGCCGCTGCGCCAGAAATTTTCCAGATCCCGGGTCACCTGAAGCGGCCTTTGCGCCGGCGACAGCAGATGAATCAGCAGCGGCAGGCGCCCGCCGAGGACCGTCGGGGTTTTATCTAGACCGAACATTTCCTGCAGCCGGACGGCGAGCACCGGCGGATCGACGCTGTAATCAATGGCGATATTCGACCCGCTCGGCGCCCTGATATGGGACGGGGCGAGCCGGTCCAGCATCTCGCCCTGCCGCCAGTCGAGCTGATGGCGCAGGATATCGGCCATTTTCAGCCCCTTCAACTGGTCCCGCCCCACGTTTGCCGCCACGAGTCCCGTGAGATAGGGACCGAGCCACTGTTCCACTGTCGCCAGAAGCCCGTCATCGGAAAAATCGGGCCAAGAATCAGGCCAAAAACCGGGTCCGTCGCCCGCCGGGTCATGGCGACGGCAGAAAAGAACCCGGTCGCGCAGGGACTGGCTCGCCTTGTCCCACGGCAGGCTCGCAAGGCCCATTTTGCGGATGCCCTCACACAGGGCGGCCATCACCCGGTCCGGGTCGGGGTTTTTCAGCCGCGCCTGCTTCAGCGGCAGGCGGCCCAGCATCCGCTGCGCCCGGGCCCGGACCCGGGCCGTGCGATTGTCCCATTCGATCTCCTCCACGGTGCGGATCTGATCCGCGAAAATATCTTCGATCTCATCCCCGGTCAGCGGCGCGGCGAGGAAAATCCGCGCCTCCCGCGCGCCCCGGTCGAGATGACAGACCGTGAGATATTGCTCCCGGCACAACTCATCCGCCGGATCGAGCCGCGCGCCGCGACCGCCCGACAGCAGATAGCGCGTCCCGTCACCGCCGGGCCGCCGGCCGGCCAGGCGGTCCGGATAGGCGAGCGCCAGACACAGGCCGGTCTTGTCCGGCGGGCAGGGGTCGTTTTCGGCGAGCCGCAGCGCCCGGCGCCATTTCGCCAGTTGTCGCCTGATCTGTTGCAGGATCGCCCGGTCGGCGGTCATTCTGTCCGCCGCTTTGGCCCCGCCGTCAAGAAAACGCCCCAAAGCCATAAGCCTGAGGCGCATATCGGCGGAACGCTCCCGCAGGATATCCCGCTCGGCCAGCAGGGCGGCGATGCGGATCGCCAGTTCGCCCAGGTCCCTGTCCTGCGCCGTCAGCACCATATGGGCGAGGCGCGGATGCATGGCGAGCCGCGCCATCCGCCGGCCGTGATCGGTGATCCGCTCCTGCCCGTCCAGGGCGCCGAGCAGGCGCAGCAGATCCCGCGCCTGACTCATCGCCGCCGCCTCCGGCGGATCGAGCCAGGTCAGGGCGGCCGGGTCGGCAATGCCCCAGTTGGCGAGCTCCAGCGCCAGCGGCGCCAGGTCGGCGCGGGTGATTTCCGGCGCCGCGAAGGGGTGGAGCCCGCGCTGGGCCGCCGCAGTCCACAGGCGATAGCAGATCCCCGCTTCCAGCCGGCCGGCGCGCCCCGCCCGCTGTTCGGCCGAGGCCCGGGACAGGGCCCGGGTTTCGAGCCGCGACATGCCGCTCGCCACATTATAGCGCGGCTGGCGCGCGAGGCCGCCGTCAATGACGATGCGAATGCCGTCGATGGTCAGGCTGGTTTCGGCAATGTCGGTCGCGAGAACTATTTTCCGCATCCCCGGCGGCGGCGGGGCGATGGCCCGGTCCTGATCCGCCGCCCGCATCATGCCGTAAAGCGGCGCGATGATCACCTCCGGTCCGGGATCGGCCTTTCGCAACAGGGTGGCGCAACGTTCGATCTCCCCGGCGCCGGGCAGAAAGGCCAGCAGGCTGCCCCTTTCCTGCCGCAGCGCCGCCAGCGCCGCCTCGGCCACCGCCTGTTCAACCGGCCCCGTGACCGGGCGGTCCTGATAGCGCACCGCCACCGGCCAGGCCCGGCCGGCGCTGGTGACGATCGGCGCATTTCCCATGATTTCGGCGACCTTTTCGCCGTCGAGGGTCGCCGACATGACGATCAGCTTCAGATCATCGCGCAGGCCCTGCTGGACATCGAGACAGAGCGCCAGCGCCAGATCCGCCTCCAGGGAGCGTTCGTGAAATTCATCAAAGATCACGGCGCAGACGCCACTGAGCTCCGCATCCTGCTGCAGCAGGCGAATGAGCACTCCTTCGGTCACCACCTCGATCCGGGTCCGGCGGCTGACCCGGCTGTCGAGCCGCACCCGGTAGCCGACGGTTTCGCCGACCGCCTCGCCCAGCAGCGCCGCCATGCGCCGCGCCGCCGCCCGCGCCGCCAGCCGCCGGGGCTCCAGGATGATGATCCGGCCCGGCGCGCCATCCGAAACCGTCCACGGCTCGTCGAGCAGACACAGCGGCACGCCGGTTGTCTTGCCGGCGCCGGGCGGCGCCTCGATCACCAGGCTGTCATGGGTCCGCAATTGCCGCAGGATCTCCGGCAAAACTTCCGCGATGGGCAGGTCAGCGATGTCTGGAACAGGATGGCTCATGCCCCAGATGTACGGCCTGCCCCCGGCTTTTGCAATGACAAATTCGGCACATCGGGCCGCGACCGGCGCGGCAGGCTCAGCCCCGGCAGACGGGGGCGGCCGCAGCGCCGCCGTGTGATTCTGCCCGATGCTGCAGCGCCACATCAAAATTGCCGCTAAATTCGGCAAGCTGCCTAAATTTTCATCAGTTTCCTGCCCCGTTTTTGGCCATTTTCCGTTGTCCGGGCGGCGGGATAAAATTATGCCCTCTTTTTTATCATTTTTAATTTATGATTAACGCCTTGATTAATAAAGATTTATTTTATCGCGCAATGTTGCGGCGCAATATAATTACCCATCAATGGCTTGATTTTAGGCGTAAAAATATGTAGAAAAAACAGGTATGCAGAACAAGACTGCAGTTTATTTTGTAAATAGCACATCTAGCTGCAGAAAATTTACGCCAGATTTTTTTTTGCCCTTACTTCGGGAGTGAGGCGGATTTCCTCGGCCTGGGGACTTTTGACGCGACAAAAAGTCCCAAAACGGAAAATCATAAAACTGGCTTTGAGTTGAAAGAATCCGGTTTCAATCTGTCCTGACCAGAGGCGGATTGGATTTGTGTGCGGAAAATCAATGGCGCGTTTTGATATTGGGCGCTAAAAATATAGTGAACGTCTTAAGGAGCAAATTCAGGAATGACCCAACAGGAGCCTCTAAACAGAAGCGGTTTACCGACCCCTCAGGGCCTTTATGATCCGGCGAATGAGCATGACAATTGCGGCATTGGTTTTGTCGCCAATATCAAGGGCCGGAAAAGCCATGATATTATCGCCAACGGATTGAAAATCCTGGAAAACCTCACCCATCGCGGGGCGGTGGGCGCCGATCCGCTGTCCGGCGACGGCGCCGGCATCCTGATTCAGATGCCCGATGACTTTCTCCGCGCCGTGACCGCCGACTGCGGCGTCACCCTGCCCAAGCTCGGCGATTACGGCGTGCTGATGATGTTCCTGCCCCGGGACCGCAAGCTGGCCGGCAAAATCAAGCAGATCTTCGAGGATCTGGTCGCCCAGGAAGGGCAAAAATTCCTCGGCTGGCGCGATGTGCCGACCGACAACAGCGGCTTCAGCGACGGCGTCAAGGCGACCGAACCGGCCATTGTCCAGGGTTTTGTCGGCGTCGGCGACAATTGCCGGACCAACGCCGATTTCGAGCTCAAGCTCTATCTCGCCCGCAAGCAGCTGTCCAACATCGTCTTTGACATGGAGGAAGACACCGGCGATTATTACGGCTGCAGCTGTTCGAGCCGCACCCTGCTTTACAAGGGCATGCTGCTCGCCAGCCAGGTCGGCGTCTATTACAGCGATCTGACCGATGAGCGGATGACATCGTCCCTCGCCCTGGTGCATCAGCGCTTCTCCACCAATACCTTCCCGACCTGGAGCCTGGCCCAGCCCTTCCGCATGGTCTGTCACAACGGCGAGATCAACACGGTGCGCGGCAATGTCAACTGGATGGCGTCGCGCCGTTTCAGCATGAAATCCACCGTCCTCGGCGATGACCTGGAAAAGCTGTGGCCGCTGATCCCCGAAGGCATTTCCGACACTGCGAGCTTTGACAATGCGCTGGAGCTGCTGGTCGCCGGCGGCTACAGCATCGTCCACGCCATGATGATGCTGATCCCCGAGGCCTGGGCCGGCAATCCGCTGATGGATGAAAAGCGCCGCGCCTTTTATGAATATCACGCCGCCCTGATGGAGCCGTGGGACGGGCCGGCGGCGATGGCCTTCACCGACGGCGCCCTGATCGGCGCAACCCTCGACCGCAACGGCCTGCGCCCGGCCCGTTATCTGGTGACCGATGACGATATGGTGGTGCTGGCCTCCGAAATGGGCGTCCTGCCGATCCCGGAAAACAAGATCGTCCGGAAATGGCGCCTGCAGCCGGGCAAGATGCTGCTGATCGACACCAATGAGGGCCGCATCGTCAGCGATGAGGAAATCAAGACCGAGCTCAGCACCGCCCACGATTATGAGGCGATCCTCGGCCGGACCCAGATCAAGCTCGAGGACCTGCCGGCGGAGTTTGTCCGGCCCCATGACAGCGACGTGCCGCTGCTCAAACGGCAGCAGGCCTTCGGCTATACCCAGGAGGACATCAAGCTGCTGTTCCCGCCGATGACCACCAGCGCCCAGGAAGCGCTCGGCTCCATGGGCACCGACACGCCGATCTCCGCCCTGTCCGGCAAGTCCAAGCTGCTGTATAGCTATTTCAAGCAGAATTTCGCCCAGGTGACCAATCCGCCGATCGATCCGATCCGCGAAGAAGCGGTGATGTCGCTGGTCTCCTTCATCGGCCCCCGGCCCAACCTGCTTGACCTGGAAAATGTCGGCACCCACAAGCGGCTCGAGGTGCGCCAGCCGATCCTCAGCAATGAGGATCTGGAAAAAATCCGCACCATCGGCGACATCCCGGACAATAATTTCCGCACCGTCACCATCGACGTGACCTATGACGCGGCCCAGGGCGAGGCCGGCATGGACAACGCCCTCGAAAGCATCTGCCTGCTGGCGGAAGTCTCGGTGATCGAAGGCGACAATATCATCATCCTGTCCGACCGCAATGTCAGTGAGAGCCGGATCGCGATTCCGGCCCTGCTCGCCACCTCGGCGGTGCATCATTATCTGATCCGCAAGGGGCTCCGGACCTCGGTCGGCCTCGTGGTCGAGACCGGCGAGGCCCGCGAGGTCCATCATTTCTGCGTGCTCGCCGGTTACGGCGCCGAGGCGATCAACCCCTATCTCGCCTTTGAGACCATCGACGCGCTGGCCCCGGAACTGCCCGAGGAAGTCAGCCCCGGCACGGCCCGCATGCGCTATACCAAGGCCATCGACAAGGGCATCCTCAAGGTCATGTCCAAGATGGGGATTTCGACCTATCAGTCCTATTGCGGGGCGCAGATTTTCGACGCCGTCGGGCTCAACAGCGCCTTCCT